>Ga0268360_1000293_pt1 | contig 98087 bp, 96 predicted proteins | sample BioMet11_FD_192465 | JGI IMG/M metagenome (GOLD analysis project Ga0268360, IMG submission 192465) | Sewage microbial communities from Oakland, California, United States - Biofuel 11 (Illumina Assembly) | ecosystem: Engineered > Wastewater > Sewage > Unclassified | place: USA: California... | reverse complement strand
GCACATGATGCCGTCCAGACTGCGGTGGAGTCTGTCCAGAAATATGATGCTGCGGGCCATGGGGAGGACGCGACCAACGCCTAGTCCAGGCCTACCCCTGGCAATAGATCATGCGCGGCCTGCTTCCACATGGAGGTGGGCCGCTTTCTTATGGCCGAGGCCCGTAGCGCCATTCTCCCGTGTCCTGGCCGCCCGGGATAGGCAAATGTCCATGGCCGCGACCGGAAGCGATCCTACGGCCGGATATGGCGTCGGCGTGACGGTAGGCTTCATCGGATCACTGAGTCGACCACGGCGATGACCGGCATGGTGAAGGGGACCGCCGGCCGCGGCCGGCTATGACGTCGCTCTTACTGGTGGAGGTGGCCGGACCTCGGCAAGGGGGGTAGGGAACCCAGCAAATTACCCATCTGTGTTGGGTATAGTGTTGGGTAAGAAAAAGGGCTCACAGCCATTTTTGCTGTAAGCCCTTGTAATTTCTTGGCGTCCCCAAGGGGATTTGAACCCCTGTTACCGGCGTGAAAGGCCGATGTCCTGGACCAGGCTAGACGATGGGGACCTGTTTTGTATTGGCTGGGGGACTAGGATTCGAACCTAGGTTGATGGAGTCAGAGTCCATAGTCCTGCCACTAGACGACCCCCCAGCAGGTGAACGCTCAAGAGCGAAACTACATATCCGGCACTTGAGCGCCCGTCAACAATTTTTTTCGAACGGTTAGGAAGCCTTGGCCAGACGACGCGTCCGCTTCTTGAGTTTGTTGATCTGGCGACGCAGGATTTCCCGCTTCTGCCGTGCGCCGTCGCCGGCCAGCTCGATGCGCGCAGTCCGCAGTTCCCGCATTTTGCCCTTCATGGACAAAATCTTGGACTTGTACGGCGAGAGATGTTCGCCTTCCTCGCCGCCGATGCCAAGCACTTCCTTGATCTGCACCAGAAGCTCTTCCTTGCCCAGGCCGGAGGCCCCGGTGATCTGCGGAATTTGCTTCAGGCACAGCTCACGCAGCTCCTTGGCCGTCATCTTGTCCAAGGGCTTTTTCAGATCCAGTTGCAAGCCTTCAGTCATTTTTTGCCTCCCCGAAAAGGATTCGCGCCGTTATCTGCCGTCCGGAGTCCTCATGCGGCGCCTGCCCCGGCCTGTCGTGCCGGACGGCGTCGGCCCGGCTTCGAAATACGCGACGTATTTAGCGTAACAGCGCCCCACCGGCGAAGCAGGATCGAGTTGCCCCGCCAAGTCTCCCAACTGCTCCGGTCGTCTGACCGGCGGGGTGGCAAAGCGGGGCGGCTCCGCCCGGGCCGCGTCCAAAGAAGTTCGGTTCCCTAGCAAGTCAAACCGCACCCTGTCAAAGGCATCGTGCCCCAAAACCGCATTGATTTGGGAAATGATGCGCGGTGCGGCAAAAACCATTTCCTGCATGGCCACCGGATCGTCGGCGCCGAGCAGCAATTCCCGGCGTCGATGGCCGAGCGGGCGCACCAGTTCCGCCGTCTCCGGCCCGACGATTTCCTTCCAGCGCCGGCAGGCTTCCACAAAGTTGCGACGGCTCGACGCCTCCTGGGCCGAGACGAATCGGTCGATGGATTCGGAAAGCCGTCGCAACATATCCCACGCGGCCTACAGTTTCAGCGCCGTCCGAATGTCCTCGACGGCGTCCGTGCGCTCCCAGGTGAATTCCGGCCGTTCCCGCCCGAAATGGCCATAGCAGGAGGTCGGCTTGTAGATGGGACGCTTCAGGTCCAGGCGCTTGCTGATGAAATACGGGCGCAGGTCGAAGACCTCGCGTACGGCCCGGGTCAGCTCCTCGTCGGGAATTTCGCAGGTGCCCTGGGAGGTGACCAGCACCGACAGGGGATCGGCCACGCCGATGCAGTAGGCGATCTGGACTTCGCACCGTTCGGCCACGCCGCTGGCCACGATGTTTTTGGCCACGTACCGGGCCATGTAGGCGCCCGACCGGTCCACCTTGGAGGGGTCCTTGCCGGAGAAGGCGCCGCCGCCGTGGTTGCCCATGCCGCCGTAGGTGTCCTGGATGATCTTGCGCCCGGTCAGGCCGCAGTCGCCCATGGGACCGCCGATGACGAACCGGCCGGTGGTGTTGATGTATATCTTGGTGTTTTTATCCACCATGCCCTTGGGCAGGGTCTGGAAGATGACCTCCTGGCGCACCGCGTCGGCCAGGTCCTGGTAGGAGATGTGGTCGTCATGCTGGCAGGCGATGACCACATTGTCGATCCGTACCGGCTTGCCGTCCACGTATTCCACGGCCACCTGGGTCTTGCCGTCGGGGCGGAGGAAGTCGAGGATTTTGTTCTTGCGCACGTAGGCCAGCCGCCGGGAGAGCTTGTGGGCCCAATAGATGGGGGCCGGCATCAGGGTTTCGGTTTCCCGGCAGGCAAAGCCGAACATCATGCCCTGGTCGCCCGCGCCCTGTTCCTCGGGCTTTTCCCGCACCACGCCCTGGGCGATGTCCGACGACTGCTTGTCCACCGAGGAGATGACGGCGCAGGTCTTCCAGTCGAACCCCATATCGGAGCTGTTGTAGCCGATTTCCTTGACCGTCTCCCGGACGATGGCCGGGAAGTCGGCGTACGCCTGGGTGCTGATTTCCCCGGCGATGAAGGCCAGGCCGGTCGTGACCAGGGTTTCGCACGCCACGTGCGCGTTGGGGTCCTGGGTCAGGATGGCGTCCAGGATGCCGTCGGAAATTTGATCGGCAACCTTGTCCGGATGCCCTTCGGTCACGGATTCGGAACTGAACAGGTACCGGCCCCTAGAATTAATCATATGGTGTGTTCCCCCTTCCCTGCCGTGAGGAGCAGGCGGCTTCCGACAAAGTTACGTTGTGAAGTGAAGCGAATTTCCATAGCGGAATCGGAGGATGAAAGCAAGCCGGCATCCCGGTCTGCCTGGCCCGACGCGATTGCCGCTGGGGCGCCGGCGGTTAGGCCGGGTCGCCGCCGACCAGCCGGTTGTCGATCAGCCGGGCGCCGGGGAATCGGATCGCCGCGGCGAAAAGGACCGGTCCGTCCAGGCGTTCCTTGGCCGTCAGCTGCTCGGGGGCCACGCATTCCAGATAGTCGATGGTCCCGTCGGGCATGTGGGCGGCGAAATACTCCCGAACCGCGGCCAGGATGCGTCCCGCGTCCCGCTCGCCGTCCCCGGCCAGCCGTTCGGCCAGGGCCAAGCCCTGATTAATGTGCACGGCCTGGCTGCGTTCGGCGGGGCTCAGGTAGACGTTGCGCGAGGACAGGGCCAGGCCGTCCGCCTCCCGGACGATGGGCCGGGCCACGACGGTGACCGGGAAGCCCAGGTCCGCCGTCATGCGCCGGAGGATGGCCGCCTGCTGCCAGTCCTTTTGACCGAACACGGCAATGGTGGGCAGGGTGAGCAGAAAAAGTTTGGAAACGATGGTGCACACACCCCGAAAATGGATGGGCCGGGTGAGGCCGCACAGGTGGTTGGCCAGGCTGGGCACTTCCACCCAGGTGGCCGCGCCGGGCCGGTACATGGCCTCGGGGCTGGGGGTGAACAGGATGTCCACGCCGGCCGCTTTGGCCACGGCCGCATCGTGTTCGAGGTCCCGGGGATAGGCATCCAGGTCCTCGCCCGGGCCGAACTGGGTCGGGTTGACGAAGACGCTCGTGACCACCAGATCGGCGTGCTCGCGAGCGTAGCGGAGCAGACTTTCGTGGCCGGCATGCAGGTAGCCCATGGTCGGAACGAGAGCGACAGTGACGCGACGCCGGAACGCGTCGTAGCAGCGTTCGCGCACCTGCGCCGGATTGGCCAGAATATCCAAGACGATCCTCCCTGTTTCCGCGGGCTCTAGCCCAAGGCGGGCAGGCTGTAAAGCCGGCTATGACAGGTGGGGTGTTTTGCGCTATAGGCAACGCGTCATAGCGCGATTGGCCCCTCGGCACCACCCGGCCTTTGCAACGCAGTCTGCCAGAGAGCGTCTATGTTTCGTTTTGCGTATCATTCCGGTCTTCTTCTCGCCGTGTTGCTGTTGCTGGCTGGCCTTGCCGCCCCGGCTCCGGCCGCACCGCCCGCGACTGAAAGCGCCCCGTACTTTCGGGCGGCGGACCTGTTGCCCCGATCGGTCCTCGCCGGCCCCGAGCATCGCGTGGACGCCCTGGTCCGCAATGTCGACGGCATCAATATCTATATCCTGCATGCGCCCCAGGGCGATCTGCGGGTGGCCTCCACGGCCATGCTCTATCGGCGCATCCACGAGCTTCAGGCGGCCGCGGCCATGGACAAGGTCAATACCGGCGCCGAATTCGGGCGATCGGTGGTGGATTCGGGCGTGGACGCCCTCAAGGGCGCGTTCAATCTGGTCATCCACCCCATCGACACCCTGTCCGGGGCGGCCTCGGGGGTGGGCAAGGCCTTTCGGCGCACCGGCGACAGCATGCAGAGCCGCCGGCCCGACGATGAGGCCGGGACCGCCGCCGGCCTCGTCGGCTACAACCGGGCCAAACGGGAATACGCCAAGCAGTTCGGCGTGGACCCCTATGCCCGCAACCGCATCCTTCAGGCCAGCCTCAAGCGCCTGGCCGGGGCCGGAACCGCCGGCGGTCTGACGGGGACCGTGGCCAAGGTGGCCATCCCCGGCGGCGTGGGGCTGGCCGTGGGCGCCGCCAGCGGCACCCAGGCCCTCAACGACATCGATGTGAGCACGCCGCCGGAAGACCTGTTCGCCCGCAATCGCGTCCGCATGGAGGCCATGGGCGTGCCCGCGGCGGTGGCCGCGCGTTTCATCGAGAACGTCCATTTCACGCCCACCGGCCAAAGCCGTCTGGTGGCCGCCCTTTCTGGGATGCCGTCCGTCCGGAACCGGGCGGCCTTTATCCGCTTGTGCGCCCTGACCGACGATGACGACCTGGCCCGGTATCGCGAGCGTCTGGCGGTGCTCTACGCCAACATCAACGCCACCACGGATCGGCTGACCCGCTTCGAGCCCATCGGCGCCGTTATGGCCGCCACCACCGCCGGGGGCGGATTCCTCGTGGCCTTGGCCCTGGATTACCTGGCCTGGACGCCGGAGATGGTCACCCGGGCCGCCGTTTGGGACAGCGCGGCTCGGGCCGGCCGGGCCGGCGCCAAAAAGCTCGTGGTGACGGGTGCGGCCAGTGCCCTGGCCCGCGATCGACTGCGGCAGACCGGCTGGACCGTGGTCTGCCTGCGGGAAGGGCTGGTGCCGGTCGAAGCCGCGCCGGACGTCACGCCTCGTCGTCGGGAGGAGAAGAAGGAGGGGCCCCGTCATAAAGCACACGCTCCAGGCACAGCCCTGAAGCGGGCGCCGTAGCCGGAGCGCCCTGGCGGTCGCCCTCGGCCAAAAGGCGGCGGAGGTCCGCGGGCGAGAGCCGGCCGCGGCCGACCTCCACCAGGGCCCCCATCATGTTGCGCACCATCTGCTTGAGAAAGCCGGTGGCGGTGAAGCGCCAGACGGTTTCCTGGGGGGAGAGGCCGGGGCCGGCCTCCACGGCCAGCACGCGCCGGACGGTGCCCTGGACCGAGGACCCGGCGTTGCGGAAGGCGGCGAAGTCGTGCTCGCCGACGAACTCCCGGGCCGCCGCCGTCATGGCCGCCGTGTCCAGGCCGTCCCGGCGGCCCACGTTCCAGACGTAGGACCGCCGCCAGGGCAGGATGTAGGCCGGCTCGGTCCACAAGGTATAGGCGTAGGTCTTGCCCCGGGCGCTGAAGCGGGCGTGGAAATCCGGCGCGGCCGGGCTGGCGTCGAGGATGCTGACGTCTCGCGGCAGCAGGGCGTTTAGGGCCCGTTGCCAGGGCCGGTCGGCCACGGCATCGGGGATGTCGGCATGGGCGGTTTGGCCCAGGGCGTGGACGCCGGCATCGGTACGGCCGGCGCCGATCACCCGCACCGGAGCGTGGCAGAGCGTGGCCAGCGACTCCTCCAGGCACCCCTGGACCGTGCGGTCCCGGGCTTGCAGCTGCCAGCCGGAAAAGGCCGTGCCGTCATAGGCGACGACGAGACGTAGACGCGCCATAGTGTTTCCAGAAGGGGGCCGGGGGAAGGGTTCCCCCGGCCGCCGGAGGCGTTTTTCCCTACTGCTGCGCCGCGCCCGCGGGCGGTTGCTCGGGCAGTTGCAGGCGGGTGAGCATTTCGGTCAGGCCGGCCGCCTTCTTGGCCTCCATGTTGTTGAGAACGTCGCCGGCCTGTCGGCCGCGCATGCCGGCCAGTATCTTGACGGCGATGTTGTTGTCCAGGGTCTCCAGCACCTTGGCGGCCTGCTTGGCGTTCATGTTGGAATAGACGTTGATCAGGTGCTTGAGCTTCTGATCCTTGATGCCCTTGGCCTCGTCCAGCATGGTGCGCAGATTGGTCTCCATCTGCTTGAGCTTGGCCATGCGGGTGTTGAGGTCGGCTTCCAGGGCCTTGAGGGATTGTTCCTTCTGGTCGAGTTCGGCCTGCCGCTTGAGCAGGGCCTGGGTCGTGGGCGGTGTGGAATTGGCCGGCGGTGCCGCCGGCGTGGGTTGGGCCGCGTTGGCCGGGGCTGTGGCCGGGGCCTGCTGGGCCAGGGCCACCGTCGGCTCGGTCACGTTCCAACGGGGCATGGCGGCTTGCCGGACCGGCGGATTGGGCAGCATGAGGTCCAGGCCGAGAAAGACCAGGATGCCGAGCTTCACGGCGGCGATGACGACGAAGACGCGCAGTACCTTGGAGGCCCGGGGAGCAACGGCGCCGGTCAGCCGCTCCAGGCGGCCGAGCAGGGCGTCAGACCACCGGCGGATGATACCGAACCGAGGCCATTTCATCGTTTTCCTTTTGCTCTTCGAGGTTTTGTTCGATGGCATGTCGCTTCGCCTTGTTGGATTTGAGTTTGTCGAGCAGCTTGCGGTCCTTGGAGCGAACCACCGCCGTGCGGCGGCAGCGTTCCCGCTCTTCGATCAGCTCGCTCAGCCGGGCCTTGGCCGCCGCGATATCCTGGACCAGACGTTCGCGGTAGGCACGCCACAACCAGAGTTCGCCCGGCGTGACGCTTTTTTTCTCCACCATGGCGGCGTCGCGGGCGTCCAGCTCCCGCAGGAGGCGGTCAACGACCTTCCGCTGAGTCAGGACGGCGGCGCTGGCCTTGGCCAGCTCCATTTTGGCCCGGTCTTCAAGCTGGACGCGCAGATCCAGGATGCGTTCCAGATTGAAGCGGAAAGGTTTGGCCATGCTCGGAGCCCCTGTTCGACGCCGGATCGCGCCGGAAATATGGCATCGTCAGGAAGGCAAGCAAATCCCGGGCCAGGATCAGCAGAGCCCGGCCAGGCAGGCGGCCAGCTCGCCGGCCACGATGGCCGCGCCGCAGAAATCCCCGTTGATGCCACCTTGCCGCCGGGCCAGTCCGACCAGGATGCGGACCGTCACGCCGCACAACAGGCAGGCCCAAAAGGTGGCCAGGGGGCCGACCAGGAGCAGACTCAGCAGCAGGGCCGAGCCGACGGCCGCCAGGACGGCCCCGCCGTCGGCTCCGGCCAGGAACAGGGCGCCGAGGCCCGGCCGGGGAATGTCCCGGCACAGGCGCAAGAGCACCACGGCCGATCCCCGACCCAGGGCCGGGGCCGCGGCCAGCATCCAGATCCGACCGTGTTCGAGCAGTTCCGCGCCCAGGCAGACGGTGCCGAGCAGGGCCACGCCGATGGCCATGGCCCCGAACGCGCCCACCCGGCTGTCCTTCATGATGGCGAAGAAGCGGTCCCCGCCGGCCAGGCTGCCCCAGGCGTCGGCCACGTCGGCGAATCCGTCCAGATGCAGCCCCCGCGTGCAGATGAGATTGGCCACGGCGTAGGCGAAGGCCCCGGCCAGGGGATGGCCGGAAAAGAGCCCCAGGGCCAGCGGCACGGTGAGGACCAGGCCCAGGGTGACCCCGACGGCCGGGAAATAGGGCAGGCTGGCGGCCAAGTCCGGATCGCGCCGGGCCGGGCCGAGCCGGGTCAGAAAGCCTAAGGCGGTCAGGTAATCGGAAAGGATCGACATGGATGTCAGACCTCCTCGGCCAGGTCGAATTCCAGGCTGTCCCCGGGGCCCAGGCCGAGCGTCGCCGCTGCCGATCCGCACGGTGCGGCCAGTTCCAGATAGCCCTGGCTGCCGGCCAAAAGGCCGATGCCACCCGGGGGAATGGCGGCGTAGGCGGTCACCGGAGAGAGCGGTCGGGCCACCGGGCTGACCAGGGCCGGAGCCTGGGGCAGCCGGCCGTAGCCGGCGATGTCGCAGCTCGTCACCACGTTGCCGAAATGATCCACCGCCAGCACCCGGGCCGTCACCCGGCTCCCCCGGCGGACCGGCGTCAGCCCGTCCAGACGGCGCAGGCTCGCCGCGTCCAGCGGCCGCCCCAGCCGGGCGGCATCCTCGCCCATGGCCAGCCGGGCGGCCAGGGGGGCGAAGACGTCGCGGCCGTGGAAGGTGGCGCTGGCCGGCGGCGTGGTCGGCGTGGCGTCAAAGGCCTGGACGTTTTCCGTCCGGTCCAGGACGAGCGTCAAAATTCCGTTATCCGGGGCCAGGATGCGCCGTCCGTCCGTCTCGACCAGGGCCACGCGCCGCTGCGTGCCGACGCCCGGGTCCACCACCGCGACCGCCACCGAGCCCGGCGGCAGCCAGGGCAGGCTGGCCGCCAGGAAGAACGCGGCCTGGAAACAATCCTGGGGGGCCACCTGGTGGCACAGGTCGAGCACCGGCACGGCCGGCGCGGCCGCCGCCAGCACGGCCTTCATCTGGCCGACATAGGGGTCGGACAAACCGAAATCCGTCAGCAAGGCAATGAGCGGCGCTTGGGCGATGGGCTGGCGCATGGTGTCCCTCCTGCCGGGGCAGCATTTCCCCCCGTCCCCCAGTTCCTGGTGCGAGGGGTCCGGGGGCATCATGCCCTCGGCCGCCGGAGGCATCTTTTCTTCTCGTCCTACGGCAATGCCGTCAGCCGGTCGAGGGTCATGGAGAAGGCCACGGCGTAAAAATGGTGGAAGAAGTCCACGTATTCCAGGGTGACGTCGGGCGGCACCGTGAGCATGGCCGGGGAGTAGTTGATGATGCCCTTGATGCCGGCCGCGATCAGAAAATTGGCGGCCCGCTGGGCGCGGTTGGCCGGGGTGGTGATGAGACCGATTTCGATGCCGTTTTCCGCCACGACGTCCTTCAGGCGCCGGGTGGACAGCACTTCGAGGCCGGAAATTTCCTCGCCGACCTTGAAGGGGTCGCAGTCGAACGCGCCCACGATGGAGAAGCCGCGGTAGGTGAAGTCCTGGTAGCGGAGCAGGGCCTTGCCGAGGTTGCCCACGCCGACGAGGGCGCATTTCCAGACCCGGTCCACGCCGAGGGCATGTTTGATGGCGGCAATGAGATCCTGGACGTGGTAGCCGACGCCGCGCACGCCGAATTCGCCGAAGTAGGCGAGATCCTTCCGAACTTGTGATGGGTTGACGCTGCAGCCCCGGGCGAGGGCTTCGGAGGAAACGACCGACGTGCCGTCCCGTTTGAAGGTCTCCAGCACCTGGACGTAGAGGGCCAGACGCTTGATGGTGGCCTTGGGGATGTGTTGGCTTTTTAAGGACGGCATCGTTTGGGTGCCGGGCGGCACGGGGCGGGGGATTGCCGGGAGCCGCGTCAGGAGGCCGGAACCGGATTCCGGCCTCCTGTGCAAGACATGATGCGCTTAGCCGATGATGACGCTCTTGAACGGATGAGCGAACAGCAGGATCAGGCAGACGACCAGGGCGTAAATGGCCAGGGACTCGATGAAGGCCATGCCCAGGATCAGGGTAACGGTGATCTTGCCGCCGGCTTCGGGGTTGCGGGCGGTGCCTTCGCAGGCGGCCTTCAGGCCCATGCCCTGCGCCAGGCCGCAGAAGGCGGCAGCCAAGCCCATGGCGAAGGCGGTGGCCCAGGAAATGGTGTTGATGACGTTCAGAGCGGCAGCGTCGGCGGCGAAAGCGGCCGTGGACACGGTCAGCAGGGCGGCCGTGGCGAAGATGGTCAGGAATGCCTTACGCATTGTAATCCTCCTGCGAGCAGGTGTTATGTGTTGTGGTCCAAAGGACCATTTCCCCCGATTTACTCGGCGTGTTCCAACGAGCCTTTCAGATAGATCATGGTCAGCATGAAGAACACGAAGGCCTGGATGCAATCGGACAAGGTGAACAGGAAATACAAGGGGAAGGTGGCGACCACCGGGGCCAGGCCGAACAGCAGCACCAACACGATTTCCTCACCACGGATGTTGCCGAAAAGACGGAGGGTGAGGGAGAGCGGCCGGGCCAGATGGGAGATGACTTCCAACGGCAGCATCAGCGGCGCCAGCCACAGGAACGGCCCCGTGAAATGTCTGATATACCCCAAGCCCCACATCCGCAGGCCCCACATGTTGTAGTAGAGGAATACCGTGATGGCCATGGCGGCGTTGGTGTTGACATTGCCGGTCGGTGAATCGAAGCCGGGCACCAGGCCGATCAGGTTGCAGGTGACGATAAACAGGAACAACCCGCACAAAAGCGGGAAGACCTTGCGTCCCTTTTCGCCGATATTGGTCACGACGAAGCTTTCCAGACCGCCGATGACAGCTTCGAAGAAATTCTGGAGTCCCGAGGGAATCATCTCCAGTTTTCGGGTGGCGAGCATGCCCAGGACGATGAGCAGCAGCATCACGAACCAGGCAAAGACGACGTTGGTGTCGATCAGATGGAGCTGATAGATATCGTTGAGTTTGTAGAGGCCGAGATTTTTGGCGACCTCGTTCACGAGCAGAAGCGGATGCGGCATCCCACCAGCCATGGCCCTAAGCCTCCTTTCCCGTAAGCGTTTGGCGCGCCCGTGTCTGGGCGTAACGCGCCACTCCCCAGATGATGATGTTTACCACGACCGTGGAAATGCCGATCAAAAGCGGCATCGGCCGGGCCTCAAGCCAGACGATGCAGGCGTAGAGCGCCGCACCGGTGAGAATGAGCCGGAGATAAAACCCGAAAACCATACCCGCAATAGCGGTGCGCGTGTTGCGCTTCCCCACGACCCGTTGTCCGAAGCGGGCCAGCGAACAGAAATTGGCGGAGATGATGCCCGTTCCGGCCAGAAGCGACCAGGCGCCCGGCCAGAGAAGGGACAGCGGCAGGCAGACGACGGTAATCAGCGCGGCCAGCAGCACCTGCCAGCGTACCAGCTCGCGCACCTCGGGGTGATCGTACCCCCGGCGCCAGAGCCAGCCGTCCAGGCCGTCCCGCAGCTTATGCGTCATCGTCATCTTTCGGCGTCTCCCTGTCGGCGTCCTGGATCTTTTTGACTTCCAGGTACACGTTCTTGAACCCGGCCACGATCCCGAGCACCAAAAAAACAAGCAACAGCCACGGGCTGGTTCCCAACCACCGGTCAAGCCAATAGCCGATGGCCAGTCCGATAAACGTGGCGGAGACCAGATTGAGGCCGATCATCGAGGCCGAGGCGATGGCCTCGCGCAGATTGCGGTCCTTGATCAGTTTCCGGAACACCCTGCCGTCCCCTGGAAGCCGGAGCGACTTCGCGGTTGGCGGCCATGGCGGCCACGCTCGTGTTGCCCGTTTAAAAAACCGGTAATGGCTACCGCGACTTCCGTAAAAAGTCAACGGAAAGGCCCTGGTTCCCAAATCTTTCCCACGGGGAACCGCCGGTCGTCATACGCCCGAAGGGACGGGGAGACAAGTCGAAAGGAGGGGTGGAGAAGCTGCTTTTGCGCGATGACAAGCGTCGGGCTCTAGGGTAGGATACCGCGCGTATTCCTGCCAAGGAGGAAATTCATGAAACGCTTTCTGCTTTCATTTTCGGTTCTGTGCCTGATCGTGGCCGCTGCACCCGCCGCGTTTGCCCAGGGCAAGTACATTTGCATCAAGCCCGACGGTGCGCCGGTGGCCGGCATCATCATGCCGCGCGGCGCCAAGGCGGATCCCAGCGTGGTCTGCAACGCGGTCGTGCCGCAGTGCTTTCTGACCTGCAGCGCCGTGCAGAAGTTCCAGAACGGCCAGACCCCGCTTCCCGCCGGGCTGCGGACGATCAAGGTGACGCACCGGATGCTGTCGGCAGTGGGCGAACCGGGCTACGAGTCGCTCCAGTATTGTGAGCAGCAATATCAGAATTGTTTGTCCAATTGCCGGGGCGACAGCGCCTGTCGGGCCTTCTGCGGCAGCGTGCGTTCCGGCTGCGGCAAGGGCAATCCCGGCCGTTAGGCCTCTCCCCGTCGGCGGCGCGACGTCTGCCGCGCCGCCGGCAGGTCCCCGGGTCGGGAGTACAGGTGTCCGCCGGGACGCCCGTCCTCCGCCCGCGGCCCATTATCCCGACCTGCCTGTCCGCCATGGAGTATCTGGGAACGGTCATCCGGCCGCCGAGCGAGGCGGAGAGCCTCCTGCTCCAGGTCGCCTACGGCTGCCCGCATAACGCGTGCGCCTTTTGCGGCGCCTACCGCGACAAACCCTACGGGATCAAATCCGAGGCCGCCCTGGCCGCCGATCTGGACGAGGTTGCCGCCGGCACCCGCCGGCCACGGCGGATCTTTCTGTGCGACGGCGACGCCCTGGCCCTGCCCGTCGATCGGTTGCTGCGGCTGTTGACGGCCATCCGGGAAAAACTTCCCTGGATCGCCCGGGTGTCGTCCTACGCCTCCGGGGCCAGCCTGGCCCGTCTGTCCGACGACGCCCTGACCGCTTTGCGGCACGCCGGCCTGGCCAAGGTCTACATCGGCCTGGAATCCGGCGACGCGCCCACTTTAGCCGCCATGGGCAAGGCCACGGACGTGTCCGCCATCGTCACCGGCGGCCGTCGGGCCAAGGCGGCCGGCCTGACGGTCTCGGCCACGGTCCTGCTCGGCCTGGCCGGCGTCGCGCGTTCGCCCATCCACGCCCGGCTGACCGGCGAGGCCCTGACGGCCATGGCGCCCCATGAGGCCGCGGCCTTGAGCCTCATGTGCATTCCGGGCACGCCCCTGGACGCCTGGGTCACGGCGGGGCGGTTCGTCCTTCCCGATGCGGCCGGCCTGCTACGGGAACTTCATACCCTGCTTGCCCATACCGATTTTCGTGGGCTGTTTTTCGCCAACCACGCTTCCAACTACCTGCCCCTGCGGCTGCGTCTGCCCCGCGACAAGGTGGCCGGCCTGGACCGCATCGACGCCGCCTTGGCCGGTGCCGTCCCCCTGCGGCCGGAGGCCGCGCGGCGATTGTAGGACGGCGGCGCCGGCTCCGTATGCTCGGTCGCTGCCGTGACGTCGTAGCGGCAACACGCGCAATTGGCGCGAATGGTTCAAATGCGAGAGCGGTTGTCGGCCGCAGGGGGCTTGTCGGCCAGCGTCAGACGGAGCGCGCCACGTCCGCCCGCCGGTTGGCGGGCAGGGCCGGGCCGGGAGTCCAGGCCGCAGAAGTCGCACAGGCGGCGTATGCTGGCGTCGCCGAAGAGGCGTTCGTAGAACAGGGAGAGGATGGCCCCGGGCGCGGCGCGGTCATAGGTCTCGATGGTGCGCCGGTAATCGGCCCGGAGCAGCAGGTGGTCGGAGTGCAGGGTGCTGCGGATGTATCGGTTGGGGTCGCGGAAGCTGATGTCGAGGGCGTTGCCATGGGTCGGACGCCCCAAAAAAGGCCGGGGGAGGACGGCGTCCTCTCCCGGCCCGTATCGGCAAAAGTGCCGTTATTTCGCGGTGGTTTCGGCGGATTTCGGCGCGGCGGCCGGTTCCTCGTCCTGCTTGCGGGCCAGCGGCCAGACCTCGTCGATGCGCTTGACCGGGAAGACCTTGATGCGTCCGCGCAGGTCGCGGGGGATGTCGCGCAGGTCCTTGACGTTCTGGGCCGGGATGATGACCCGCTTCATGCCGGCGGCCACGGCGGCCAGGATCTTCTCCTTGATGCCGCCCACGGGCAGCACCCGGCCGCGCAGGGTGATTTCGCCGGTCATGGCCAGATCGTTGCGGATCGGCGTGTCGGTCAAAAGCGAGATCAGGGCCGTCACCATGGTGACGCCGGCCGACGGACCGTCCTTGGGCGTGGCCCCGGCCGGAACGTGGATGTGGATATCGTGCTTCTCGAACACCTCGGGATCGATACCCAGTTCCGCGGAACGGGACTTGGCGTAGGTGAGGGCCGCCTGGGCTGACTCCTTCATGACGTCGCCGAGCTTGCCCGTCAGTTGCAGGGCGCCCTTGCCGGGCAGGGTGGCGGCCTCGATATGGAGGATGACCCCGCCGACCGGCGTCCAGGCCAGGCCCACGGCCACGCCCGGCGGCAGATCGGTTTCCCGCTCGTCGTCGAGGAAGCGCGGCGGGCCGAGCAGCTTGTCCAAGGAGGCCATGGTCACCCGGAAGGGCGGCTGTTCCCCCTCGGCCTTGCGCCGGGCCAGTTTGCGGCATACGGCCCCGACCTCGCGTTCGAGGTTCCGCAGGCCGGCCTCCCGGGTGTAGTCCCGGATGATCCGGGCCAGCACCGTGTCGGAGATGCGCATGTCGTCCGGTTCCAGGCCGTTCTCCTTGATCTGGCGCTGCAGGATGAAACGGCGGGCGATCTTCACCTTCTCCTGCTCGGTGTAGCCCGGCAGCTGGATGAGTTCCATCCGGTCCAGCAGCGGCGGCGGGATGGTGTCCAGCATGTTGGCCGTGCAGATGAACATGACCTTGGACAGGTCGAAGGGCACGTTCAGGTAGTGGTCGGAGAAGGAGAAGTTCTGCTCCGGGTCCAGCACCTCCAGCAGGGCCGACGACGGGTCGCCCCGGAAATCGGAGCCGAGCTTGTCCACCTCGTCGAGCATGATGACCGGGTTGCGGGTGCCGGCCTGCTTGATGCTCTGGATCACCCGACCGGGCATGGCCCCGATGTAGGTGCGCCGGTGGCCGCGGATTTCCGCCTCGTCGCGCATGCCGCCGAGCGACATCCGCATGAACTTGCGGCCGAGCGCCCGGGCGATGGACCGGCCGAGCGAGGTCTTGCCCACGCCGGGAGGGCCGACGAAGCAGAGAATCGGGCCCTTCATGCCCGGGTTCAGCTTGCGCACGGACAGGTATTCGAGGATGCGCTCCTTGACCTTCTCCAGGTCGAAGTGGTCCTCGTCCAGGATGCGCTTGGCCTCCTTGATGTCGAGGCGGTCCTTGGACATTTTCTTCCAGGGCAGATCCGCCATCCAGTCGAGGTAGGTCCGGATGACGGTGGCCTCGGACGAATCGGGATGCATGGAGATGAGGCGTCCGAGCTGCTTGTCCGCCTCCTTTTTTACATCCTTGGGCATGCCGGCCTTGTCCAGGGCGTTCTTGAGCTCGTCGAGTTCGTCGGACTCCTCGCCGGCTTCGCCCAGTTCCCGGCGGATGGCCTTCATCTGCTCGCGCAGGAAGAAGTCCTTCTGGGCCTTGTCCATGCCTTCCTTGGCCATATTCTGGATCTTGGCCTGCATGGCCGCCACTTCGGCTTCCTTGACGAGCTGCTCGTTGACGAGCCGCAGCCGCTCGATGGGGTCCTCGCATTCGAGCAGGCGCTGGGCCTCCTCCACCCGCATCCGCAGGTTGGAGGCCACCAGGTCGGCCAGCCGGCCCGGTTCGTTGACGCTGTTTAAGACCGCCATGATGTCGGACGAGGCCATGCCGCGCAGCGACAGGATCTTCTCGCTTTCCTCGCGGGCGGCCCGCATCATGGCTTCCTGCTCCAGCGTGACCTCCTTGGTCTCGCGTTCGCTTAAGATTTCCACCTTGGCCACGTGGTAGGGGTCGGACTGAATGAAGTTCTCCACCTTGGCCCGGGAGAGCCCCTGGACCAGCACCTTGAGGCGGCCGTCGGGCATTTTCAGCATGCGCATGATCATGCCCACGGTGCCGACCCGGTACAGGTCGTCCGGTCCGGGTTCCTCCACCTTCTCGTCCTTCTGGGTCAGGATGAGGATATAGCGGGAGTGGTTGAGGGCCGCGTCCACGGCCTGCACGGATTTTTCCCGCCCGACGAACAGGGGCAGGATCATATAGTTGAAGACCACGATGTCCCGCACCGGCAGGACCGGCAGTTCCAGCGGAATATCGGGTTGGGGCTTCTCGCCCTGTTCGGATTCGGACACCGGAGCGTCCCCGGACGGGGTGGCGTTCTCGGGCGCGGCCTGCTGCCGCTCCTCGGAGGCGGTCTGCTCCTTTGGGGTGTCGCCGGTCTCAGGCGAGGTCTTCGTATCGGATTGATCGGCCATTGTGGGTTCTCCTTCGCGGTTGGCGGAAGCCGGGGGCGCTGCGCCTTCCCGGCCGCCGGGGCCGGGATCAGCCGCGTATCTGGAAGTCGGCGTAGTGTTTTTCGTCGTCGACGGTTTTGACGGTGACGGCGTCCACCCGGGACAGGGGCGAGCCCTGGGGCAGACGTTTCTTGAATTCCTCCAGTGCGTCCGGTGCGCCCTGGACCAGCACCTCCACCTTGCCGTCCTGGAGGTTGCGGACCCAGCCGGTCAGATCCAGGCTTTGGGCCTGATCGCACACCCAGGCCCGGAAATACACGCCCTGGACCTTGCCGGTAACGGTTGCATGCAGGCTTGGCGTCATGGTCCCTTCTCCTTGATTACAGCATGCCTTCGGCCTGGAAGCTGAAGAAGCGGTTTTCGGTGACCACCAAATGGTCCAGCACCCGGATATCGAGCTCTCGGGCCGCATGTTTGATGCGTTGGGTGAATTGGGCGTCCTGGGCCGACGGCCGGGGGTCGGCGCCGGGATGGTTGTGCACCAGGATGATGCCGCTGGCCTGGCGGGCCAGGGCCGCGCCCAGGATTTCCCGGGGGTAGACGGCCGCCTGGTCCACGGTGCCCTTGCTGACCTGTTCCCAGCCGATCAGCCGGTTTTTGTTGTCCACCAGGGCCATCCAGAATTCCTCGTGCTCCGACGCCCCGATGCGGGCCTTGGCCGCCGCGGCCACGATGTCGGGGCTGTTCAGGACCACCCGGTCACGGAGCGGCTGCTCCTGGAAGCGGGCCCAGGCTTCGCGCCACAGGGTCAGAAATTCCTCCAGGCCGGGCCCGAAGCCGTCCACCTCACGCAATTCCCCCATCCGGGCGGTCAACACCCCGCGCAGGCTGCCGAACCGGTCGAGCAGCTCCTTGGCCAGGGGCTTGGTATCGCGGCGGACGAGCACATAGCCCAACAGCAGCTCCAGTACCTCGTAGTCGGCCAGGGATCGGGAATTCTCCATCAGCCGGTCCTTCAAGCGGCGGCGATGCCCGAGGTAGTGGGGACGTTCCTTCTTAGTAAGCATAGTTGTCGGCCTCGGCAAGACTTTCCGGGATATTCGGCCGTGGTTGGGGGCCGAAAAGGCGATTTTCGGGCCGGTCCATCACGAAAAACGGGCTTTCCCGCCGTCGGCGGCCCCGAAAATCCGGAAAAGTTCGGCAGTGAGGCCTTCCATGGCCTGATCGGGCCGTCTGGCTCCGGATTTGATGCCGGCTTCGGCGGTAAAGGCCGCCTCGAAGATGCGGGCCAGGCCGGCCGCGCCCAGCCGTCGGGCCATGGCCTCTTTTTTTTGGCGGATGGAGGGGGGCAGCCGGATGTCGCCGCCCTCGCCGGCGGCCAGCCGCCACATGGTCCGGGCCTCGTAGAGGAGCAGGCCGATAAAGGGGAAGATCATCTCCTCGCCGGCCAGCTCCTTGTCGAAAATCTCGCGCCAGACCGCCGCCGGGTCGCGCCGGCTGGACAGGGCGTCCAGGAAGGCGAAGCCCTCCATGCCCTCGTGGTAGGAGAGCAGGGACAGGTCGGCCATCTCGATTTCGGTGCGGTCGCCGAGGGCCAGCTCCAGCTTGGCCAGCTCGTTGTCGGCCCGGGCCAGGTCCAGGGGCAGGGCGTCGGCCAGGGCCTTGGCCACGCCGGGCCCCAGGGTCAGCTGCCGCCGGGCCGCCCAGTCGCCGAGCCGCGGCGGGATGTCCCGCCGGGTGAGTCCGGGCGAGACGAACAGCCATTTGCGTTTTTCGGCCACCGTGAAATAGGGCTGGTTGGCCAGGCCCTTGGGGATTTTCGGCCCCTTGCGGTCAAAGGGCCCTTCCAGGCAGAAAAACGGCCAGACGTTGTCGTTAAAGCCGCGCAGGGCCGGGGCCAGCTTGGGCCAGAAGTCCGTCGGCAGCGCTTCGGCCCGGCGGACGACCACGGCCCGCCGGCCGCCCAGGAGGCTTTGGACGGTGAGTGCGTTCCAGAAGGCGGGGCCGATGTCCTCGTCGCCCCAAAAGACCGCCTTGGTGAAGCCGTTGCCGGCGTCGGCCAGCAACCGATCCACCTTCTCCCGGATGATCTCCGGGTCCGGACAGGCCAGAAAGAAAAAGCCGGGACGTTCCATGGCCGGCAGAGTAGCCGAGGCCCGCCCCGGGGGCAACGGGCAGCTGCGGCCGCGCCGTGGGCTCCCATTGACAGCGGATGGCGAAGGGACTACCTCCGAGGCCAACGTCGAGTCCCGCCTGGGGCGGGAGCGGGGGAACCACTCTTGGGGCGTATCGCGTGATCGCGTAGGGCAACCTCTTCGGCCCGAGCCCGTCAGCTAACCTCGCAGACGTCGAAGGGGAAACCTCCGGAGCGCCGCTGGTTTCCCGTAAACCGCCCGTTCGGAGGGTTGACTATGCCCGGTTGCCTGCCTGCCAGGGGGCCGCGCCGATCCGTTTCTCCCGGCGCCCTTTCCGCGTTTTTCGATCCGCTCGCTCCGCCTGCCCGCTGCCGCCCGGTCCTGCCGGGATGCTGTCCGTCACATCGCCGTCACTAGGGGGGAGCCTGCCATGTCCACTACCCGTCCGTCGTTCTGGCACCGTCTGCGTCGCGCCGTCATCGGCGATTCCCTGAGCCTGGCCGATCAGTCGATTTTCCATAAGCTGTCCCTGATCGCCTTTTTCGCCTGGGTCGGCTTGGGGGCCGATGGCCTGTCCTCGTCCTGCTACGGCCCGGCCGAGGCCTATCTGGCCCTGGGACACCACACGTTTTTGGCCCTGTTCGTGGCCCTGGGCACGGCCCTGACCATTTTCGTCATCAGCGCCGCCTACTCCCAGATCATCGAACTCTTTCCCTCCGGGGGCGGCGGCTACATCGTGGCCAGCAAGCTGCTCTCGCCCAAGGTGGGCATGGTTTCCGGCTGCGCCCTCCTGATCGATTACGTGCTCACCATCACCCTGTCGGTGGCCAGCGGCACCGACGCCGTGTTCAGCTTCCTGCCCGCCTCCTGGCAGTCCTCCCGGCTGACCGTGGCCGTCATCGGCGTATTCATGCTGATTTTGCTCAATCTGCGCGGGGTCAAGGAATCGGTCATGGCCCTGGTGCCCATCTTCATGACCTTCGTCGTCACCCACGCCATCGCTATCGGCTACGGCCTCTATTTCCACGCCCGGGAGCTGCCGGTGGTGGTCGTCCGGCTGGGCCAGGACGTGGCCGCCACCCGAAGCGAACTCGGCATGTTCGGTATGGTGCTGCTCGTGCTGCACGCCTACAGCATGGGCGCGGGCACCTATACCGGCATCGAGGCCGTGTCCAACGGCCTGCCCATTTTGCGCGAGCCCAAGGAGAAGACCGGCAAGCGCACCATGCTCTACATGGCCCTGTCGCTCTCCATCACGGTGGTGGGCATCATTTTGTGCTATCTGCTTTTTCGGGTCGGGCCGGTGGAGGGCAAGACGCTCAACGCCGTGCTCTTCGAGTCCGTGACCGCGGGTTGGGGCCGCAACGTCGCCAGCAGCTTCGTGCTGCTCACCCTGTTCTCCGAGGCGCTGCTTCTGTTCGTGGCCGCCCAGGCCGGTTTCGTGGACGGGCCGCGGGTGCTGTCCAACATGGCCATCGACCGTTGGCTGCCGGCCCGGTTCGCCTTGCTGTCGGACCGGCTGGTCACCCAGAACGGCGTGCTGCTGATGGGCCTGGGGGCGCTGATCCTCATGGTCGTCTCCCACGGTTCGGTGTCGCTGTTGATCGTGCTCTACAGCATCAACGTGTTCATCACCTTCGTCCTGTCCCAGCTCGGCATGGTGCGCCACTGGTGGCAGGTCCGGGGCCGGGGCGGTCCCCACTGGCGCAAGGGCCTGTGCTTAAACGGCCTGGGCCTGCTCATGACGGGATTTATCCTGATCATGGTCATCTGCGTGAAGTTTTTCGAGGGCGGCTGGGTGACGCTGTTCGTGACCGGCCTGCTGGCGGCCACGGCCCTCGGCATCAAGCGGCATTACAACCGCGTGGGCCGGCTGATCCGCAAGCTCGACATCCTGAAGGCGGTGGTCGACACGGACAGCGACAGCTCGCCGGCCCTGCCTCCCAACCCCAACCCTTCGCCCGAGCCGAATCTGTTCGCCCCGACGGCCGTCATTTTCGTCAACGGCTACAACGGCCTGGGCATCCATACCCTGCTGTCCGTGACCCGTCTTTTCGGCAAGGACATCAAAAACTACGTGTTCGTGCAGGTCGGCGTGGTGGACGCCGGGGTGTTCAAGGGCGTCGACGAAATCGCCCAGCTCAAGGCCAGCATGGGGGAAAGCCTGGCGACCTATGTGCAGGCCATGCGCGCCCGGGGCTACCATGCCGAGGCCTTTTCGGCCGTGGGCACGGACGTGGTCCATGAGATCCTGGACCTGGCCCCGACCATCCACACGCGGTTCCCCCGGGCCATCTTCTTTGGCGGCCAGATCGTCTTCGAGAAGGAGTCCTTCCTGACCCGTTTTCTGCACAACTACGTCGTCTTCACCCTCCAGCGCCAGCTCTACCGGCTGGGGCTGCCGTTCGTCATCATGCCCATTTTGCTGGATGCCCCGGAGCAGGAGGGAGCCCCGGCCGGCGGGGTGCTGCCGCCGCAGACCGCCTGAAAATTTTTCGGTCCGGGATCATGCGGCGGGTCGCGGCCTTGGGTGGGTTCTCCCAAGGCTGTGGAAACGCCGGCCCCTTGCAATCATCCGGCCCGGGCGTATGAAAAATAGGTCTCTTGGGGAAGGGGCGTTTCCTCCATAGCTGTCGGCACCAGGGGCCTCGCCTGGGTCTCGCTGACGGCGCAAAGCGGTATGCGACGGCACCAATGAGCGTTTCTTCTGCCTGGGAATGCGTGCGCGGCATCGAGCCGACGTCGTTTTGCGACTGGCCGGGGCGGCTGACCGCCGTGCTCTTTTTCGGCGGCTGCAACCTGCGCTGCCCGCACTGCCACAACGCCGATCTGGCCTGGCGGCCCGAGCGCGTGCCGCCGCTTGGCGCTACGGCCGTGCGCCGCTTCGTCGCCGGCCATGCCCGCTGGCTGGACGGCCTGGTCCTTTCGGGCGGCGAACCGAGTTTGGTTCCCGGCCTGGCCGATTTCGCGGCCGAGCTGGCCGACGGCGGTCCGGCGGTCAAGATCGACACCAACGGGATGCGGCCGGACGTGCTGGCCGAGGTGCTGGCCCGCTATCCCGAGGCCCATTTTTCCGTGGACGTCAAGGCGCCCTTCGCCAAGTACCCCATGGTGACGGGTGGGGCCGTGGAGGCCGCCGCGGCCCGGGAGCGCCTGGAGGCGGTGTTCGTCCTGGCCGGACGTTTCCCGGGGCGTTTCGCGTTCCGCACGACCCTTGTGCCGGAACTGGCCGGGTCCGACGTGGAGGCCATCAGGGAGGTCCTGCCGTCGGGGTGCCCGCATACCCTGCAACCGTTTCGCGACATCGGGAACCGAGGGGAGGAGAAGCGGCATGCCCAAGCAGATTTGCAAGCGCGACGGATGCCTGGAGACGTGGTCCACCCAGCGCATCGCCCAGGCGATCCTGAAGGCGCTACGGGCCAGTGGCATCCAGGACCCGCTTTTGGCGAAGCGGCTGGCCCACAAAGTCGAAGACCATCTTGAGGGCATCGACGTCCCGGAGCAGGAGCGCGTCCAGGACGCGGTCGAGCTGGTGCTCATGGAGTCGCGTCTCTACGCGGTGGCCCGGCGCTACATCGTCTACCGGGAGAAGCGCCGCGAGCTGCGCGAACAGAAGGCCGCCTTCCTCGACATCGCCGACGTCATCGACACCTACATGGCCAAGACCGACTGGCGGGTGGCGGAAAACGCCAACATGAGCCATTCGTTCCAGGGCCTCATGCTGCACCTGTCCGGTACGGTCCAGGCCCGCTACGCCCTGGGCAAGTACCCCGAGGAGGTGCGCGAGGCCCACGAGCACGGCTATTTCCACCTCCACGACCTGTCCTTCGGCCTGGCCGGCTACTGCGCCGGCTGGAGCCTGCGCGACCTGCTCCTCGAGGGCTTCAACCTGCAAGGCCGTTCCTGCGCCGGGCCGCCCAAGCATTTCGACACGGCCCTGGGCCAGATGATCAATTTTTTGGGCACGCTCCAAAACGAATGGGCCGGGGCGCAGGCCTTCAACAACGTGGACACCTACCTGGCCCCGTTCGTCCGCTACGACAGGCTCACCTATCCCGAGGTCCGGCAGGCCATGCAGAAATTCGTGTTCAACCTGAACACGGCCTCGCGCTGGGGCGGACAGAGCCCCTTTACCAACCTGACCTTCGACCTGGCCCCGCCCAAGCACCTGGCGCAGGAGGCCGTCATCCACGGCGGCACGATGCTGGACGCGGTGTACGGCGATTTCGAGCCGGAAATGGCCATGATCAACAAGGCCTTCCTGGAGGTCATGGGCGCGGGCGACTTCGACGGCCGCATTTTCTCCTTCCCCATCCCCACCTACAACATCACCAAGGATTTTCCCTGGGATTCCGAGATCGGGACGCTGTTGCTGGAGCTCACGGCCAAGTACGGCGCGCCCTATTTCCAGAACTTCATCAATTCCGACCTGTCCCCCGAGGACGTCCGGTCCATGTGCTGCCGGTTGCAGATGGATTTGCGGCAGCTGCGCACCAAGGTGGGCGGGCTTTTCGGCGCCGGCGATCTGACCGGTTCCATCGGCGTGGTGACGCTGAACCTGCCCAAGTTGGCCTTTCTGGCCCAGGGCGAGGAGGACTTCCTCGACCTTTTGACCGAATACGCCGAGCTGGCGCGGGACGCCCTGGAATTCAAGCGCAAGATGATCAGCGACAACCTGGAACGGGGGCTTTTCCCCTGGACCCAGCGCTACCTCAAGAACGGCTTCCGGGGCCATTTTTCCACCATCGGCCTGATCGGCGGCCACGAGGCCTGCATCAACCTCCTCGGCAAGGGCATCGAGACCGAGGCGGGGCTTCGGCTCATGACCCGGGCCCTCACGCATTTGCGGGAGCTTTCCGTGCGTTTCCAGGAGGAGACGGGCAACCTCTACAACCTGGAGGCCACCCCGGCCGAGGGCACGAGCTACCGGCTGGCCAAGATCGACAAGGCGCTGTACGCCGACATCAAGACCTCGGGCAACGGCACGCCGTACTACACCAATTCGACGACGCTGCCGGTGGGGTTTTCCCGGGACGTGTTCTACGCCCTGGAGCACCAAAACAAGCTCCAGCCGCTCTACACCGGCGGCACGGTGTTCCACACCTACCTGGGCGAGGCCGTGGCGGATACCGAGGCGCTCAAGCACTTCATCGTCAAGGCCTTCACCATGACGAAGATTCCCTACCTCTCCATCACGCCGACCTTTTCCATCTGCAAGACCCACGGCTATCTCACGGGCGAGCATTTCACCTGCCCCGAGTGCGGCCAGCCGGCCGAGGTCTTTACCCGCATCGTCGGCTACTACCGCCCGGTCTCCCTGTGGAACAAGGGCAAGCAGGCCGAGTACGCCGAACGCCTCACCTACGGCGGCGTCGGCTGATTTTCCCCGGCCATACCAATGGAACAGGGCGGGAACGTTCGGCTCCCGCCCTGTTTATTTTTCCCCGCCGGTTTCCAAAGGGCGCCGCCCTTTGGCCGCCGGAGGCATCGCTTCGCCTGTCGTATCTTAGCCCCTTCGTTCCCTCAGCAGATCCCGAATTTCCGTCAGCAGGGCGACGTCCTGGGGTGGGGCGGCCGGCGCGGCCTGTTCCTTGCGGTTGAGGGCGTTGATGCCCTTGATGAGCAGGAACACGGCAAAGGCCACGATGGTGAAGTCCACCACCGTCTGGATGAAGGCGCCGTAATTGAGGGTGGCCGGCTGCATGCCCGGGAGCGGGGCGGCCAGGGTGAGTTTCAGGCTCGTGAAGTCCACGCCGCCGAGCAGCATGCCGATGGGCGGCATGATGACGTCCGCCACCAGCGAGGTCACGATCTTGTTGAAGGCGGCGCCGATGATGACGCCGACGGCCAGGTCCACCACATTGCCGCGCATGGCGAATTGTTTGAATTCGGTGAGAAGGCGCATAGGGGCTCCTTGGGGCGTCGGATGGTTCGGAGACAAGTCGGACGGGTGCGGCACCACCTATCCCATGAACGGGTGGGGGAGGCAACGGGTGCGTTCGGGCGGGGCCTTCGGGGAAAGCCGCGTCAGATACGCTCCCGGCGTCAGGCCGAAGGCGTCCTTGAAGGCGGCGATGAAGGCCGAGGGCGCGTCGTAGCCGCATTCCAGGGCCGCGCTGGTGACGCTGCCGCCGGCCTCCAGGGCGGTCAGGGCGGCAAGGAGCCGGGCCCGTCGCCGCCAGCGGCCGAAGGTCAGGCCGGTCTGTCGGACGAACTGCCGGGCCAGGGTGCGTTCGGTCATGCCGGCCGCACCCGCCCAGGCCGCCATGTCTCGACGGTCGTCCGGCGCGTTCTGGATGCCCCGACAGACGGCGGCCAGCCGGTCGTCGGCCGGCCAGGGCAGGGAAAAGCCGGCTTCGGGCAGCACGGCCAATTGGTCCAGGAGCACGGCCACCAGCCGTCCGTCGGCCCCGGCGGCGTCGTAGAGCGTCGGCAGGGCGGAAACGGCCTGGATGAGTTCGCGTACGAGCCGCGTCACGCCGAGCACGTGGCAGCGTGGCGGGGCGAAGGGGACGGCGGCCGGGTCGATATAGAGGCTGCGCATCTCGGTGCGGGCGGTGTTGGCCACGCCGTGGACCATGCCCGGCGGCACCCAGACGGCCCGCTGGGGCGGGGCCACGTGGCTGGAGGTCGGCGTGCGCACGACCAGACTGCCCGAGCTGGCCCAGGAGAACTGCACCCAGGGATGGGCGTGGGCGCGGGAGGCGGAATCCGCCGCCAGGCTTTCGCTTCGGGCGAACACCGGCCGGGGCAGCCGTTGCATGTCGGGGGGATGGCGCACGCGGTGCATGTCTGTTTCCAGGTATATTTTGTCATTCTAGCGGGAGACGGCCACCCCGTCCAGCCCTAGGCTGCGACCGCACCCTGGGGACGAGAATCGAGGCCCGGGGCGGGAGAAAAGGAGACGGGACATGGTGGAGCGGTTGTTGGAAGGGTTGCGGCGGGAGTGGTTCTTACTCGGCATGGTCGGGGCCGTGCTGGTGGCCACGCTCTTCCCTTCCTTCGGCGCCAAGGGCGGCCCCATGCACGCCGATGTGGCCACCGATGCCGGAATCTTCTGCATTTTCCTGTTTCACGGCATGGCCCTGTCCACCCAGAGCCTGTGCGACGGCATGTCCCGGTGGAAGCTGCACCTGCTGGTCCAGACGCTGACCTTCGTGGTGTTTCCGCTGCTCTGGTTTCCGTTCCGGCTGGCCTTCGGGGGCCTGATCCCGGCCGGGCTCATGCTGGGCTTCCTCTATCTGTGCGCCCTGCCGTCCACCATCTCGTCCTCGGTGGCCATGACGGCCATCGCCAAGGGCAACGTGCCGGCGGCCATCTTCAACGCCACCCTGTCCAGCCTGATCGGCATTTTCCTGACCCCGGCCATCGTCAGCCTGGTGACCGGCCTCGGCGGCGGGGCCAGCCTGCCCCTGGGCCACGCCATCGCCAACATCTCCCTCATGTTGCTGCTGCCGTTCGCGCTGGGGCAGGCCCTTCGGCCGCTGGTGGCCGGCTGGATGGTCCGCTACAAAAAATACATCAGCACCTTCGACAAGCTGGTCATCCTGATGCTGGTCTACGGCACGTTTTGCGATGCGGCCACCTCGGGGCTGTGGACCGAAAACGGCTTCGGCGAATTGGCCGTGACCCTTTTGGGGGCGGCGTTGCTGCTGGGGCTGGGGCTGACGCTCTCCTCCCGCCTGTCCCGGAAGCTGGGTCTTCCCATCGAGGACCGGATCACGGCCATTTTCTGCGGTTCCAAAAAGACGCTGGCCGCCGGCGTGCCCATGGCCCGGGTGCTTTTCGACGGCAACCCGGCCCTGGGGCTGATCGTTTTGCCCATCATGTTCTACCATTCGCTGCAACTGTTCGCCTGCTCCGTCCTGGCGAACCGCTTTGCCAATCGGTTTGAGGAGCGGCCCGAGGCGGTCGCGCCGGCGTTCGGCCGGGCCGTGCCCTCGCTGGCCGTGGCCAAGGTGCCGGCCAAGGCCCGCCGCTAGGGAAGCATGTCGACCACGCCCTGTTCGGGCAGCCAGCCCAGCCGGTCCGGGCCGTCCGCCACCTGCCGGTAGCCGTCCCGCCGTGGTCCCAGGGCGACGATCCGGCCGGGCGGCAGGGTGAACAGCGTTTCGGCTGCGGCCTCGGGGGCGCTGCGGGCCGGCAGCGGCGTCACGATCACCCCGCGACGGTGCAGCCGGGGGGTGAGGACCGAGGCGCCGGCCTCCAGCCAGAGCCAACCCACCACCAGCGCGCCCAGGATGAGCACGGTCCGGGGCAGGCGGCGGCCGCTGCGGTGGACCAACGTCAGGCCGACCCAGAAGACGGCATTGCCGGCGAGGGCCAGCCAGACGAGTGCGTTCGGGGAAAATCGTCCGGCCAGGGGCAGAAGCCGGCCGGGCATGGCGACGTCGGCCGCGGCCAGGGCGCCGCGTACCCGGGGATTCCCCGGATCGAGCAGGGCGGCCCGGGACAGCCACAGGACCGTGCGTCCCCGTTGGCCGGCCAACCGCCAGGCCGTGGCGGCGGCCAGGCAGCAGGAGGCGTTGCGGAACCCGTCGGCGTAGGCCGCTTCGAGCGTTTTTGCCGCGGCGGCGTAGTGCCCGGCGGCGAACGCCGTTTGGGCCGCCGCCAGATCGGCGCCGTGTCCGGCGGCCGGTGCGGCCAGGCCGATGAGGAGCGTGAGCGTCAAGGTCCCGAGTGCCGTTCGCATACGAACCCCCGTCATCATGTGTTCCCTCCGGGCCCCTTTCTCCTGGTGCGAGGCCACCGGAGGACTCTTTCCCTTCCCCAGTTCCGCAAGAGCCGTCGTCCAGCGGCCACGGCCTCGGCCATCGTTGCCGGCGCGATCGGCCGGCCGGCATAGAGCAGCCGTTCGAGGCGGTCGATGACCTCCCGGACCGCTGCCGGCGTGGCGTCCGGTTCGGGAAACGCCCGGCGGAGCGCTTCGGCCAGGGCCGCCGGGGAAAGGCCGGCAATCCTGTCCAGCCGATTCCGGTGCCGCCGCCACAGCCAGTCCGCCACGAAGAGCCCCGGCGCGGCCAGGGCCAGGAGCAGGACGAGGGGGCCCGCCGGCGGCGTGGCGTCGCCGGAGCGTACCGCCGGCAGCGTCGGCGGTGCGGCCGCATCGGTCGGCGGGGCCTCCGGCTCGGTTCGGACGGTCACATAGGCCCCCTGTTCGGGGTCGAAGAAGGTCAGGACGATGGCGGGCAGCCGCTCGCCGGCTGGCGGCAGGGCGGACAGAAGAGCGCGGAAGGTCCGCGTGCCCTGATAGCCCGCCGGACCGTAGCCGCCCTCGTCCTGGGGCGCGAGGGCCCGGGCGGTGAGCGGTGGGGGCAGGCGGACTGCCGGCGGCGCCGTATCGGGCAGGTTGCCCCGGCCGGCGATGGTCACGGTCAGGACGGGCTGCCGCCCGACGCCGAGTCCCGGCGGCTCCAGTCGGGCGGTCAGCCGCACGTGGCCGACCAATCCGCTCCAGGTCCCCGGCCCGGGAAAGGGCGGCAGCGGGCGCACCGTCACGGTCAGCGGCGGTCCGGCGCAGGAACGCGACCGGGCGCCGCCGCGTCGGTCGGGATGGACGGCTTCCCGGCAGGCGGCCTCCCCCGGCGCCAGATCGACCCGTCCGGGCCGGTGCGGCGTGAGCAGATAGTCCACTTCGGTGACGGCGAAGGTCCGGCCGCCGGCCGTGAGTTCGCTATCCCGCTGCCCGGGCAGGGCGACCACGGTGCAATCGGGAAACGCCGGCGGCGTGACGGCGGCCGCTTCCACGGCCGTGGAGCGGAACAGGCGCAAGGTGTAGCGGAAGGTTTCGCCCACGAACGGGTGGGTGGTCGAAACCGTGGCGTCCAGGGCGAATTCCCGGTCGGTCAGGTCCGGCGGCGGCGTGGGCCGGGGCCGCACCGTCAGCCGCAGGGGCGGCGTATGGGCCGTTCGGTCGCCCAGGGTCACGGTCAGGGACGGCAGCCGCAGTTCGCCGGCCTGCTTGGGCGAGAGTTCGAAGCGGTAGACGGCCACCGCTGCGGCGTCGGCGCCGTCCCCGCGCCGTCCGACCACCCGTCCCCGGGGCGTGACCCAAAAGTCCTTGAGCGGCGCCGTATCGACGGTAGCCGCTTGGGCGCCGTCCACCGTCACCCGCAGCAGCGCCGATTCGCCCAGCCCGATCTCCCGGGGCACCACCTCGGCCGTGACGCCGGCCCAGACCGTCGCCGCCATGAGCCAGACCGCCAGGGCCAGGCCGAGCCGGAAACCGCACCGCGCCGTCACCAGTCCTTCTCCACGTTCGGCCGGCCGTAGACCGACGTCGGCAGGGGCAGGCCGGGCAGATCCGGCACCTTCCGGAGAAGGGGCTCGCCGGGCCGGTCGTCGGGGCGGGCGCGCCGGATGCCGCCGGCCATGCCCTGGGCGGCGGCCAGGGGAACGGCGGCCGTTGCGTCCTGTCCCGACGACCCGGCCGGTCCCGCCATGGGCGGCTGGGGGGCGTTCGGCGCGGCGTCTTCCCGCCCCGTGCCCGCGTCTTGGCCCTGGCTGGCCGGCGCCTGTCCCGGCCGGGTCGTCTGTCCGGTCTCTGCGGTCGCGGGCGGTCCGCCGGAGGAAGGGGGCTGGTCCGGACGGCCGGTGGCCGTGGCCGGTCGCCGGGGCCGGGTGCGCAGGAAGTCCAGGTTGGCCCGGACGTCGGCGTCCTGGGGCAGCAGGGCCAGGGCGGCCTGATAGAGCGACCTGGCCTGGTCGGCGCGGCCGAGGCGGTAGGCGGCGTTGCCCTGATTGTAGAGGGCCTGTCCCCGGAGGGCTCCGGTCGCGGTTCGGGCGGCCCGGTCAAAGGCTTGCAACGCCCGGTCGAACGCACCCAGGCGGTAATAGGCCGTGCCCAGGTCGAACAGGATGACCGGCGCGTCCGGCCGGCGGACCCGGGCCGCCAGGAACCGGTCCCGGGCGGCCTCGTAGCGTCCCTCGGCCAGGGCACGGATGCCCTGCGTCACGGCCGTCTCGGCGCTTTCGGCCCTGGCCGGCGCGGCCGGCCAGGTCAGGCAAAGGAGGCCGAGCACAAGCGTCGCCGGATGGCGCCGACGGCCGTCGAAAAGTCCCCCGGCCAGAAGCAGGAGCCCCAGGCCCAGGCAGGGGATGGTGCGGTCCGCGGGCCGGCTGCCGGCCTGGTGCTCGGCGGTCCGGGAGGCGAGTCGCTGCCCGAGCGCCTTGATCAGGGCCTGGGCCGGCGATGGGGCGTCCGGCGACAGCGGGAAGGCGCAGCCGCCCGATGCGGCGGCCAGGGCGGTCAGGCCGGCCATGTCCGTGCCGACCAGAACCGGCCGTTCGCCCGCGTGGATCAGTCCGCCCCGGCTGTCCGGCACGGTCACGGGAGATGCGCCGCCTACGGCCACGCAGCATACCGGCGGCCCGCCCTTTCGGGCGGCGTCGGCCGCGGCCACGGTCGCCTCGCCGTCGGAGACGAGGAGCACGACCCCGGGCCCGCCGCCGGCCAGGGCCAGTCGGCCGGCTTCCAGGGCGGCGACCAGGTTGGTGCCGCCCACGTCCAGGGCCGCCGGCGAGGCGGCGTCCAGGAACAGCCGCACGCCGGCCCGGTCGCGGGTGACGGGGCAGACCAGCCGGGCCCGGCCGGCAAAGAGCACCAGCCCCGTCGGCACTTCCGGCAGTCCGGCCAGCACGGTCCGGAGCAGGGCCTTGGCGGCTTCCAGCCGGTTGGGCGCCACATCCCGGGCCCACATGCTTTTGGAGCAGTCGAGCGCCACCACCAGCCGTCCCGGCGTCTCGGGGCCGGCGGCCGGTCCCTGGCCGATGCCCGGTCCGGCGGCGGCCAGCATGACGAGCCCCAGGCCGGCCAGAAAGCAGCCGTCGCGGCACGTTTGGCCGGGCCGTCGGGGCAGGGACATGAGCGTCGCCAACCGTTGCCGGCGCCGCCGCCGGCGATAGAGGCCGAAGGCGGCCAGGGGCAGCAGGGCCAAGAGCCAAAGGTAGTCCGGACGGAGCACGGTCATGGCAGCTCCGTGAACCGGCTGCCGGCCAGGACGGCGAAGGCGGTGAGCAGCAGGGCGGACAGGGCGATGAGCGGCGGGGTCAGGGAAAAGCGTTCGCCGATGCGGCGAGCCGTCATGTCGGTCGGTTCCATGTCGCCGATGCGGTTGATGGTCCGGGCAAGCCCCGCCATTGCGGACGCCCGCCAGAAGAATCCGCCCGTGGTCTTGGCCAGTTCCCGCAGGCCGGTCTCGTCGATGGCCGCCTTTTCGTAGACGATTTCCGGGCCGAGCAGGGGGTGGTCCACCAGAAAGGGGGCCGGCGCGTCGCCGCCGACGCCCACGGCATAGACGGTTATGCCGTGTCCGGCGGCCAGGGCGGCCGCTTCCGTGGGCGAAGTCTCCCCGGCGTTGGAGGTGCCGTCGCTCAACATCACCGCCGCCTTGGACCGGCCCGGCGCGCCGTACAGATGTTTGACGGCCAGCACCAGGGCGTCGCCCAGGGCCGTGCGTTTGCCGGCGGCCCCCACGGTCAGGGCGTGCAGGGCCCGGATGAGGGCGGCGTGGTCGTCCGTCGGCGGCAGCACCGTGTAGGCCCGGGACCCGAAGGCCACCAGGCCTATCCGGTCGCCTGGCCGGGAGGCGACGAAGCGTTCGGCCACGTCGGCCACGGCTTCCAGCCGGCTGACCGACCGGTTGCCCAGCCGGAAATCCATGGCCGCCATGGATTCGGACAGGTCGATGCATAGCATCAGGTCCACGCCCCGGCCATGGTAGCGGATGGTCTCGTGTCCCCACCGGGGGCCGGACAGGGCCAGGGCCAGCAGGACGAGTCCGCCGATGCGGCAGGCCGCCGGCAGCCAGCGCCAGCCCGGCCCCGATCCGGCGGCCGCGATGGCCCGGCCGTCGGGCAGGCCCAGGCTCGGCCGGGGCCGATGCCGCCGCCACCAGAAAAGCGCCGCCAGAAGCGGCAGGGCCAGCAGGGCCAGGGGATGGCTCAGCGTTAGCATGCGCGCCTCGGACGGCGGAGCAGCCGGCGCACGGTGTCGAGGTCCGTGTGGCGGAGAGAAGCTGAAGAGGAAGATGCCTCCGGCGGCCGGGGGGAATGCTCCCCTCCGGACGCCCTCGATGGCGGGGCATAGCGCGGGAGATCGGACCGGCGCAGGACATCGGCGACGGCGCGTTGCAAAGGAGGAGGCAGCGGCGTGTCGGGCAGCAGCGAGAGAATTTCCGGGGTGGTCATGGTCGGAGCGGCAAGGCCGGTGCGCCGGGCCAGGGCTTGGCGCAGCAACTCGGCCAGCCGGTAGGCGAAGGTCCGGTCGTCGAGGCCGTCCGCCTCGGCCCGAAGCCGGCGCAGAGCACGGTGCTCCGGCGTCCGCTGCAACAGGCGCCGGACGATCAGGACGAGCATGACCAGGAGGAGCGCGCCGCCCAGGAAGGCGAGCCAACGCGACCCGTCGTCAAGCGCCACCGGCGGTTTGATGTCGTGGATGTCGTTCATGGATGCGGGTCCCCGGGAAAGGGGCCCGGGGGGATGATCCCCTCGGCCGCCGGAGGCATCGTCATCGTCTTCTCTCCCGCCGTCTAAAGAAGGCGGCCAGGGACGGGGCCATGGGGCCGGCGGCCGGCAGTTCCAGAATATCGGCCCCGACGCCCCGCAGGGCGGCCATGGCCTGCCGGCGGCGGTCGATCCGGGCGGCAGCGTAGCGGCGTCTGGCCCGGGCGTCGCCGCAATCGACGAGGCTTTCCCGGCCGGTTTCCAGGTCGGCCACCCGGATCAGCCCGGCCGTGGGCAGCAGCGTCAGGTCCGGGGCGGCCACGAAGGCGGCGGTCAGGTCGTGGCGGGCGGCCAACCGGCCCCAGGTCGGGGAAAAGCCGTCCGCCAGGAAATCGGAAAAGACGAAGAGGATGGCCCGGCGGCGCACGCTGGCGTCCAGAAAGGTCAGGGCCGGGCCGGGATCGGTGGCCGTGCCGGCGGGGACGGTTTCGGCCAGGGCGGCGGCCACGGCGAAGGCTTGCCCCGGTCCCTTGCCCGGCGGCACGAACCGTTCCACCCGGTCGGAAAAGAGCAGGCAGCCCACCCGGTCGCGGCTGGCGGCGCAACTGATGGCCAGCACCACGGCGGCCTCGGCGGCGGTTTCGAGGAGCGGCGGCACGCCGAAGCGCATGGAGCGGGAGACGTCCACGACCAGCATGACCGTGCGCTGGCGCTCCTCGCGGAAGCGTTTGACGAAGGGCCGGCCCAGCCGGGCCGTGACCTTCCAGTCGATGGCCGACACGTCGTCGCCCGGCGCGTATTCGCGGGTGTCCTCGAATTCCATGCCCGAGCCGCGAAAGGCGCATCGATATTCGCCGGTCAGGGCGGCGTCGGCCGGCCCCCGGCCGTGGATGCGCACGCGGCGCGCCCGGGCGAGCAGCTCTGATGCCAGCATTCCCATCCACGCTCCCGACGGCAGGCTAGCAGGGGCAACGCCCGGCGGCAAGCCGTCCTAGCGGTGCGCCGTCGGATCGAGACGGCCGGTGATTTCCAGGGCTTCGGCGGCGCAGGCCAAGGTGCCGTACATGAAGCCGTAAAAGCCCAGCACTTCGCGCAAGGCGTAGGCGGCCGGCGTGCGGTCCCGGCGCAGGGCGGCCAGCTTCTCCCGGGCGTTGCGCACGGCCGTTTCCAAGGTGCTGCGTTCGGGCAGGGGCACGCCGTCCCGCAGGGTGGCGGCCAGGGCGGTGAGGACCGAAGCCACGGCGGTCTTGAGGGTCGTCAGCTCCTCGGGCAGATGCCGGTGCAGCCCCGGGCCGGTGTTTTCGGCGGCGATGCGGTCCATGCTGAGGATGTTTTCGAACAGGCGCTCGCTGCGGAAAAGCAGTATGGCGCGCTGGGTGGCCGCCTCGCTCCGGTCCTCCATGTCGGCCTCCTGGGACAGATCCCGGCAGCGGGCCAGGGTGCGCACGATGCGGTCCTTGAGGGCAAAGGCCCGGGTCGCGGGGTAGCGCTCCTCGATTTGACCCTCCATGGCCAGGACGAACAGGGCGGCTAGGTCGTCGAATACCTTGGCCATTCCCCGGGAGACGGCCCGGCTGGCCCGGGTGGGCCACACCGTGGTCGAGACGAGCAGGGCCATGACGATGCCGACGGCGATTTCGGAGAACCGGGTCAAGGCGACGATGGGCGGGGCTTCGTTGCCGTGGCTGGCCAGAAGGACGATGACCACGGTGAGGCCGGCCACCCGCATGCTGTTGCGGAGCTGGCGCACCAGCGTGCACACGGACAGCGTGAGCATGATGGCCAGGCCCAGGGCCAGTAGCGAGCTGCCGCCGAGAAAGTGGGCGGTAGCGCCCGAGACGGCGCCCACGGCCGTGCCGGCCAGCCGTGACCAGCCGGCCTTGATGGAGCCGCCGATATTGGCCTGCATGACGATGATGACGGTGATGACGGCCCAATAGCCCTGGGGCAGGTCCAGCCAACTGACCACGCACTGGGTCAGGACGGCGGCGAAGGCCGTTCGGGCGGCCTGCTTGAGGCCGGCCACCCGGGCCAGGCGGGCCGCCCGGCCCAGGGCCTCGTTCATGGACGAACCGGACATGAAAAACTCCTTGCGCGACGGGCTGGCCCCGTTTGGCGGCGCTCCCGATTTTGAGGCATGGACCGTGTTGTCCTGGGCGGGAACCTGTGCTACTTAAATAGTTGCTTTAGGATAGTATTCCATCGGCTACCGTTCAATCGGAGACGTTTGCCGTGAGAACATTGCCTTTCTCGAACGCGTTCCGTTCGAAAAAACGTCCCGGGAAGCCCGGATTCCACCGGGAAGCCCGGCTGCCGGAGTCTGTGCGATGACCGGCGGTCGGATGCTCGTTTTCGGTCCTCTGACCGCCGCGGCAGCCGCGTCCCGTCTGACCGCCGCGGGCTGGCGGGTCGGCCTGCTGTCCCTGGCGGCGGCCCGGGCCTTGGCCCCGGCGCAGCGCCCCCAGGTGGCCATCCTGGCCCTGACGGCGACGGACGCCGACGAGGCGATGGCCGGCCTGCTGGCCGACTGGGCGGACGCCCCGTCCCATATCGTCTGCCTGGCCGGCGAGGAGCGGCCGTGCCCCGAGGGGTGGCTGGCCTGGCGCGGTCTCGACGCCGACGGCTTGGCCGCCGTTTTGGACATGCTGGCCGAACGCGACCGGGCCCGTCGGGCCGAGGCCGAGAGCCTGGCTTGGCGTGACGCCCTGCTTGGGGCCTTCTCCGGTGCGATCATGGTCACGGACGCCTCCTTCCGGGTGGCCTTCGCCAGCGACCGGCTGGGCGATCGACTGCGGGAGTCCCCGGAGGGAAAGCCGTGTTTCGCCCTGCTGCACGGCCGGACCGAGCCCTGTCCCTGGTGTCCCCGGGATCGGCTCTCCCGGGGCGGAACCGCCACCGTCGAAGTGCAGAGTCCCCTGGACGGCCTGTTTCTCGAAAGCGTGAGCACCGTCCTGTCCCTTCCCGACCGACCGCCGCTGATGCTGTCCTTGCTGCACGACGTGACCGAGCGCAAGCGGACCATGGACCGGCTGGTGCGCCTCGGCCGCGAGTTGGAGGACCGGGTGGCCAAGCGCACGGAAATTTTGGCCCGCCAGTCCGAGGCCCTGTTGGCGGCCAATGCCCGGCTCATCGAACTCGACGCCCTGAAATCCGGCTTCCTGGCCACGGTCACCCATGATCTGCGCACGCCGCTGACCTCGGTCCTGGGCTTCGCCAAGCTGACACGTCGTGAATTCGTCAAGGAATTCATGCCATTTGCCGATGTGAGCAGCCGGCTGACCAAAAAGGGCATGCGCATCGCCGAAAATCTCCGGATCATCGAAAACGAGGGGGCGCGGCTGACCCGGCTGGTCAACGATTTCCTGGACCTTTCCAAGATCGAGGCCGGCCGTCTGGACTGGCACGACCGCCTGGTCGCCCCGGGCGAGGTGGTGCGCCTGGCCGTGGAGGCGGTGAGCGGGGAATACGAGCAAAACGATCAGCTGGTGCTGGTCGTGGACGTGCCCACGGCGCTGCCGCCGCTGCTGGTGGACCCCGACCGCCTGATGCAGGTCCTGGTCAACCTCCTGACCAATGCCGCCCGCTATGCCCGCGAGGGCGACGTCGCCCTCACCGTGCGCCAATTGACGACGGAGCGGGTGGAGTTTCGGGTGACGGACACCGGGCCGGGCATCCCCGAGGAGGAACGGGAGCGGATTTTCGACAAGTTCCATCAGGTCCAGCGCGGCGACACCACCGCCGGCGAACAGCGGGGCACGGGGTTGGGGCTGGCCATCTGCAAGCATATCGTGGAACGCTACGGCGGCGACATCCGGGCCGAGGCCCATGCGCCCCGGGGAACGGCCTTCGTGGTGGAACTGCCCGTGGCGCGCGACACGCCGACGCCCGGTTCCGATCCCGCAGCGGACCGACCCGCCGCCAACCAGCTTTTTTCGTGAAGCCGGGGCCGTCCGCGGACGGCCCCGGCTCGCGCCGTACGGCGACGCGACTTCCTTAAATATCGTTGAGGTCGATGGTCTTGGGGGCGGACTTGCCCTTGGGCGCTTCCTTGGCCCCGGCGGCCGGCACACCGCCGGACGGGGCGGCGCCGGAGACGCTCGGAACCGCCGTCCGCGCCGGGGCCGGGCTGGCGGTCGGGGCCGGACCGGCGATCTTGTGGGCGCCGCACAGCAGCCGGCTCGCGTCCAGGCGCGCCCGGGCCGTCAGCAATCCCGGATCGCGGTGTAACGCTTCCTGGAAGGCGGCGACGGCCGCCCGGCAATTGCCGAGGAGCAGCGAGGCGTCGCCCAGGGCCAGGGCCGCCTGGGGATTGGTGCCGCCGGCCTTGGCCGCGGCCTCGAGCATATCCCGGGCCTGGCGCATGTCGCTGGCGGCGAAGGCGGCCAAGCCCAGTTCCTCCATGGCCGCCGCGTATTGCGGATTGTCGGCCAGGGCTGCCTTGTAGGCGCGTTCCGCCTTGGCCTGGCCGGCCCGGGCGCAGGAGACGCCGGCCTTGTACTGCGTTTCGGCTCCGCCGCCGGCCTGGCCGAGTTTCTCGCAGGCCGTGGCATAGTCCTTTTGATCGAATGCGGCGTTGCCGGCGGTCAGGGCATCCTGACCGGCCGGTTTGCCGGAAAGCGATTTGCCGGCGCATCCCCACAGGCTGACCAGCAGGGCGGCCAATGCCGCGGGCGCGGCAAGCGACCGGAACGTCATGGCGACACCTCCAGAAGGAATCGAACGCCACTGCCTATCCCAAACGGCCGCCAGATTGTCAAATCCCCCGCCGGCTGCTAGAATTTTCCAAAACGTCACTCCAACAAGGACGCAAGCATGCCTTGGCGCGCGCCGTTTGCGGTCCTGGCGGTCGTGACCGTGTTTGCGGCTACGGCTTCGGCCAAGGACATCGCGCACATCATTCGCCCCGGCGACACTCCCGCTGCTCTGGCCAAGTACTACCACGTTCCCGTGGCCGCCATCCTGGCCCGCAACACGGGGATCGATCCCTGCCGGCTCAAGGTGGGCGACACCCTGGTCGTGCCGTCGCCCGCGTCGCCGTCGTCCGCCGTTTCGGCGCCCCCTCCCGCCGCCCGGTCCGTCCTGCCCGACGAGGAGGCCCCCGGCCCTTCCTACGTGGTGGCGCCGGGGGATTGTCCGGTCGCCATCGCCGTCCGTTTCGGCGTGCCGCTGGAGGCGCTGCTCCGGGCCAATCCGGGGATCGATTCCGAGCATCTGGCCGTGGGCCGGGTGCTGGCCATCCCGGCGACGGCCTCCGCCGCGCCGCCGCCGGTGCCGGTGACCCGTTCCGGCAAGCCGGGCCAGGCCGCGCCTTTGGTCATGGACTTTCGCTAGGCCGCCGGGTACTCCTGGCCGGACGGCCCGAGACGCCGTCGAAGGGAAAGGGCATGATGGACGCTTCGCGCATGACCTGGGCCACGGCTGGCATCGCCGGCCTGCGCACCGCCATGGCCAAGGTGCTGGTGGACCTTTCGGGGCTCACGGACCGGCTGCTGGTGGGGCTGTTGTGCCGGGGCCACATCCTGATCGAGGGCGTGCCCGGCCTGGCCAAGACCCTGGCGGTACGGACCCTGGCCGGAGCCATCCGGGCCGAATTTAAGCGGGTGCAGTTCACGCCGGACCTGCTTCCGGCCGACATCTTGGGCACGGAGATCTATCAGGCGGCCGAGGGCCGGTTCACCGTGCGCCGGGGGCCGATCTTCGCCAACATCCTTTTGGCCGACGAGATCAACCGGGCGCCGTCCAAGGTGCAGTCGGCCCTGCTCGAAGCCATGGAGGAGCGCCGGGTGACCATCGGCGGCGAGACCCTGCCCCTGCCCGAACCGTTCCTGGTCCTGGCCACCCAGAATCCCATCGAGCAGGAGGGCACCTACCCCTTGCCCGAGGCCCAGGTGGACCGCTTCCTGCTGCAACTGCATCTCGCCTATCCCCGGCCCGAAGCGGAAAAGGAAATCGTGCGCCGGGCCTGCCGCCCCGTCGAAACCGCGGTGGCGCCGGTCATTTCCGGCCGCGACATCCTGGCCCTGGCCGAGCTGGCCCGGGAGGTCCATCTGGACGAACGGCTGCTCGATTACATCGTGGCCCTGGTCGGGGCCACCCGGACACCGGGCGCGGCCGGCCTGCCGGCCTTGGAAGGGAAGGTGGAATACGGGGCCTCGCCCCGGGCGGCCATCGCCCTGGCCAAGACGTCCCGGGCCCTGGCCCTGCTGGCCGGCCGGGACTACGTGACGCCCGGCGACATCAAATCCCTGGCCCCGGACGTGTTGCGCCACCGGGTGCTGCTCTCCTACGAGGCCCTGGCCGAGGGCCTGACCCCGGACGCGGTGGTGGCGTCGATCCTGGCCGCGGTCCCCGTGCCGTAAACCCGTCCCGATCGGTCCTTCCCTACCCTGATACGATGCCAGCGCCCTCCGTCCGCGCGCCCTGAAGCGGGCCGCCGGCGGCGTGGTCGCGGCGCGTGCGGTCTAGAAAAGGCCCTTGGGTTCGTCGGCGACGGGCGGCGGCGTGGAGATGTCCGTCCCGGCCGTGCGGAAGCTGTGCGGAAATCCCGGCCCCCGGGCGCTGGGCGGCAGGAATTTGATGCCGGCCAGGATCGCCTTTTCGGCCTGTGGATCGAAGGCGGCCGGCTTGAAGGCGGCCAGGCGGTCGGCCACCCGTTGCCGCTGATCGGGCGTGAGTTCCTTTTCGAGGATGGCCTTGGCCTTGGCGGCTCGCAGCAGCAGGGGATCGTTCCCCGGCGAACCGCTGGCCAGGCTCAGCCAGAACACGGCCGATTCGTAATCCCGGGGCACCACCCGGCCCTCGTAGAAAAAGCCGGCCAGCATGGCCTGGGCCGGGGCGAACCCCTGGTCGGCGGCCAGGGTGTACCAGCGGAAGGCCTCCTTGGGGTCGGCGGTGGTCCCCCGGCCCGTGAGGGTCATGGAGGCCACGTTGAACCGGGCGTGGGGATCGCCCTGGCCCGCCGCCGCCAGCATCTCGCGCAAGGCCTTGGCGTCGTTCGCCGGTCCGCCCTTGCCGGTCAGGTACATGAGCCCCAGATTGAACTGGGCCCGGGCATCGCCGGCCGCCGCCGCCCGGGCATACCATTTGCGGGCCTCGGTGAAGTCCGGCGGCCCGGCCAACCCCTTGGAGAGCAGCGACCCCAGGGCGAAGCTGGCCTCGACGTCGCCGGCCTTGGCGGCTTCCCGGTAAAATTCCATGGCCCGGGTCAGATTGGCGGCCGAGGGCAGTTCCTCTTCGGACAGGGCGGCCAGCAGGCCCTTGGCTTCGGGCAAGCCGGCCTTGGCCGCCCGATTGCACCAGCGGAAGGCCTCGCTCGGATTGCTGGCCACGCCCTGGCCGGACAGATGGAGCAGGGCCATGGCGTACATGGCCCGGGCATTGCCGGCCCAGGCCGCCTGGGAGAGCAGTTTGGTGGCCGTGGCCGTGTCGCCGGGCAGGCGGCCGCGCAACATGCCGAAGCCGAGCAGGGCCGCGGCCTCGGCGTCACCGGCCTTGGCCGCCCGGCCGCAGAAGCGGACGGCCCGGGTGGCGTCCCGGTGGTCCGCGTCGCCGGCGGCGAACAGCTGGCACAGCAGGCCGGCCGCCTTGTCGTCGGCCGCGCCGGCGGCGTCGTAGAGGTCCAAGGCCTTTTCCCGATCCTGGAACACGCCGCGTCCCTCGAAATACATGTCCGCCAGTTGCAGCATGGCCGGGGCGTAGCCGGCCCGGGCCGCCCGATCGAACAGCCGGGCCGCCTCCAGGGGATAGGCGGTGACGCCCTGGCCGGACAGGTACATGAGCCCCAGGGCATGGGCCGCCGGGGCGTAGCCGGCCTGCATGGCCCGCCGCCGCCAGGCGATGGCCTCGTCCAAATTTTGGGGAACGCCCTGGCCTGCGGCGTAGAGGTCGCCCAAGCGGCCCATGGCTTCGGCGTCGCCGGCCTTGGCGGCCGATTGGAAGAAGGCGGCCGCCTGTCGGGGCGTGCCGCCGCGCGGATCGCCGGCCGCCTCCAGGACGAGCAGCGCCCGGCCGAGAGCCGTGGCCGCCTCGGGCAGGCCGGTGGCGGCGGCCCGGTGCAGCAGGTCCAGGGCCGCATCCGTGTCCTTGACCACGTCCGTCCCCGCACCGTCGAGCAGCATTCCTCCCAGCCGGACCATGCCCAGGGCGTCGCCGCGCCTGGCGGCCAGACGATACCATTTGGCGGCGGCCTTCCGGTCCCCGCGCAACCGGCGCGTCAGATCGCCGGCCCGGACCATGGCCGGGAGCGACCCCCGGCCGGCGGCGTACTGGTACAGGGAAAGCGCCCGCCAGGCGTCCACCGGCACGGTCCGGCCCTCTTCCAGCAGCCGCCCCAGGCGCAGCGAGGATGGAATCGACCCGGCGGAGGCCGCCTTTTCCAGCAGCGGCAGCGCCTTGGCGTATTCGCCCCGGTCGAAGAGCCGGGTGCCCAGCTCCGGGGTGCGGCAGCACCAGGCGATCAGCCCGAAGGCACCGAGGAGCGTCAGACCGGCGCCGAGGATGGCCGGCAGGCGGCGACGAAAGGGGATGTGGGCAGGGCTGGACATGGCGTGTTCCTGGACGTGGAGCCGGAATGGACGTGCATCGAGTTGTACGCCAAAGCCCCGGGCCGGACAATCCCCGATGCCGGCCGGGGTGGTCGGTCAGTTGACCGTGCGGCGATGGGCGGACTGGTAGTGGGCGGCCTTATGCCGGGCTTCCTGGCGGCGTTTTTCGCTGGCCCGGATGATGCCCTGCCGGATGTCCTCGGTCACGGCGGCGGCCGTGGCGCCGCCTCCCCAGGTCGCGAGATCCTCGGCCATCTGCCGTTCCATGCGGGCCGATTCGAGGAACATGACGTAGGCCAGGGCCAGGGCGGCCTCGTTGTCCTCGCTGCCGTCGCACAACAGGTCGACCTGGGCCGCCGGCACGGTTTCGAGCAGCCGGTCCACGAACAGGCCGACCCATTTTTCGGTCAGTTCCGCCGGTACCTGTGGGGCCTTGGCGGCGAAAACCTCCGGCGCGTCGGGGCCGAGGTCCGGGCGGGTGAGCCCCACGAAGTCGCGGATGGCCTCTTCCCGGCCGGTGTCGGTGCGGGCCACCCGGCCCAGCAGCAGCGTACGGATGTGGTGGCGGCGTTTGGTCGCCGCCGCGTCTTCGGCGTCGTTGGTCATGATGCTTCCTTGGTGTTGGCGGCCGGCGCCAGCCGGATGCCCCGTTGGGCCGGCACCTCGTCGAGCAGAACGAAATCGTGGCGGACGGCGGCCGGATCCTCGCCCCGTTGCTCGATCTTCCGGGGATCGATGGGGCCGAGCTGGCCGTCGGCCATCCGCAAATAGGCCAGGGCCTTGGGATCGATGCCCATGATCCGGCAGGCGGTGGCGTCCACGGCCACGGGGTTGCGGCCCATGACCAGCACGCCGGCCCGGACCGGGTCGCCCATGATGGGGCCGTCGCCCTCCATGCCGACGATGCCGTCCACGATGGCGAAGTGCGGCCGCACGGTGGCGTTGATGTCCAAAATGGCGGGTTCGATGCCGGCGAAATGGAGCACGTTTTTCGGCCAGCCGTAGACGATGCCCGGCATGACGCCGAAGAGGTTCTTCATGGACAGGGTGGCCCCGGCCCAATGGTGGGTCTTCATCTTGGCCACGGACACGATGATGTCGGCTTGGGCCAGGGCGTCGGGCAGCCAGAGGTCGCCGAGCCGGGTCCAGTGCCCGGCGTTGTGGACGCGGTGCACGGGTCCGGTGTTGAGATCCCGGAACGGCAGCCCCTCGCTGGCCAGCACGTCGGCCAGGCCGGATTCCTCCAGGACGAGCAGGGCATCGCGCCGATGTCCTGCCCCTTCGGCCACCAGCACCTTGGCCGCGCCCAGGGACAGGAAGGCCGCGGCCGTGGCCTGGACCACCAGGGGATGGGTGTTGATGTGGCCGGCCCCGGCGTGGGGCTCCACCAGATTGGGTTTGACGAGCACCGTTTTCCCCGCCACCTCGCCTCGGCGCACCCCGAGTTCGGCCAGTCCCCGGCGCAGAATGCCGGCCAGGTCGCCGTCGTAGTCGGCGGCCTTGGCCACGAACACGGCGGCCGAGGACGCGCTGTCGGTCCGGGAGCGGCAACCGAGGGCGCCGGTTGCCAGGACGACGCCGGCGCCGGCCGCCCACTTGAGCACCTGGCGGCGGGTCAGGCCGCGGGTGGAGGAGCGGTCATCCATGGTGCGGGCCTCCTTGGGTCAGGGCCGCGAACCGGCCGTGGCCGGCCAGGGCGGCGAGGCCTTGGGCCAGCAGCGGCGTGTCGTAGGGGCCGTAGCGGGTCTGCTTGGCCAGGGCCTCGGTCACCCGGTCCAGGACGTCCGGCGTGGCGGCGTTCCAGGCGGTGAGGCCGAAGGCCCGCCAGGCGGCGGTGAGGGGCGTGGCCACGGCGCATTCCGGGCTGGCCAGATAGGTGATGCTGGCGGCCACGGCGGCCCGGTCCGGCGGCTTGGGCAGGGCGGCCAGGGCGGTCAGGGCCTCGCCCGTGGATTCGGGCATGGGCAGCAAGGTGTGGTGAAAGACGACGGTGTTGCCGTAGTTCCAGCCGCCCCGGGGCAACTGGCGGTCGAGCAGCATCCGGGCCGCCTCGGCCAGTTGCGGTGCTTCTCCCCGGCCCATGGCGGCCAGGGCCAGCATGACCTGGGCGGTAGGCTCCACCCAGGAGTGGGTGCCTTCGATCCAGGGCCAACCCTTGATGGACGGGTCGTGGCCGTAGGTGGCTTTCGGGTCCTTGGGCCAGTGCAGGCCGGGGTGGGAAAGCAGCCAGGCCGCGGCGGCATTGGCCTGGGGCCGGAAGGCCGGATCGGGCAGCCAGGCCAGCAGGGCCAACGGCGTCGGCCAGGCGGCGCTGGGGCGTTCGGGCAAAATGGGCACCGAGCCGTCGGGCTGTTGCAGGGTGGCCAGGTTCCGGCGGGCAGCGGCCACGGTCTTTTCGGCCCCGCCGGTGACATGCAGGGCCACGGCCGCCCAGGCCGTGGCGTCAGGCCGGGCGTCGGACCCCGGGGCCACGGCAAAGGAGCCGTCGGGCCGGGCCCGGGCGAGCAGCGCGTCGCGGTGCGGCGTTATGGAATCGGATGCCATCCTGTGCTCCCTGGCTACCCACAATGCATAACACGGATTTCCTCGGAGGCAAGGGGGCGCCGGAGGGCCTTTCCCGGCAGGGCGGCGTCCGTCGGGCGGGGTGAGCGGGGACGACGGCGGGGCAGCGGAGCTGCCGGGGGGGAAGAGCCAGTCGGGCGACGTTTACGCGAAACGGATCCCATCGGTTGGCACCATGATGACGATTCCATTTTCGCCGCGACAACGGGCCCTTCCCTCCCGGCGGCTCCAGCGCATCCCGGCCGGAACGGCCGGATGGCCGTTCCGAAACCGGGAGCGTCGGGCGTTTACAGAGCGCCGGTGTAGATGGCGGCCACTTCCTTGTCGGTGGCCCGGCGCGGGTTGGTCAGGTTGCAGATGTCCTTTTGGGCGTTGGCGGTCATGGTCGGAATGTCCGCGGCCTTGACGTCCTTGCCGTAGCGCTTGCCCAGCTCCACCAGGGTGGCCGGGATGCCGACGTCGGCGGACAGGCGGCGGATGGCCTTGATGGCCAGGTCGGCGGCATCGCGGTTGGACATGCCGTCCGTGTTCTCACCCATGATCTTGGCCAGTTCGGCGAACTTTTCGATCTGGGCGATGACGTTGAACTGCTCGACGTGGGGGAGCAGCAGGGCGTTACATTCGCCGTGGGGCAGGTTGTAGAAGCCGCCGAGCTGGTGGGCCATGGCGTGGACGTAGCCGAGGCTGGCGTTGTTGAAGGCCATGCCGCCCAGGTATTCGGCGTAGCACATCATGTCGCGGGCTTCGATGTCGGCCCCGTTGGCCACGGCCTTGGGCAGATACTTGAAGACGAGTTTGACGGCCTCGACGGCGCAGGCGTCGGTCAGCGGGTTGGCGATGGTGGACACGTAGGCCTCGACGGCGTGGGTCAGGGCGTCCATGCCGGTGGCGGCGGTCAGGGCCGGCGGCATACCGACCATCAGCAGCGGGTCGTTGATGGCGATGCCCGGGGTGATGCGCCAGTCGGCGATGGCCATCTTCACGTGGCGGGCCGAGTCGGTGATGACGGCGAACCGGGTCATTTCCGAGCCGGTGCCGGCCGTGGTGTTGACGGCCAGGTAGGGCATCAGCGGCTTGGTGGACTTGTCCATGCCTTCGTAGTCGTGGATCTTGCCGCCGTTGGCGATGACCAGGCCGATGCCCTTGCCGCAGTCGTGCGAGGAGCCGCCGCCCAGGGTGATGAGGCTGTCGCACTTGTTTTTCGCATAGATCGCGACGCCGGCTTCGACGTTCTTGTCCGTGGGGTTGGGCACGGTTTCGTCGTAGATCACATAGGGCATGCCGGCGGCGTCGAGGAGATCGGTAACCTGCTTGCAGATGCCCACGGCCACCACGCCCTTGTCGGTGACCAGCAATGGCTTGCTGCCGCCCAGGGCCTTGATTTTCTCCGGAATGGCCTTGGCGGCGCCAATGCCGATCAGTGTCACGCTGGGGATGAAGAAACCGTAGACTTGTTCGCGGACTGCCATGAAATTCTCCTGAATGTTACAGAGTCATGTGAAATGATTGCCAACCGACAACATCCAAAAATGTACCAGAGTATGGTACTATTATGGAAAAAAGGTGCAGCTGTAGACACAACAATGCAAGGATATTTTCTTGCCTGCCCTGTCACGACACGAGAATTTTTCGTGTCTCTGTCGTTACTGTGTTAACAACTTCTTCTCAAGGAGTGAACAACAGTCCTGCTGTACGACAGTGCGGAGCCAGAAAGCAAAATGCGGACCAGTCGTCAGCGGTGGCGGGAAAAGAAAAAATCTTTTGTGATGTTCGGTGGTTGGACGTGTCGGCCCGGATGGCGGATCGAGCGGATAGTGTCCATTTGTTGGACATGTTCTCTTAACATGTCCAGGTTGTGATCCTGGACACTCCGGCGCGGCCGCTCTTTTCTATCAAACGATTGATTGACACGATGAGGCGGGAGGGCTTAGAGCCCCATCACTTTCCGGGAGGCGGATATGCCCACGACGAATGCCATGAATCTGACGCGCCAGGCCAAGGGCCAGCAGACCAAGGAACGCCTGTTGGAGGAGGCCTTGCGTCTTTTCGCCCTGAAGGGCCCCGATGCCGTCGGCACCCGGGAGCTGGCCGGAGCGGCCGGCACCAATGTCGCCTCCATCGCCTTCCATTTCGGCAACAAGGAAGGGCTCTACAGCGCCGTGATCGAAGCCGTGGCCGGGGAGCTGGCCACCATTCACCAGCGGGCCCTGGCCGCTGCCCGGGAGGCCAGCAACGAGGCCGGGGAGGACGCCGCCCGGCGGGCCGGCCGGGTCATGGCCGGTCTGGTCACCGCCCTGCTCACCTCCAACCGCTCCCAGTGGATGAGCCTGTTGTTGCAGCGCGAGTTCATCGCGCCGACCCCGTCGTTCGAGAAGATCTACACCCGGGCCATCGAGCCGACGCTGTCGGCCATTTCCCGGCTGGTGGCCGAGGCCACGGGCCAGGACGGCGGCGGCCGAGACACCACGGTGCTGGCCTACGCCGTTTTTATCATGGCCAGCGCCTTTGCCCGCAACAAGATCACCTTCCTGCGTTTTGCCGGCCTGACCGAGTACGCCCCCGAGGACGTGGCCGCCATCAGTCGGGTCCTGGCCGCCTTTGTGGAAAGCGGCCTGGGCCGTCCCGTCTAAGTCCTTGCACCCCTGCCTGAGGATGTTTTCATGGAACGGAAGTCGTCGTTGTATACCTTCGAGTTTCTGGCCGCGTGTCTGGTTATTTTTGTAACATATTGTAATATTACAGTTTTCTATAATCTCTATCTCTACCTGCAACAGATCGGCGTGCCCAGGAGCTGGCGCGGCTTTCTGATCGGCAGTTCGGCCCTGTCCACCATTGCCTTCTTTCTGGTGGCGAGTCCCTTCCTGACCACGAAAAACGCCACCCGCTGGGCCGCGGTGGGGGCGGTGATCCTGATCGGCTGCGGTTTTTGCTATCTGTGGGTCCGGTCGGTGCCGGGGCTGATCGCCGTGCGGCTGGCCCACGGCGTGGCCATCTATCTCTTGTCGGCCGCCTGCATGACCATGATGGTGTCGGGACTCCCGGCCGAACGCAGCGGTCAGGCCTTCAGCCTCTATTCGGTGGCCCTGCTGCTGCCGTATTCCATCGTGCCGGCCGTGTGCGACGCGGTGGTGCCGCTGTTGCCCTCGGCCGCCTACGGTTATCTGGATATGGCCCTGCTGCTGGTGCCGGGGCTGGTGCTGATCGCCCTGATCGGCCGGCGGCTCAAGCGGCGGGACGGGACGGGAGCGAAGGCGGCGGCCATTTCCCTGCCCGACATGTACCGCAACGCCGCCACGCCGCCGGTGGCCCTGGTGCTGCTGCTCAACACCCTCTACATCGTGACGTTTTCCTCGCTTTTTTTTCTGGCCAAGGGGTTGTTCCTGTCGCGCGGCTACACCTCGGTGGGCTACTATTTCAGCATTCAGATGTGCTGCATGATCGTGGTGCGTCTGTTTGGCAACCGGCTTTTCGACCGCGTGCGCAAGATCCGGCTCATCCGCTGGAGTTTCGGCCTGTCCGCCGTGAGTTTTTTGCTGGCCGCCCGGGTGGGCAGCCTGGCCGGGCTCTACGGTTCCTCGGTGGCCATGGGCATCGGCATGGGGCTCGGGTCGCCGGCCCTCTATGGGCTCATGTTCAGCATCTCGGCGCCGCGTTTCAAGGCGCTCAATTCCAACCTCATGATGCTGTCGCTGCAACTTGGGAATTTCTTCGGCCCGCTGCTCGGCACCTGGATCATGCACACGACGGGCTACGGCGGATTCTTGGTGGGCGACGCCGTGGTCAGCCTCCTCGGCTTTGGCCTGTGCTCCGTCCTGACCTGCCACCAGGTGGACCGGCAGGGCCTGGCCGCCGCTGCCTGACGGCAGAGACCCAGGGCTCCGCCCTGGACCTGCTGGGTGGAATCATTCCCCCCAGCCCCCCTGTCCTGTTCCCTCCATGGCCCAAGGGCGTTTGCACGCACCCTTCGCGGACGCCCAGGCGGCAAGCGTCTTCGGTTGCCGCCTGGGCGCCCGCGTATCGAGGGGTCCGGGGGCATCATGCCCCCGGCCGCCGGAGGCATCTTCGCGCTTAGCTTCTGGTCCGGAAGGTCTCGGCGTTGATGCCGTACTGTTTGAGTTTGGCGTAGAGAGTGGTGCGGGAGATGTTGAGCAGGGAGGAGGTGCGGCGGAAGTTGCCGCCGGTTTCCCGCAAGGTTTCCAGGATGAGGGCCTTCTGGATGCGCTTGAGGGACATGACGGCTTCGCCTTGCCGGGTGTCTTGCCCCTTGACCAGGGCGGTCACGATGTCCTGGGGCAGTTGGCGCACGTCGATGACGTCGGAGGTGGTCACGTTGACCAGCCGTTCGATGAGGTTTTCCAGTTCCCGGACGTTGCCCGGCCAAGTATGGGCGGCCAGGGCGGCCATGGCTTCGCCGGAGATTTCGATATGCCGGCCGCTGTTGCTCTGGAACTTGTCGAGGAAGACCCGGATGAGCTTGAAGATGTCGTCGCCGCGGTCGCGCAGGGCCGGCACGGTCACGGACAGGACGTTGAGGCGGTAGTAGAGGTCGCCGCGGAAGGCGTCGCGCTTGACGGCCTCGGCCAGGTCCTTGTTGGTGGCGGCGATAATGCGGACATCGATGCGCCGGGCCTGCTTGCCGCCCAGGCGTGTGACCTCGCTTTCCTGGAGCAGGCGCAGCAGGCTGACCTGGGCTTCGAGGGGCATTTCCCCGATTTCGTCGAGAAAGATGGTGCCGCCGTCGGCCAGCTCGAACTTGCCGGGGCTGCCCTCCTTGAGGGCGCCGGAGAAGGCCCCGGACACGTAGCCGAACAGTTCGCTCTGGACCAGGGTGCGGGGCAGGGCGCCGCAGTTGACCACCACGAAGGGCCCCTTGGCCCGGGGGCTGGCGTTGTGGATGGACTGGGCGAACAACTCCTTGCCGGTGCCGGATTCGCCGAGGATGAGGGTGGTGGCGTCGTTTTGGGAGGCGATGCGGGCCAGGCCCACGGCATCGCGCATGGCCTTGGACTCGCCGACGATGTCGCTGAAGGTGTAGACGGCCTTGGAGCCGGCCACCTTGGCGGCATATTTGCGCATGCGCCGGGTCTCGCGCAGGGTGAGGATGATGCCGCCGTTTTCGGTGAACGGGGCGCAGGACAGGGCGCATTGCAGGGTGCCGTTGCCCAGGGAAATGGAGGTCTCCCGGTCGTGGAAGGTCTGGCGCTGGCGCAGGGCCAAGACGATGGCGTCGCTCGACCGGCCGAACTGCCGGATATTTTTTCCCTTCACGGCGCTGTCCACCTGCAACATGTCGCAGGCCTGGCGGTTGATGGCCAGGATGGTGCCGTCGCTCTCGATCACGATAACGCCGTCATCCAAAAGCTCCAGGATGACGTGCTGCTGGGAGATGAGGCTGCGCAGGCGGATTTGTTCCTCGATGGCGTGGGCGGCGGCCTCCACCAGGCCCAGGGTGTGCTGATGGAAGTTTTCGGTGGAGATGGCCAGGTTGAGGGCGCCGAGCAGCCGGCCGGAGACGTCGAGGATGGGGGCGGCGGCGCAGCTGAGGTAGTGGAGCGCCGTGTTGAAGTGTTCGGAGGCGATGACGTAGACCGGCCGCTCCTCGATGACGCACAGGCCCATGCCGTTGGTGCCGAGGACAGCCTCGTCGCAATGGCGGCCGGGCACGCCGTAGGGCACGTTGTCGAGGTCCCGGGTGGTGGCCGAGACGTGCAGGACCAGTCCGTCCCGGTCGACCAGGGTGACCACGCTGTTCGACATGTGGATGGACAGTACCAGCTTGTCCATGAGCAGCTTGGCGCTTTCGACCAGATCGGTGTTCCGGGCGATCGAGGTCTCCAGGGCGCTGGAGTCGATGGGGCACAGCGTCAGGTTGCGGCCCGGGAACCGGGCTTCCCGGCAGCGATTCCACGAGCGCAGGATCATGGGTCGGACGATGGTGTCGTCCACGGGCAGGCCCTGTTGAAACCGTTCCCATTCCCGGGCTACGCCGGTCCGTTGTTCGTTGGAGAGGGAAGGAAAATCCGTCATGACCGCCAATCCTCTTGCGGCCCGGGACGCATCGCCGGGTCGAGTATGCCGGCCGTACCCAAAGGCCCCGTCCGGGAACGGCTTTCGGGGGGAGAATTTTCCCGATGGCATGTTCTTTCATGCTAGTCGTCCCCGGCGGATTCGGCAAGCCCCCAAGCGCATCTTCGATAAGCTCGCCTGCGGGACGGCCGCTAGAGGGCGACGTGGAGCATGGAGAGGACGGCGCCGAGAAGGGCGCAGGCGATGCCGGCCAGGACCATGATGAGTCCGGCCACGGCTTCCTCTTCGGTGCCGATTTCCCGGGCTCGGGCCACGCCGGTGCCGTGGGCCCCCATGCCGAGCATGGCGCCTCGGGCGAAGGCGGTGCGCAGCGGCATCCACTGCAGCAGCAGGCTGCCGAAGGTGGCGCCGAGAATGCCGGTGGCGATGACGCACACCGCCGCCAGTTCGGGCGAGCCGCCCACGTTTTTGGCAAAGGCCATGGCGAAGGGCGTGGTGAAGGAGCGGGGCAGCAGGGACAGGCGCAGGCCGTGGGGCAGTCCCAGCCAACCCGAGAGCAGCCAGGCCCCGCCAAAGGCCAGCAGGCAGCCGAAGACGACGCCGAGCAGCAGGGTCGGCCAGGCGCGCCGGATGAGCGCGCGTTGTTCGTAGATCGGCAGGGCGAAGGCCACGGTGGCCGGCCCGAGCAGCAGCAACAGCCAGTGCCCGCCCCGCATGTAGTCGTCGTAGTCGGCGTTGAGGCCCATGGCCAGGGCCAGGCAGAGGACGCAGGCCAGCAGCAGCGGCGAGCTCCACCAGGCCCGGAAGCGATTGTTGGCCAGCCGGGCCACGGCGTAGCAGCCCACCGTGGCCGCCAGCCAGAACAGGCCGGTCAGTGATTCATTGGGCATGGCGCATCCTCGCCCGAAAATGCCATTCCACCACCAGGGCCGTGCCGGCCATGACCGAAAAGACGCCGGCCAGGATGACCACGAGCACCTTGAGTCCGGTCATGCCGAAAAATTCCGGATGCTTGAGCAGACTCATGGTGGCGGGAACGAAAAAAAGCAGCAGATGATCCAGGAGCGTGCCGGCCCCCCGGGCCACCCAAGCGATGGGCATCCGGAAGCTGGTCAGCAGCACCAGCAGCACGCCCAGGCCGACGACGCCGCCCGGCACCGGAAGCCGCAAGGCGCGAACGGCGCTGTCGCACAGCCACCACAATCCGACCAGACAGCCCAACTGAGCCACAAGGATGCCGAGATCCCGGCCGCGCTGCCGGTGCGTCTCCCTGTCCCTGTCCATGATGTATCTCCTTCAAAAGCGGTCCCCGCGCCCGTCTGCGCGGGCGTGCCGCCATCGCAACCGGGCCGGGCAACTGCCGCCAATCCCAGCGGCTTGCCCAGCCGATCCGAGGCGCGGCAATCGCCGAAAGGAGGGCAATAGGCCGGCCGATGCTATTTGTGAAATGAATTGTCAGAATGGAAGCTATTCCGTATGTGCATGGCCATGGAACTGCGAAACCTGCGGGCCCTGGTCGAGGTGGCGCGCCGGGGCGGATTTTCCGCGGCGGCCCGGGCCCTGTTTCTGTCCCAGCCCACGGTGAGCAAGGCCGTGCGGCAGTTGGAAGAGGAGTTGGGCGAGGAGCTGTTCACGCGCCTGGGCGACGGCGCCCGGCTGACCGAGGCCGGCGAGCTGGTCTACGCCCGGGCCGAGACCATTCTGGCGGAAAGCGCCCGCATGCTGGCGGATATGGCCGAGTTGCAGGGACTCTATACCGGACGGCTGTGCCTGGGCTTGCCGATTTTCGGCAGCGCCCAGCTCTTCGCACCGCTGTTCGCCGCCTTTCGCGTTCGCTATCCCCAGGTGGAGATCGAGTTGCTGGAGCAGGGCAGCGCCCGTCTGGAAGAGGCCGTCCTGGCCGGCCAGGTGGAGCTGGCCGTGTCGCTGTTGCCGGTGTCCGACGCCTTCGAGTGGCAGCCGGTGTGGGACGATCCTCTGATGGTGCTTCTGTGGGCCGACCATCCGCTGCACGCCCGCACGGTGGTGCATCTCGCCGATCTGGCCGACTCGCCGTTCATCCTCTTCGAGCACGGCTTCGCCTTAAACGCCCGCATCGACGCGGCCTGCCGGGCTCGGGGCTTTACGCCGCGCGTCTCGGCCCGCAGCAGCCAGATGGACTTCATGGTCTCGCTGGTGGCGGCTGGCCTGGGCGTGGTGCTGTTGCCCCGCCTGATCGTCGAGGGCCGGCAGCTCGGGCCGGTACGGACGGCCCTGCTCGACGAGCCGGATATGCGCTGGCGGGCGGCCCTGGTCTGGCGCCGGGGGGCGCGCCTGTCGCCGCCGGCCCGGGCCTGGCTGGCTCTGGCCCGGGAGTCCCTGCCGCCGCCGGAGTGAGGCGGCCGCGCCCCATTCCGGGCGCGGCCGTTTTTCTGGTCTAGGCTTCCGGCGTGTACTGCGCGCCCACCTTGCCCACCAGCGCTTCGGACGGGGTGAGCGTCTGTTTGCCGGGCGTCCACTTGGCCGGACAGGCCTCGGCCGGGTGTTCGCGCAGATAGGCGTTGGCCTGGCATTTGCGGAGCAGCTCGTCGGCGTTGCGGCCTACGTTGTAGAAATTGATCTCCTTGGCCACCAGCCGCCCGTCGGGGTTGATGATGCAGGTGCCGCGCAGGGCCAGGCCGGTTTCCGGGTCATAGACGCCGAAGTAGCGTGAGACCTGGCCGTTGGGATCGGCGCCCATCTTGAACCGGACGTTTTCCAGGAGCTTTTCGCTCTGCCGCCAGGCCAAATGGACGTATTCGGTGTCCGTGGATACCGAGAAGACGGCAAAGCCCATCTGGGCCAGTTCGTCCTGCTTGCTGGCCAGATCGGCCAGCTCGGTCGGACAGACGAAGGAAAAGTCGGCCGGATAGAAAAACAGGATCGTCCACTTGCCGGCCTTTTTGAGGTCCTCCAGGGACATTTCCCCGAAAAAGCCCTCGGTCGGGTCATAGACCTTCATGCCGAAGTCGATCACCTCTTGGCCGACCGTGGCCTCGGGGACCTCGACGCAGCATTCCTCGTACTCGTCTTCGTGCTCGTGCATGGGGCAACCTCGCTTGGTTTATTCGTGACGCCCGGTACTGCTTTTTCCGCCTATGGCGCGCTTCGGGCCAAAAGGCAAGACGCCCTCCCTCGCGGGGGGGCGTCCTGGCGGCGGCGCCCGGCGAAACGCCAGGGCCGCGCGGGTGCCGGCGGCGTTGCCGCGGCCGGCTATTATTCCTTGAAGATGGTGATGTGGCTTCCGGCCTGGAGGCTGCTCGGGCTTTTCATGTTGTTCCAGGCCATGAGCGACGAGGGTTCCACGTTGAACTTGCGGGCGATGCCCCAGACCGTCTCGCCGGGATTGACGGTGTAGCTGACGGCCTTGCCCGCCTTTTTCGGCGCCGGCTTGGCAACGGCGACCTTGGCGGCGGCGACCGGTTTGGCTGGGGTCACCGGGGCGGCGACCGGTTTGGCGGAGGCCTTGGCGACCGCGACCGGCTTGGGGGTGCGTTCCGGGCTGGCCGGGACGTGGCCGCCGGGGATGATGAGCTTTTCGCCCACCCTGACCGTGGTGGCGTGCATGTGGTTGGCGGCCTGGACCTGGCGCATGTCCACGCCGGCGCGTTGGCTGATGCTCCCCAGGGTGTCGCCGGGCTGGACGCTGTAGGTGCTGCCGGAGCGCAGGGAACCCGTGTTCGCCGCGGACTGGGGCGACGGCCGGGAGGGGGCCTCGGCGACGGGGGTTCCCCGGCCGGGGATGGTGAGGGTCTGGCCGGCCAGCAGGTCCTTGCCCGAGCGCATGTGGTTGGCGGCGAGCAGTTCGTCGGTGCCGATGCCGTAGCGGGAGGCGATGGCCGAGACAGAGTCGCCGCGGCGGACGGTGTAGCGGCTGCCGGCGACGTGGCTGTTTTGGGCCACGGCGTGGGCCGGTGAGCGGGAGGACCCGGCGCTGCCGGGAATGACGAGCCACTTGCCCACGGGCAGGCGGCCGCGGCTGCGCATGTGGTTGGCGGCGGCCAGCTCGTCGGCGGAGATACCGTATTTCCGGGCGATGGTGGCTATGGTCTCGCCCCGGTTCACGCGATGGCGCAAGGGCTTGGCCGCGGCCTGCCGCACGGGCGCGCAGGCGTCGGTGGCGTCGGCCAGGGCCGTGGCTTCGACGCCGGAGGCATTGGCCGGGATGCGCACGGCCTGCCCCTGTTCCAGGGTTTCGGGCAGGGAGCTGTTGTATTCCCGCAGGGCGGCGATGGGCACGCCGGTGCGGCGGGAGATGGCCCACCAGGTCTCCCCGGACTGGGCCAGATAGTTGTGGTAGCCGGCGGCCGGGCGGCCGTCGGGATGTTGCAGGTAGGCCAGGGCCAGGGATTCCTTGGCCACCGGCACGTAGACGCTGACGGTTTTGTCCGGGGGGCTGACCTGGCGCCGGAAGGCGGCGTTGTAGGTGCGGAATTCCTCCCAGGACATGTTGCAGGCCTGGGACATGGCCAGCAGGTCGGTGCCGCCGGGGACGTTGATGTCCTTGAGGTTGGGGCCGGCCTGCCAGTTGATCTTCCTGAAGCCCAGGGCATCCAGGTTTTGAAAAATCTTCAGCACGGCCAGGAACTTGGGCACGTAGTGGCGGGTTTCGGCCTTGAGCAGGCCGGGATCGCGGGCCAGGTCGAAGAAATCGGACTGGCCGCTGCAGGCCATGGCCTTGGACACCTTGCCCTCGCCGGCATTGTAGGCGGCCAGGGCAAGGTTCCAGTCCCCGAACATCTGATAGAGCTTGGTTAGGTACTTGGCGGCAGCCACCGTGGCCTTGAAGGGGTCGCGCCGTTCATCCAGCCACCAGTCCACCTCCAGGCCGAAGCGGCGGGCGGTATAGGGCATGAACTGCCACATGCCGCCGGCGCCGACCGGCGAATAGGCCATGGTGTTGTAACCGGATTCGATGATGGGCAGGACAATAAGGTCGGGCGGCAGATTGTAGCTGGCCAGGACGGCCCGGACATAGGGCAGGTGTGGCTGGGCCCGGGCCAACCATTTCTCTATGCTGCCGCGCTTGTCCTGGGTGAAGTACTGGAGCAGCTCCTGGACTTCCTCGGTCTCCTTGACGTCCAGGTTGAACTGGATGGAACCGCGGGAGGCCAGGGCCCTTTTTTCCTGTTCGGTGAGGGGGCGGCCGCGTTTGAGGTCCTTGAGAATAAGCGAGGTATCCCAGAGCTCGGGCTCCAGGTTGGCTTTCATATCGGTGTTGCCGTGATTTTTCCCGGCGCATCCGGTCAAAAGCAACAGGAAAGCCAGGCAGGCTATGCGGACGCGATGCACCATGCGGAACTCCTGAAAAGGCGAAAAAAGGCAAGGGCCACATGTCCCGGCCGAACGGCGGAACGGAGCAGCTTTTGAATTTTCTGAATAATTCCAGACCACTTATCCTAAAGACGACGGAAATGCAAGGAAAAAAGGACTTGAGCTCCCCGGGGCTTTGGGCCACCGTGCGCCATGGCCACACAGGAAACCCTTCCCGCCCCCGAGGACATGCTGCCCGGCCGCAAGCCGGTGCGCGAACTGTTGGAGAGCCAACCCCGTAGCGTGGATGACGTGCTGTTGCGCCACGGCCTGCGCGGTCCGGACGCGGACGCCATCGTGGCCGCCTGCACCAAGGCCGGCGTACGCTACCGGTTCGTGCCGGCGGCCGATTTGGATCGCCTTTTCCCCGGCAACCATCAGGGCGTGCTGGCCCGCCTGGTGTCCGGCCGGCTGGTGGAGCTGGCCGATGTCCTGGAGGCGACCCGGACGGCGCCGTTGCCGGTGGCCCTGGCCCTGGACCGGGTCCAGGATCCGGGCAACGTCGGCACCCTCGCCCGCACGCTGTACGCCCTGGGCGGCGGCGGCATCCTGCTGCCCCGCCACGAGAGTGCCCGCCTGGGCATCGGCGCGGCCAAGGCGGCGGCCGGAACCCTGGCCCGGCTGCCCCTGGCCAAGGTGACGAATCTGGCCCGGGCCCTGGATACGGCGGCCGAGGACGGCTTTTCCATTATCGGCGCGGGCAGCGCGGCCGGGGCCGAGAACGCCCTGACCGCCATTCCCGAATTCCCCGTCATCCTGGTGCTCGGCAACGAGGACGAGGGCATCCGACCGGGCGTGGCCAAGCGCTGCGACGCCTTCTACCGCATTCCCCAGGCCCGGCCCATCGATTCCCTCAACGTGGCCCAGGCCGGAGCCATCATTCTGGGTCGTCTGGCGGCCCTGTGTCTTCCGGACAGCTGAAGACGGCGTCCCGCACCGTCGTGTCCCGTACCGCCCGGCGCGGCCGCTTCACGGCGAAGGGGGCCGGCCAGGCCGGCGGACAGCTGAAGGCGGCGTCCGGCAGCACGATGCGCCAGGCGTGGAGATAGAGGGGCGGCGTCCCGCCGCCGTACTTGGGATCGCCCAGCACCGGATAGCCCCGACTGCCGAGCTGGGTCCGAATCTGATGGGTGCGTCCGGTTTCGAGCCGCACTTCCACCAGCGAGGCCTCGCCCGTGGAGTAGAGCAGCCGGACCTTGGACACGGCTTCCTTGCCCGTGTCGCAGCACTGCATCCGCTCCTGTCCGGGTTCGCCCTCCTTGGCCAGCCGGTCCCGGAGCGTCACCCATTCGTTCACCTCGCCGAGCGTCCAGTGGCCGCACAGCCAGGCCAAATAATCCTTGCAGATGTCGCCTGATTCCATGGCCTCATGGATGGCCCGCAGCATCCGGTAGCTCTTGGCCACCAGCAGGATGCCGGTGGTGTCGCGGTCGAGCCGGTGGGCCGGGGTGGCCTTGAAGGGTGCGTCGGGCTGGCGGGCGTGGAGCAGGGTGGTCAGCGCCGTGGGATGGCCCGAGCCCGGATGCACGGGCAGGCCGGCCGGCTTGATCACCGCCAGCAGTTCGTCGTCCTCGTAGAGGATGTCCAGCGGCGCCGTTTCCGGGGCGGCGGTCTCCGGTCGGGCCGGCGCGTGCGGCCGGGCCGGGACATAGGGGGGGACTCGCACGAGCTGGCCCAAGGCCAGGCGGGAAAAGGGCTTGGCCCGACGGCCGTCCACCCGCACCTGGCCGGTGCGGATGAAGCGCTGGAGGGCGGTCGGCGGCACGTCCTCCAGACGCCGCGCCAGGTATTGCAGGAGTTTCTGTCCGGCCTCTTCGGCTGTGACCGTCAACGTCCGGACCGAGGTCTTGACCACCGGGGAGGGGGGCAGGCGGTTGGCGTCCATGGCTAGAACAGATAGCCGTAGGTCGTGGCCAGCTTGTCCGTCCGGCCGAGGATGGTCTCGGCCGTCTGGTCCAGTGTGGTCGCATCCACGATGCCGGTTTCCATGGTCAGGAAATACTTGAGCGAGCCCTCCTTGGCCGAGAACAGCCAGGTCACGGCGTAGAGGGCGCTGAGGTTGGGCCGGCCGGGGAATTCGTCCCGGGTGCTCAGGACGATGACGATCTTTTTTTCGTCCGTGTTGGAAAGGCGCATCAGCGACGACTGGCCGAGCAGCTCCCGCAGCCGATAGGCCAGCCGTTCGCCCAGGGGGTCGCTGTCGCTGTGCTGGATGGTGATGGCGGCCCTTTTGGCGGTCGCCTCCGGATTTTTTTTCTGCGGTGCGTCGGCCGGGGGTGCGGCCTTTGGGGCGGGGGCGGTCGGGGCATTCTGGGCCGACGTCGGCCCGGCCCAGGCGGCCAGGCTCAGCAGGCAACAGCAGAGGACGAAAAGCGGGCGCATGGGATGCTCCTTGGGTCGCGCATGTCGAATCCTTCCCAAGGGCCATAATCCAGGCCTCCGGCTTTTGGCAACACGGGCCGGAAAATGGGGGATCCGTGACAGCGGCCCCTTTCGGGCGGAAACGTCGAGCGATTTTTCCCGTCCCGGCCTTGACGAGCCCGCCCTTCTCATGGTCACCATCCCGGGCGGTGTTTTTGCGGCCCGCATCGTGTTCGCATCGCGCAGGAAGTCGTCTTTGTGGCGGGCGCGACGCCCACGTGAACAGCCAACGCTTCCTAAGGAGTATGCCTCATGCGGATTCGCGCCTTGCTGTGTGCCCTGTGCGCCACGGTGGTTGTCTCCATCCCGGCCCTGGCCGCCGAACCGGTCCGTCTCGGCGCGGTCCTGTCCGTGACCGGCCCGGCCTCCTTTCTCGGTGAGCCCGAAAAGAACACCATTGCGATGGAACTCGAAAAGATCAACGCCGCCGGCGGCGTGCTCGGCCGGCCGGTGGAGGTCATCATCCTGGACGACGAGACCGACGTGAACAAGGCCGTGCTGGCCACGGACCGGCTCATCAAAAAGGAGCACGTCTCGGCCATCCTGGGCCCCACCACCTCGGGCAACACCCTGGCCGTCATGCGCAAGGCGGCCGCCGCCAAGGTGCCGCTCATCTCCTGCTCGGCCTCCCAGAAGATCACCACGCCGGTCAATCCGTATATTTTCAAGGTGGCGCCCCACGACGCCCTGGCCGCCGCCCGCATCCTGGCCCATGCCAAGAAGCACGGCTACAAGCGGCTGGCCATCCTGACCGTGTCCGACGGCTTCGGCCAGTCCGGCCGGGAAGTGCTCAAAAAGCAGATTCCGGCGGACGGCTTCGAGCTGGTGGCCGATGAGGTCTTCGGTCCCAAGGATACGGACATGACCGCCCAGCTCACCAAGATCAAGAGTCTCCAGCCGGATGCCATCATTTGCTGGGGCACCAATCCGGGACCGGCCGTGGTGGCGAAGAACCGGGTCCAGCTCGGCATGACGACGCCGCTCTACATGAGCCACGGCGTGGCCAGCAAAAAGTTCATCGAGCTGGCCGGCGACGCGGCCGAGGGCCTGCTTTTGGCCGCCGGCCAGATCACCGCGCCGGAAAAGCTTCCCGATGCCGACCCGCGCAAGGCCCAGCTCGTGGCCTACGCCAAGGCCTACCAGGAACGTTTCAAGACGCCCACCTCCACCTTCGGCGGCCACGGCTACGATGCGCTGCACCTGGCGGTCAAGGCCGTCGAGGCGGCCGGGACGGACGATCCCAAGGCCGTGCGCGACGCCTTGGAGAAGATCAAGGGCTTTCACGGTATCGGCGGCGTCTTCACCTTTACGCCTCAGGATCATGCCGGCCTCGGCCCCGACGCCTTCATGATGCTGACCATCGACAAGGGCGACTGGAAGATCATCGGCGAGTAATGCTGGCAAGCGTCTGTCAATATCTGGTGTCGGGCCTCACCCAGGGAGCCGCCTACGGGCTGATCGGGCTGGGCTTCACCATGATTTTCAACACCACGGGTATCATCAACTTCGCCCAGGGCGAGTTCGTGATGCTCGGCGGCATGCTCTCCGTCTGGCTTCTCGGGACGGGGCTGCCGTTGCCCCTGGCCGTGCTGGCCGCTTGCCTGGCCACGGCCGTGGTCGGCGCCTTGATGGAGCGCTTGACCATCCGTCCCCTGGCCGGCGCGCCGGCCTTAAACGCCGTCATCATCACCATCGGCGTGTCCATCATGCTGCGCGGCGGGGCCATGCTGACCTTCGGCAAGGACACCATGGCCCTGCCGGCCTTCTCCGGCGTTCGCCCGGTCATGGTCCTGGGCGCGGCTGTCCAGCCCCAGAGTCTGTGGGTGTTGGCCGTGACGTTGGCCCTGTTGGCCGCGCTCAAGCTCTTTTTCACCTGCACCCTCCAGGGCAAGGCCATGCTGGCCTGCGCCTGCCAGAGCCGGGCGGCGAGCCTGGTCGGCATCAGCGTCGCCCGCATGGCGCTGCTGTCCTTCGGCTTAAGCGGCCTGATCGGAGCGGTGGCCGGGGCCATTTTGGCCCCCATCACCATGACCGCCTATGACGTGGGCACCATGCTCGGGGTCAAGGGCTTTGCCGCCTGCGTCCTGGGCGGGCTCGGCAACCCCTTCGGCGCGGCCGCCGGCGGCCTGGTCATCGGCGTGCTCGAATCCTTCGGCGCCGGCTACATCTCGTCCGGCTACAAGGACGCCTTCGCCTTCATCGTCATGTTGCTGCTGCTCTTCGTGCGGCCCGCCGGCATCTTTGGCAAAAGCGGGGTGGAGCGCGTATGAAACGGGTGCTTGCCGGTCACAACACCCTCCAGGCCGTCCTGTTCCTGGCCGTGCTCTGGGCCGTCCCCTACCTCCTGCCCAACGAGTATTACCTCAGCATCTGCATCCTGGCCTGCCTCAACGCCGTCATGGTGGTGGGGCTCAACCTGCTCATGGGCTACGCCGGCCAGATTTCCCTGGGCCACGCCGCCTTCTACGGCATCGCCGCCTACGCCACGGCCATCGCCACCACCCGTTTTTCCCTGCCCGTGCCGGTCGGCATGGGCATCGGCATCGTCCTGACCACGATCATCGCCTGGATCGTGGCCGTCCCGACCTTAAAGCTCAAGGGCCATTACCTGGCCATGGCCACCCTCGGCTTCGGCATCATCGTGGCCATCGTCTTCAACGAGGCCGTGGACTGGACCGGCGGTCCGTCCGGCTACGTCGGCATCCCGCCGCTGGCCTTCGGCGACTACGCGGTGGACACCGACCGCCGCTTCTACAACCTGATGGCGGTGGTGCTGGCCCTGGTCGTCCTGGTCGCGCGCAACCTCATGGCCTCGCGCACCGGGCGGGCCCTGCGGGCCCTGCACGTCAGCGAAAAGGCGGCCGCCAGCCTCGGCGTCGACATCGCAGCCCACAAGCGCTTCGTTTTCGTGCTCTCGGCCGCTCTGGCCGGGCTGTCCGGCGTGCTCTACGCCCACTACCTCTGTTTCATCGCCCCCGCCTCCTTCGGCTTCAACGCCTCGATCCAGCTCGTGGTCATGGTCGTCCTGGGCGGCATGGCCAGCGTCTGGGGTTCGGTGGTCGGCGCCTTTTTCCTGACGGCCCTGCCCGAGGCGTTGCGCAATTTCGAGGACATCGACACCCTGGCCTATGGCGGCATTCTGGTGGCCACCATCCTGTTCTTGCCGGACGGACTGGCCGGGGGCCTGCGCCGCCTGGTCGCCAAATGCCGCCGCGCAAAGGATTCCCATGTGTCCGCCGCCGACTGACGCCGCCGCGCCGCTGCTCGACCTCGCCGGCGTCACCGTCCGCTTTGGCGGCATCCACGCCCTGACCGAAGCCGATTTCGTGGTCCGCCCAGACACCATCGCCGCCCTGATCGGCCCCAACGGCGCCGGCAAGACCACCATGTTAAACGCCATCACCGGCCTGGTGCCGGTGACCGCCGGCTCCATCACCCTTGCCGGCCGCGACATCACCCAGCTGCCGCCCCACCGCCGGGCCGCCGCCGGCGTGGTCCGCACCTTCCAGAACCTGGAGGTCTTCACCTCCCTTTCCGTGCTGGAAAACGTCATGGCCGGCCGCCATATCCTGACCCATTACGGTCCCCTGGCCAGCCTGCTCCATACCCCGGGCTTCCGCCGGGCCGAACGGGAATGCCGCGAGCGCGCCCTGGAAAAACTCGATTTCGTCGGCCTGGCCGACGAGCGCGACACCCCGGCCGGCGATCTGCCCTACGGCCGGCAACGTCTGCTCGAACTGGCCCGGGCCCTGGCCGCCGAACCCAAGCTCCTCCTGCTCGACGAACCCGCCGCCGGCCTCAATACCCGCGAAACCGCCGTCCTTGGCCGCTGCATCCGCGCCATCCGCGACCGGCTGCACGTCGCCGTCGGCCTGGTCGAGCATGACATGGACCTGGTCATGGGCGTCAGCGACATGGTGACCGTCCTCAACTTCGGCCATCCCCTGGCCTCCGGTACGCCCGAGCAGGTCCAGGCCGATCCCGAAGTGGTGCGGGCCTATTTGGGCGAGGAAGACTAGCGGAAGGGGAGATTTTTGGAATCGGGGCGCTGCCCCGAACCCCGCCGGGGGCATCATGCCCCCGGACCCCTGCATAGGGGGGCGGGCGGGAAGGCGAAGCCCGGTGGACGGACAGTCGGTGGCGGCTCCCCCGGGCGTGATGTCGGGCCGGGATCGTGACGGCGGCACAAGCCGCCAAGCCGGCTTGACGCCGCCCCGATTCCGGCCCGACCAGGCCGTCGCCCCTGCGGGGCGAGGGGGACTGGCCGTAAATTTATTCCCTCGTTAAGGGGGCCCGGGGGGAATTATTCCCCCCGGTAGGGTAGGTCCAGGGAGGGGCAGCGCCCCTCCCTGGCCGCCGGAGGCATCTTCATTCCCATGTTGACCTTGCGAAACGTCGATATTCATTACGGCCGGGTGCATGCGGTGCGCCGGGTGTCGCTGCACGTGGCGCCAGGGGAGATCGTGGCCTTGATCGGGGCCAACGGCGCCGGCAAGACCACCTTGTTGTCGGCCATTTCCGGGGTACTTCGGGCGAGCGCCGGGGAGATCCTGTTCGACGGCCGATCCATCATCGGTGAGAAGCCGGAGCGCATCGTGCGTCTGGGGCTTTCCCAGGTGCCGGAGCGGCGGCTGGTTTTCGGGCCGCTTTCGGTGGAGGATAACATCCTGCTTGGGGCCTACACGCGTTTTCGACGGCGCGAGGTCGAGGCCGACGCCCAGGCACTGTACGCCATGTTTCCGGTGCTGCAGGATCGGCGCAAGCAGCCGGCGGCGGCCCTGTCCGGCGGCGAGCAGCAGATGCTGGCCATTGCCCGGGCGCTGATGGCCCGGCCGCGCTGTCTGCTGTTGGACGAGCCGGGCATGGGCCTGGCGCCGCAGGTCTGCAAGGAAATTTTTCGGCGCGTGGCCGAGTTGCGCCGGGAGCGGGGGCTGACCGTGCTTCTGGTCGAGCAGAACGCCAAAAGTGCCCTGGCCGTCGCGGATCGGGGTTACGTCCTGGAAACGGGCCGGGTGCTGGTCTCGGGCACGTCCGAGGAGCTGCTGGCCAACCGGGACGTGCGCCGCGCCTACCTCGGCCGCGAGCGGGACACCTAGCGGTCCGCGCGGGATAATCCCCCCGGCTAAGGGGTCCGGGGGGATAATCCCCCCGGCCGCCGGAGGCATCTTTGCCTTGTTGTTGAGGCAGCGCCTCTCCTGGCCGCCGGAGGCATCTTTCTCTTGGAGGTACCGATGCGCGAATGTTTCGAGCCGGCGTTGGAGACGATGGCCCGGCGGGACCTGGCCCAGTTGCAGTTGGAGCGGTTGCAGGCCACGCTTTTTCGGGTGGCGAAAAACGTTCCGCTCTATCGCAATCGTTTTGCCGAGCGGAACATTGATCCCGAGGTCTTTGCCGATCTGGCCGACGTGCGCCGCCTGCCCTTTACCACCAAGGCCGACTTGCGCGAGGCCTATCCGTACGGCCTGTTTGCCGTGCCGCTGCGCGAGGTGGTCAGGCTGCACGCCTCCTCGGGCACGACCGGCAAGCCGGTGGTGGCCGGCTACACCCGAAACGACGTCAAGACCTGGGCTCGGCTGGTCGGTCGGGTGCTGGTGGCGGCCGGGGCGGGCCGGGACGACGTGGTGCAGATCGCCCTGGGCTACGGGCTTTTTACCGGCGGCATCGGCTTCCACTACGGGGCCGAGGCCGTGGGCGCGGCGGTGATCCCGGCCTCCAGCGGCGGCACCCGGCGGCAGGTGGCCATCATGCAGGATTACCGGACCACGGTGTTCGTGGCCACGCCGAGCTATGCCCTGCACCTGGCCGAGACGCTCGACGCCATGGACGTCAACGTCAACGCCCTGTCGTTGCGCTTCGGCCTGTTCGGGGCCGAGACCTGGACCGAGGGCATGCGGGCGGCCATCGAGGACCGGCTCAAGCTCACGGCCACGGACAATTACGGCATCAGCGAGATCATGGGCCCGGGCGTGGCCGGCGAGTGCCAGGCCAAGGCCGGCATGCACGTGAGCGAGGACCATTTCCTGATCGAGATCGTCGATCCGACCACGGGCGAGCCTGTGCCCGACGGCGAGGACGGCGAGCTGGTCATCACGACGCTCACCAAGGAAGCCTTCCCCATGATCCGCTTCCGCACCGGCGACATCACGCATATCATCCCCGAGCCGTGCGCCTGCGGCCGGACCATGCGCCGCATCGGCCGGATCGTCGGCCGCACCGACGACATGCTCATCATCCGCGGGGTCAACGTCTTTCCCTCGCGGGTGGAGTCGCTGCTGCTCGAAGTGGAGGGGACGACGCCCAATTACCGCATCGTGCTCAGCCGCTCGGGTTCGCTGGACGAGGCGCTGCTCGAAGTGGAGCCCTCGGAAGCCTTGATGTTCGACCGGGTGGCCGAGCACCAGGCCCTGGTGGAGAAGCTCAAGCGCCGGCTGCATTCGGAGTTGGGCGTGGCCTTCGCCGTGCGGCTGGTGGAGCCGGGCAGCCTGGCCCGCGGCGAGGAGGGCAAGACCATTCGGGTGGTGGACAAGCGGAACGACGCCCCGGCCGGCGACGAAGATTCCATGAAAGCGTAAGCGAATTGCCAAGCGTCCGCCATCGCGACGGACGAGGGAGATACCATGGGACATGCAATGTGGCGGGAGGAATTCTCCGTTGTACAGGATACGGTCTTTTTCAATCATTCCGCTGTATCACCGATGCCGAAGCGAGCCCGGGACGCCGGCGTGGCCGTGTTTGACGACCGCTGGCAGCGCGCTTCCTGGGACTATTTCCGCTGGCTCGATCTGATCGGGGACACCCGCGAGCGGGCGGCCCGGCTGTTGGGGACCACGGCCAGCCAGGTGGCCTTCACCGGCAACACGTCGTCGGGCCTGTCCCTGGTGGCAGCGGGTCTCACCTGGAATCCCGGCGATACCGTGGCCGTGACGTGGCCGGATTTTCCCACCGTGCGCTTCCCCTGCGACGCCCTGCGTGCGCGCGGCGTGCGGGTGGTGGAGATTCCCCGCCGCAACGGCCGGGTGGACCTCGATGAGGCGGCCAAGCGTATTCCGGGCTGCCGGCTGGTCATGGCCTCCACCGTCGATTGGGTCACGGGCACGGCCGTGGACGTGGCCGGACTCGTCACCCTGTGCCACCGGGCCGGCGCCCTGTGCTGCCTGGACGTCATCCAGAGCCTGGGGGCCATGCCCGTAAACGTCGCCTCCCTGGGCGTGGATTTCGCCGCCGCCGGTTGCCACAAATGGCAGCTCGGCCCCATGGGCCTGGGCATCTTCTACGTCATGCCCGGCCTGGAGGACCTGCTGGCCCCGGTCATGGTGGGCTGGCGCTCTATGGAAGGCGAGGAACATCTGGGCGACGTCTACCAGTTGAAATCCAGCGCCGGCCGCTTCGAGCCCGGCACCCAGGACGTGGCCGCCATCGCCGCCTACGGTGGCTCCCTCTCCCTGCTGGAAGAGGTGGGGGCCGATACCATCCGCTCCGCCATCTTCGCCGTCATCGACGCCCTGTGCGACGGCCTCGCCGAACGCGGCCTGTCCGTCATCTCCCCCATGGGCGAGGGCGAACGCTCCTCCATCCTGGCCTTTGCCCATCCCCAGGCCGAAGACCTCTACAACTACCTCATGCAGTCCCGCGTCTTCGTCTCCTACCGCGGCGGCGCTATCCGCCTGGCACCGCATTTCTACAACGACGCCACGGACGTGGAGCGGTTCTTTACGATCCTCGACGGATTCGGGAAGTAGTGAAGTAGTGAAGGAGCGAAGGAGCGGAGAAGAAAGAAAAAGATGCCTCCGGCGGCCGGGGGCATCATGCCCCCGGACTCCTGAACGAGAACGCGGGAGCTGGGTAGCCCGGAGACGGGATGGTCGTTGGCGGTTGTCCGGGGATGATGTCTGGGCGGCATCGGGGCGACGGCACAAGCCGCCCCGATGCCGCCCAGACCAGGCCTTCGCCCCTGCGGGGCGAGGGGGCAGGGCGAGAATCCCTTCGTGAAAGGGGCCCGGGGGGATTATCCCCCCGGCGGTGAGGTCCAGGAGAGGCAGCGCCTCTCCTGGCCGCCGGAGGCATTCTTCTTCTTCTTCTTTTATTTGCCGAAAGACCGCGTGAACAGATCGACAATGGCCTGCCGGCCCGCGTCGTTGGGGAAGCGGGTGCCGGTGCCGGTGAAATGGTGCTGGGTAATGACGGGCGGTTCGATGGTGGCCCAGGCATCGTTTTGCCAGGTGAACCAGGCGGTCTTGTCCTGGCAGAAGACGTAGAGCGGCTTGTTGCAGATCTTGGCGAATTCCGCGCCCCAGCCCGTTCCGCCGGTGACGGTGCCGTCCTCCTGGATGGTGCCGATGACGAACACTTCCAGTCCCGCGTCCACCTGATGCATGATGGTCCGCAGCACCATGCGGATTTGCGGTCCGTTGCTGAATTTGCGGTGGAGCAGTTTGGAGACGTAGCTGAGGCTGACGTCCTTGCGTTCCAGTTCTTCCTGGGTCAGCACGCGGATGCCGCGATCCCGTTCGATGCGGTGGCCTTCGAAGGTGAAATTGACTTCCTGGACGCCGTGGAGTTCGGCCTGGCGGCCAAATTCCGCTTCGGCGCCCTGGGCGCCGCCGCTAAAGAGGGTATAGAGCGAAGCTTCGGGCATGGTGACTCCTTGCTGGTTGGTAAAGGGAGGGTCGGCGCGGTCCGGCCACCGCACCTCCATTGTGCCCGTTCGCGGCGGGTGAGGCAAGACGCGGCCGCCGTTGGCAACGGGTTTTCCCTGTAAAAAGAGCCGTGGGCTACGCCGCGGGCCGTGGGGCTGTCAAGCGAAAGCCCGGTCGCTGCGCGCCGGACCGTCCGTTGGCGGCGGTGCGCTTCGTCTCGGTATCGTGAACATATTTTCCGAAAAAACGCCATGGGCGCTGGGGGGAGGCGGGAGAGGAGGGGGGGGCAGGAGAGGGGGGAGACGGGCCGAACTGTCGGTGATGAGGCCGACGTGCGGCCGGTCTTCCCCCGGAATGCGATGTCGCTCGGTGGCTTACCAGCCGTAGCCGCCCATGCAGCGGTCATAGCGATGCTGGCATTGCCGCAGGCAATGCCGGTAGCCGCGACAGCTTTGGGCGCAGTCCTGGTAATACCAGTTGCAGCGCCGTCGGTTGTGGCGAGGCGGCGGCGGTGGTGGTGGGTAATATCCCGGCGGCGGTCCGGCGGGGACGCACGAGCGCATTCGATTGGACCAGCGGTATCCGGGCGGGCATTGAGCGTATGCGAGCGCTTCCGCCAGGAAGACGGCGGAAATGGCCAGAACGATGGCCAGTACGACAGGCTTCGCGTTCAATCGCATGTGAACCTCCTCGTATCATCCAGGCTATCTGGATACCGCATTTGAAAAATGGAATGCAAGCAGAATGTGGCGTTGCAAAAAAAGGATGCGTGTCAAGTCCTTGGTAGGGGAAACGCGACGCGGCGTGGCGTGGCGTGCCCGGCATGGCGGGCGGTATCGCAGCGGAAGCCGGCCGGGCTGGCCGTGCATGGCATTCGGGTCGTTATCATGATCCGTATATCGGCTGATACGATTTTTTTGGAGCCCTGGCGCAAGAGATTTGCTACAGAGCGGCATGGATCCGGAAGAACATTGTACATGAAATAACGCTCTCAAAATCGTTAAATAATTTTTAACGACGGACTGGAATACGGCAAAAACACGGCCACACTGCCGGGCCGTCGCGGAAGGACGGCCCGGGCGGGGAGGCGACGGTGCGGCGCCTTTTTTTAGAAGCAGTCGGTAATCCGATCGAGCATGGCGGCAAACGCGTCCGTTTCCTCCGGTGTGAGCACGCACAAGATTTCCTGGGTCAGCTGGGCGTGCAGGTTGTGATGTTCGTGGAACAGGCGTTCGCCCTCGGCGGTCAGGCTCACCCGGATGGACCGCCGGTCCGTCTCGTGGGGTTTGCGTTCCACGAAACCGCCGCGTTCCAGCCGGTCGATCAGCACGGTCAGCGAGCCGGTGGTGACGCCCATGCGGGCGGCCAGTTCCGTCATGCGCAGGTCGCCGTCGGTGCCGAGGATTTCCAGGGTATGCATCTGGGACAGGGTGAGCCCGCTTTCCTTGACTACGCCGTGTTCCCACGAGGAGAATTTTTCGTAGAAGGCAACGAGGAGGCGGGTGAAGTGTTCGTTTTCCATAAGGTTCCTAGGAAATCGGCTCGTCGGTCAGGGGGTCGGCGGTCAGGGCCACGCTGGCCGAGCACAGCACCACGATGATCGAACCCGCGTTGTGGACGATGGCGGCCGCGATGGGGGAAAGGACGCCGTAGGCCCCCCCGAGGATGGCCGCCGTATTGAAGAGCAGGGCCAGGCCGATGTTCAGTCCGATCAGCCGCACCATGCGCCGTCCCAGGGCCACGAGGAAGGGCAGCCGGGCGATGTCGTCGTTGGTCAGGGCGACGTCGGCCGTTTCCAGGGCCACGTCGGTGCCGGCCCCGCCCATGGCCACGCCGACGTTGGCCCGGGCCAGGGACGGGGCGTCGTTGATGCCGTCGCCGACGAACACCACCCGCCGGCCGTGCTCCTGCATGGTTCGCAGCACGTCGAGCTTGTCGCCGGGGCGCAGATCCGACCAGAATTCGCGGATGCCGACCTGCCCGGCCATGGCGGCCACGGCCTGCCGGTGGTCGCCGGAGAGCACGCCCACGGTGGCGATGCCGAGCCGGCGCAGGGCGTCCACGGCCTGGGCCGCCGTCCGGCGGATCGTGTCGGCCACGCCGAGGACTCCGACGGGTCGACCGTCCCGCCGCACCACCAGGGCGGTGGCGCCGCGTTCCCGAATGGCGGTCAGGTCCCGGCGCAGGGACGGCGGCAGGGCGTCCTCGCCGCCAGTCAGGCCGGGACTGCCCACCTCGACGGTTTGGCCGGCCACGGTGCCGCGCACGCCGAGGCCGATTTCGATGGCCATGGCGTCGGCGCCGGCCACGGCAATGCCCGCATCCGCGGCCGCCGTCATGACCGCCGTGGCCAGGGGGTGGGAGCAATCCTTTTCCAGGCTGGCGGCCAGGCCGATGACCTGTTCCGGGCGTTCGCCGGGAGCCGGGGTCACGGTGTCCACCGTGGGGCGGCCGTAGGTCAGGGTGCCGGTCTTGTCGAACAGGACGGTGTCGGCCTTGGCCGCTTCTTCCAGGTACTGGCCGCCCTTGATGAGGATGCCGCGTCGGGCCGCCCGGCCGATGGCCGCCACCGTGGCCGTGGGCGCGGCCAAAATGAGGGCGCACGGGCAGCCGGCCACCAGCACGGCCACGGCCCGGCCGGCCTCGCCGGTCACGGCCCAGGTCAGGCCGGCCAGGCCCAGGACCACCGGCGTGAACCAGGCGGCGTAGCGGTCCACCAGCCGGGCCGCCCGCGGCTTTTCGGCCTCGGCCGCCACGATCAGCCGCACCACCTTGCCGAAGGTGGAGTCCTCGCCGATCTTGACGGCCCGGGCCTCGATGCGGCCGGTATAGTTCATGGTACCGGCCAGGATCTGGTCGCCGGGCCGGCGTTCGCGCGGCAGGGATTCGCCGGTGATGGCCGATTCGTCCACGGCCGTGATGCCGGATTCGATCACCGCGTCCACGGGGATGCGCTCGCCCGGCCGCACCAGCACCCGGTCGCCGATGGCGATTCCGGCCACCGGCACGGTGTGTTCCTCGCCGTTCGCCGTCAGCCGCACCGCTTCCTGGGGCGCCAGTTCGACCAGCCCCTTGATGGAGCGGCGGGCATGGTCGCTGACCGTCTCTTCCAGCAGCGAGCCCAGGATCATGATGAAGCTGATGACGGCGGCGGCCTGCACCTGGCCTTGGAGCAGCGAGGCCACGATGGCCAGGCCCACCAGCTCGTCCACGTTGACGTGGCGGGCGAGGAGTCCCTTGGCCGCGCCGAGGACGATGGGCGTGCCGTTGATGGCCACGGCGCCGAGGCCCAGGGCCAGGACCAGTCGCTCCGGTCCCGCCGCCTGCTCGACCAGAAAGGCGGCCAGGGCCAGTCCTCCGCCGAGCAGACATTGTCCGAACTCCCGGAATCGCAAGAACTTTTGAAATGCCCCCAGGGGGGAAAAGCGACCGATCATAGGCACTCCCTGTGAGATCCTTTTGTTTCAAGAATCTCTAGGGCATTACTGTTTGATAGTCAAACAAAATATGTCGCCCGCGTCACCGGCCGATCGGTCATGGCGGGGCATCCCCCGGTGTGGGCCGAAAAAAAGGGAGGACGGTTGCCCGTCCTCCCTGGGAGTTCCGTGTCCTGCGCGGTCGGCTAGGCCTTGGGCGCCTGGCGGCCGATGCAGAAGTAGGTGAGTCCGAGGTCGGTCATCAGCGACGGCGAATAGAGGTTGCGGCCGTCGAAGATGAGCGGATTTTTCAGCATCTTTTTGATGCGGCCGAAATCCGGATTGCGGAACTGGTTCCATTCCGTGACCACGGCCAGGCAGTCGGCGCCGTCCAGCACCGCGTACTGGTCGTCCACCACGGACAGGAGGTTGTTTTCCTTGAAATGGGCGAGGGTGTTGGGGCCGGCCACCGGATCGAAGGCCCGGATCTGCATGCCCTGGTCGGTCAGGTCCTGGATGAGCTCGAAGGACGAGGCCTCGCGCACGTCGTCGGTATTGGCCTTGAAGGCCAGGCCCCACAGGGCCAGGGTCTTGCCCTTGAGGCCGCCCTTGCCGGCGAAGAAGGCTTCGATCTTTTTGGACAGCACGTGCTTCTGGCGCTTGTTGACGTCGTCGACCGAGGCCAGGAGCTGGGGCTCGAAGTCATAATGGCGGGCCGTGTCGATCAGGGCCTTGACGTCCTTGGGGAAGCAGGAACCGCCGTAGCCGAGGCCCGGGTAGATGAACTGATAGCCGATGCGGTGGTCCGAACCGATGCCGGTGCGCACTTCGCGCACGTCGGCGCCGACCCGTTCGCAGATGTTGGCGACCTCGTTGATGAAGGAAATTTTGGTGGCCAGCAGGCAGTTGGCGGCATACTTGGTCATTTCGGCCGAGCGCACGCCCATGACGATGACCTTTTCCCGGCTCCGGGCGTACGGGGCGTACAGGGCCTTCATCAGCTCACCGGTACGGACGTTGTCCGTGCCCACCACCACGCGGTCCGGCTTGAAAAAGTCGTTGATCGCGTCGCCTTCCTTGAGGAACTCGGGGTTGGACACCACGTCGAATTCGATGCCCTCGCCACGCTTCTTGAGCTCCGCGGTCACGATCTTGCGGACTTCGTCGGCCGTGCCGACCGGCACCGTGGATTTGTCCACGACGATCTTGTAGTCCTTCATGTTGGCGCCGATTTCCCGGGCCACCTCGTGCACGTACGACAGATCGCAGGAGCCGTCTTCCCTGGGCGGCGTTCCCACGGTAATAAAGACAAAGAGTGCGTTTTCCAAACCCTCGGACACCTGAGTGGTGAAACGCAACCGCCCCTCGGCGACATTCCGCTTGACCAATTCATCGAGACCCGGTTCGTAAATGTGCACTTTCCCAACACGCAGGTTCTCGACGATAGTGGGATTGGAGTCCACGCAGCAGACGTCATTCCCCATTTCGGCGAAACAGGCAGCGCTTACAAGGCCGACATAACCAGTGCCCACGATGCAAAGATTCATACAGGTTCCTGTTTGTTGATGTTTGCCCTGGCGATTCGTTGCACCGTCAGGGACGGCACGGAGGAAACGCACGTTGACATTTATCTCCGTCGGAAACGTGGCGCCCTCACTACGAAGAGGATGACAAATTGTCAAGGTGGCGCGTTTTTGGGAAAACCCAGGCCGGCCGGGACTTCCCGGTCCCGGGAGCCTGACAAGAGCGCATTGCGGCGCGATGGCGTTTGGGTGAAAAAGGCAGGGAAGCGTCGCGTCCCCGGTGCCGCGAACCCGCGCCCGCGGGCAAACGCTTCAGCCATCGGCCGCTGGCCGTAACCGTCCGATCCCCAAGGAGGCCCTATGCAACGTTTTCTGACCGTACTGTGCGTGTTGTCGGCCGTGTTCGTTCTGGCCGCCGGGCCGGCGCTGGCCGGCAAATCCAAAGGCGAATCCCCCGTGGACATGACCGGCGTGTGGAAGGGCACCAGCACCTCCGTGGCCATGGGGGCGCTCGGCCACACCGAGGCCAGCCAGGCCCCCCAGTTCGTGCATGTGGATTTCACCATCACCATCGAGAAGCAGGACGGTCCGACGTTTTACGGGACCAAGACCTCGGCCAAGGGCAAGGAGACGGTGCTCGGCGTCATCGACGGCTGGCGTGTGTCCATGGTCGATGACGACGGCGTCTACCAGGGCAAGCTCACGAGCAAGAACAAGCTCAACCTCACCTACCTGGAGGCGGGCACCAAATCCAAGGTGGCCTCCGTCACCGAATACCGCCGGGAAAAGAAGGCGGATGCGTCCGAAAAGTAATCCCCGCGCCTGCCGGGGGGCATTCTCCCCGGCAGGCGTCCGGCCGACGGCCCTGCCGTTACTGTTGCAGGGCCTTGGTGTCCGCGTCCTGACGCAGGGAAGCGATCAGCGCGGCCAGATCGCCGGCCGATTGTTCGAGCTTGGCCAGTTCCTGCCCGGCCTCGTCCATGCCCTGGACCGTCTCGTCGGAGATGTGGTTGATGTCGGCGACGGCCCGGGTGATGGCGTCGGAGGTGGCGGACTGCTCTTCCGCCGCCGTGGCGATGGAGCGGACCTCGTCCGTGGCCGTTTCCACCATTTCCACGATACGGTGCAGGGCGGCCCCGGCCTTGTCGGCCAGGGCGCTGGCCTCGCCCACGGCCGTGACGGCGGCGTCCATGCCCGTGATGTTTTCCCGGACGCCGGTGTCGATGTCGGTGATGACGGCGGCCACCTCCTTGGTGGCGCTCATGGTCTTTTCGGCGAGTTTTCTGACCTCGTCGGCCACCACGGCGAAGCCGCGCCCGGCCTCGCCGGCCCGGGCCGCCTCGATGGCGGCGTTTAAGGCCAGGAGATTGGTCTGGTCGGCGATATCGGAAATGACGTTCATGATGGCGCCGATGCCCTTGGCCCGTTCGCCCAGGGCGTCCAGGCTGGTCTTGAGCCCCTCGGAGCGACCGCGCACGGTGTCGATGGCCCGGTTCACCGCGTCGGTGGCCTCCATGCCTTCCCGGGCGCCTTCCCGGGCGGCCCCGGCGTTTTCGGCGGCCTGGGCGGCGTTCTTGGCCACCTCCAGCACGGTGGCGTTCATTTCCTCCATGGCCGATGCCGTCTCGGTGGTCCGCTCCTGCTGCCGGTTGGCTCCCTCGGTCACCTGGGCGACACGTTCGCCCAAGGCGTTGCCGGCCTGGGCCACCGCCTCGGCCAGTCCCTCCAACCGGTCGGCCGCCTCGGCCATGCCGTCGAGCCGGGCCCGGTTGGCCTGCTCCTTGGCCTGTTCGGCCTCCTGGCGGCTGCGTTCGGCCGCGGCGGCCGTGGTTTCGGCCTCGGCCTTTTGGGCGGCGATGGCGTCGAAGGATTCCCGGAGTTTTTCGGCCATGGCCGCCATGTCCTGCATGACGCCGCGGCAGGCTCGGCCCTGGGAGCACATGGCCCGGACCGTATCGAAGTGGCCGTCCGCCACCTCCCGGGCCAGATCGGCCACGGTCTCGGGTTCGGCCCCGAGCTGGCGCAGGATGCTGCGCGAGATGATGACGGCCGTGCCCACGCCGACGACCAAGGACAGGAAGAGCAGTCCGTACTGCAACCACAGATCGGCGGTCAGGGCCGCGACCACCGCCGTCATTTTGTCCGTGGCCTCGGCGAACTGGCTTTCCTTGAGCGGGGCGATACGCTTGGCCAGGGATGTGGTGCGGGCGTCGAAATCCCCCATCAGGGCGTTGCCGGCTTTCCGGCCCTCGCTGACATAGGCCTTGGCCATGCGCACGCCGGCTGTATAGAGGGCGTCGAAATCCGTGGCGATGGCCGCCAGATCCCTCTGCATCCGCGCATCGTTTTCCCGTTGGGCCATGTCACGGAACTTGGCCAGTCCCTCCCGGAAGCGTCGGGCTGCCTCCTCGGCCTCGGCGAAGCCGGCCTCCTCGCCGGTGGCGGAGACATCCGTAAGGAATTGCTGGACATTGACGGCTTCAAACTGCATACGGGCCGCCACGTCCGCGAAGGGCAGGCTTTCCGAACGAATACGGGAGGCCTGTCCCTTGACGGTGTTGATGGAGAACGTCATCAGCAGGGCGCCGGCGGTCATGGCCGCCAGTACCAGGCCGAACCCCAGACCCAAGCGCGTTGCTATGGAGACTTTCATGCGATTTGCCTTTACGGCGCTCGGCGCCGGCTTGCGTGAGAACGGCCGCCCTGACGGCTGGCCAGGTTTCCCGATTACGGGTAGGCTTACGCACTCGTGAGGTCCTTGGTCAAGAATATGGAGAGGAATGTGGTTGCAAGCGCGGGAGACGTCCGCGACATCCTGGTGCCGACCGAGGACGGGCCGGTCTATGCCCGGGCCCGGATCGTGCTCGGCCGGGTGCCGGCCGTGGTCTGCCTGCACGGGCTCGGGGATTCGCATCTGGCCTTCGAGGAGGCCTTCGCCACCCGCTACCTGGCCGGAGCCAGCCTGGTGGTCCCGGACATGGCCGGCCACGGCGCCAGTCCCGCCGCCCTGGACCACTCCCTGGAGGCGGCGACCCGGCGGCTGCGGGCCCTGTTGGCCTATTTGAGCGAATACTGCGCCATGCGGCCGAGTCCGCTCTATCTGGTGGGGCATTCGGTGGGCGGCATTCCGGCCATCTTCTATTGCCGCGACGCCGCACCGGACACGGTGGGCGGCCTGGTGCTGGTCGAGGCCCCGATTACCCGTTTCGGCTCGTTCATCACCGCCCATGCCGAGGCGGCCCGCCGCTCGGGCCGGTTCGAGGAGTGGTTCCGGGATTTTCGGGAACAGCTCATCTTTCGGGACTATCTCGGCCGGTTCCCGTTTTGCCGCCATTATTACGCATCGCTGCGCTTCTGCCGGGAACGCTCCTTCCTGGAGACGGTGGTGGCCATGCGCCGGCTGGCCCGGGCCCTGCCCGGGAAATGGAGCCACGCCGCCGGCGAGGCCCTGGCCGGTCTGACCCTGCCGGTCCTCTACGCCCACGGCCGGGACCTGGCCCCGGAGACCCTGGCCTTTCTCCAGGAAAACGACATCCCGTCCCGGCCCTTTCCCACGGATTGCCATTTTCTCATGCAGGCCATGCCCGGGGAGTTTTACTCCATGCTCGGGGATTTTTGCCGCAAGGGGGGGCGCTAGGCCTTGCGCTCGGCCGCGCTTGCGGCCACACTCGGGAAAGCGATTTGTCGGTTCACAACCAGCGAGGAGCCGCATGGACGCTTTTCATTTCACCTTGCATCAGGACGAGAAGGCCTATCTGAAGCAACTGGTCCGGTCGCGCATCGAGGACCGGCTGGCCGGACGGGCGGGCGTGACGCCCGAACCGCCCACGGACCGGCTGCGGGAGCAGTTCGGCGCCTTCGTGACCCTGACCCTGCACGGCCGGCTGCGGGGCTGCATCGGGCACATCGTGGGCGACCGCCCGCTCTATCAAACCGTCGGGGACATGGCCGAGGCCGCCGCCTTCGAGGACCCGCGCTTCCCCCCCCTGACGGAACGGGAATTCCAGCAACTCTCCATCGAAATTTCCATTTTGAGCCCGCTGACGGCCTGTCCGGACCCGGCCCTGGTGACGGTGGGCCGGCACGGTCTGTTCGTGCACCGGGGCGGCCATTCCGGACTGCTGTTGCCGCAGGTGCCGGTGGAGTGGCACTGGAACCGGGAGCAGTTCTTGGACCAGACCTGCATCAAGGCCGGCCTGGAGCCGGGCTGCTGGCGCCTTCCGGGCACGACGTTGTTCTGGTTCGAGGCCGAAGTCTTTTAAGAAGAAGATCAGGGCGCTGCCCTGGACCCTATTTGCCTCCGGCGGCCAGGGCGCTGCCCTGGACCCGCTGGGGGGAATCATTCCCCCCAGACCTCCTGCATGGGGGAACGGTACGGCGGGCACCCGGTGGGTGGGCTGTCGTTGTCGGTTGTCCTGTGATGTCCTTGCTCAGGTACTGCCCCTTCGCGGCCGTTTTGGCGGCAAGCGTCTTCGCTTGTTGCCAAAACGGCCACGCATTGAGGGGTCCGGGGGCATCATGCCCCCGGCCGCCGGAGGCATCTTCTCTTCCCCGTCATGGAACCTTCTTGCCCTTGGCGTTTTTTCCCCGCGCCGCCGGCGTAGGCAACTCTCGTCAGAAGAACGGGAGTTGCTGCCATGAACATTTTCGATGGGACGAGCGGCCGGGTGGCCGTGACGAGCGTCGCCTGCATGCGCTGGCTGGTGAGTTCGGTGCTGCTGGCGCTGACGGTGTTGCTGTTTGTGTTCGGGATACGGGAAATGATTCTGCTCGGGGTCATCATCTGCGTGCCGTCGGGCTGGAACGAACACGCCTTCTGGAGCCACATCTACAACCTCTTCATGGCCCTGGAATTCATCTTCATGATCATCAAGTATTTCGAGGAGAACTACCATTTCCCCCTGCGTTACATCATCTACATCGGGGCCACTTCGGTCACCCGGGCCATGATGATCGACCACGACCACCTGGTGCCCTGCGGCACGGCCATTTTGCTTCTGGTGCTGGCCTATTGCCTGCTCAGCCTGCGCAAGGCTCTGATCGCGCGTTTTTCTCCGGAGGAAGCGGAGTCGGTCTAAGCGCTCTCGCCGTTTTGCGGGCCGGCGTTGCAGGCCAAAAACGGGCAGAAGGCCAGGGCCGCTTCGGTCAGCCGGGTGGCGTGGCCGTGCCCCTCGTAGAGGGCGAGCGGCGCATCCAGGCGCAGCCCGGGCCGGGCGTTCTTGCGGGCCATAACCAGAATCTGGCCGGCCGGCGCGTCGGCGCGCGGGGCCACGGGCGAGAGCCGCTTGATCTCCAGCCGGTTGGCGGCGCAGACCGCCATCAGGTGCGCCAGCCGTTCGGCCAGATAGACGCAGGCGAAAAGTCCCTGGTTTTTCACGGCATAGGCCGCAGCCGTGGCAAAGGCGGCCAGCCCGCCGTCGGTCTCGAACCGGGCCGCGTCCCGGCCGGCGTCCGTCGGCCGCCGGCCCGAAGCCGGATGGCGGTAGGGCGGATTGGCCAGCACCAGATCGAAGGATTCGGCGGTCAGGTCCGCATCCTGGCGCAGGTCCCGCAGGTCGAGCCGTCGGGCGACGAACCGCTCGGCCAGGCCCAGCCGCGCGGCGTTGGCCGTGGCCGCCGCCACCATGCCCGGGGCCATGTCCAGGCCGAGGACCGTGGTGGCCGCGTCGTTTCGGGCCAGCAACAGCCCCAGCCCGGCCGGACCGCAGCCGGTGCCGCAGTCGAGCACCCGCGTTCCGGGCAGACCGGCGGCGTAGCAGGCCAGCAGCAGCGCGTCCGCTCCGAAGCGAAAGCCGCCCTCGGGCTGGGCCAGTCCGCGCGGAAAGGCCTGCCGGGCCGCCTCCCGGCTAGCGTCCATCGGCCGCCTTGCGCGCCCGCATGTTGAGCAGCTCCACCAGCAGCGAAAAGGCCATGGCGAAATAGATGTAGCCCCGGTCGATGTGCTTGCCCAATCCCTCGGCCACCAGAAACACGCCGATCAGGATGAGGAAGGAGAGGGCCAGCATCTGCACCGTGGGATGGTGCGCCACGAAATGGCTCACCGCGTCGGCGAAGAGCATCATCACCCCGACCGCTGCCATGACCGCCGCCACCATGACGATGATTTCGCCCGACATGCCCACGGCCGTGATGACCGAATCCAGGGAAAACACGATGTCCAGGATGCCGATCTGGGCCACCGCCGCCCCGAAGCTCCGCACCTTGCGGGCCCGGACGTGCTCCTCCCTGGGCGGCTCGATCTTTTCGTGAATCTCGAAGGTCGCTTTGGCGATGAGAAAGAGCCCGCCGGCCAGCAGCACGATGTCGCGGCCCGTCACCACATGCCCCAGCACGGAGAGTATCGGCGTGGTCAGCCCCATCACCCAGGTGATGGCGAGCAGCAGTACGATGCGCGTGCCCATGGCCAGCAGCAGGCCGTATTTTCGGGCCTTGGACTGGACCGCCACCGGCAGGGCGTTGGAAATGATGGCGATGAAAACGATGTTGTCGATGCCCAGCACGATTTCCAGCGCGGCAAGCGTCAGAAAGGCAATCGCATTTTCCATGGTCAAAAGGGGCATTCTCGGCTCCTTTTTTCTATGTCTCCGGCGGCCAGGGCGCCGCCCTGGACCTGCTGGGGGAAGCATTCCCCTAAGGCCCCTGGATAGTGCGGTAAGGGAGTCCGGGGGGAATTATTCCCCCCGGCCGCCGGAGGCCTCTTTTCTTCCTCTTCGTATCCTTCGCCAGGCGAAGTCGGTGAGCAACCGGGCTTCCTCCACGTGCAGCAGCGAGGCGACGAGCATGTAACCCACGGCCCAGCCGGCGATGAGCAGCAGCGACAGGAGGGGGTGCCCGGCGGTGGCTGCGGCGCCGGCGCCGACGCCGCAGCTCAACAGCGTGCTGACCAGGGTGGTGCGGCCCGGGGCGAACCAGGTGCCGCCGAGTTTTTTGCGCAGGATGATGCCGAGGACCGCTACGTTGACCCAGGACGAGACCGAGGTGGCCAGGGCCAGGCCGACGTGGCCGAGCGGGTCCATGAGCGCCAGGCCGGTGGCGACGTAGACGACCAGGCAGACGGCGGCGGTGATGGCCGGGGTTCGGGTGTCGGCCAGGGCGAAGTAGGCGGAATAGAGCGGCCGGACGCAGGCGAAGGCGGGCAGGCCCACGCCGTAGGCGACCAGGGCGCCGGCGGTGGCGGCCACGGCATGGGCGCCGAAGGCGCCTCGGCCGAACAGTACCCGGACCATGGGATCGGCCAGGGCGATGAGTCCGGCGGCGGCCGGCAGGCAGATGAAGAGCGTCAGGCGCAGGGAGGCGTTTAGGGTGTCGGTGAAGCCGTCCAGAGTGCCGGCCGTGGCCAGTTTGGACAGGCTCGGCAGGGCCACGGTGCCCACGGCCACGCCGAACACGCCCAGCGGGAACTGGACGAGCCGGTCGGCGTAATAGAGGTAGGAGATGCTGCCTGATGGCAGGTAGGAGGCGAGCAGGGTGCCGATGACGATATTGAGCTGGTAGACGGCCGCGCCGAAGGCCGTGGGCAGCATCAGAAGGCCCATCCTGGCCACGCCCTTGTCCTTGAAGCTCCAGGGGCCGCGCCAGGAGAAGCCGAAGCGCTTGAGCGCCGGCTGCTGCATGAGGAACTGGCCCAGGCCGCCGACGACCACGGACCAGGCCAGGGCGTAGGGGATGTTCAGATGAAAGAGGTAGCCCACGCCGGCGCCGAGGATGATGGCGGTATTGAGTTCGGAGGTGGCCAGGGCCGGGGTGAGAAAATGGCCGAAGGAGTTGAGCACGCCCATGCACAGGGCCACGGCCGAGATTTCGATGATGTAGGGAAAAACGATGCGCGTGAGGCCGACCGTCAGATCGAACACGCCCGGATTGTCGCTGAAGCCTGGGGCGATAAGGCGGGTGAGCGGCCGGGCGAAGACAACGGCCAGGGTTGTGAGCACGCCGAGAATGAGCACCAGCCAGACCAGGGCCGACCGGGGCATGGCGAAGGCGCGGTCGTCGCCGTCCTCTTCCCGCATACGGGTGAAGACCGGCACGAAGGCCATGGTCATGGAGCCCTCGGCGAACAGCCGCCGCATCATGTTGGGCAGCCGGTAGGCCACGTAGAAGGCGTCGGCCGCAACGCCGGCGCCGAGCACGTAGGCCAGGATCATGTCACGGAAGAAGCCCAGGATGCGGGAAAAGAGGGTGGCGCCGCCGACAATGGAGGCGTCCTTGGCGATTTGTCTGACGTTGTGCGACATAGAGGAATACGTTTGCGGCGGGAAGCCTTTTCTCCCCAGGCCGCTCCTTGTGCGAAGCGTTTTCGAGCCGGGCCGGTACGCCAGGCTTCTCTACTCATTTTTGGCAGCGCGGGCAAAAGGTCGATGTCCGGCCGGCAACCTTGACGGCGACGAGCGTCGCGCCGCAGGCGGGACAGGCCTCGCCGGCCTTGCCGTAGACGCAAAACTGGCGCTGGAAGCCGCCTTCCACGCCGTCCGGCGTGCGGTAGTCCCGGATGGTGCTACCCCGGGCGGCGATGGCACGTGCGATGACGGCCTGCACCGCGTCGAGCAGGGCGCGGCATTGGGTCGGGGAGAGGGCATTGGCCCGGTGCTCCGGCCGGATGCGGGCGGCGAACAGCGATTCGTCGGCGTAGATGTTGCCGATGCCGGCAATGACCGTCTGGTCGAGGAGCGCCGCCTTGACCGGACAGCACCGTCGGCCCAGGGCCGCTCGGAAGGCGTCCGGCGTCATGTCCCAGGGCTCGGGGCCGAGCGCGGCGTAGAAGTCCCAGTCGGCGAGCGCCTCGGGTGCGAGCAGCCGGGCCGTGCCGAACCGGCGCATGTCGGAAAAGACCAGGGCATTGCCGTCGGAGAGTTCCAGGACGAGCCGGGTGTACGGTGCTGCCGCCTCCCCCTGCCGGGCGATGTGAAAGCGGCCGGTCATCTTGAGGTGCATGGCCAGGACCGCCGGCCCGTCGTCCGGTAGTCCCGGCCGCGGCCCGAGCATGAGCAGCAACAGCTTGGCTCGGCGCCGGACCGCCGTAATCTCCCGGCCGGTCACCTGCTTGCGAAAGGCGGCCTTGGTCCTGGGCGCCGCCAGGACCTTCAGATCGGGCACGTCGGCCCCGGTGATCCGGCGTCCCGTCAGCCCCGGCGCCAAGGCGCGGGCGATGGTCTCGACTTCAGGTAATTCAGGCATGGCCATACGCCTCCGGCGGCCAGGGCGCTGCCCTGGACCTGCTGGGGGGAATCATTCCCCCCAGACCCCCTGTCATGTTTTTGGGCGTGGGCAAAAGGCGCATCGAGGGGCCCGGGGGCATCATGCCCCCGGCCGCCGGAGGCATCTTCATTCGTGACGTCCTGCCGGGCAGTACGCGAAAAAATCGGCCAGGGCCGGGTCCGGCCGGCCGGCGTCGCGCCAGGGCATGACGGCAAGCACGCGCGCTCCCGGGTCGAGCACGGCCAGGCGGCGGGCGATGCCGTAGCCGTGTTCCACATGGCCGGCCCCGGCCACGATGACCACGGGACGGCCGAAAAGGGCCCGGGCGTAGCGGGCTCGGGCGGCCATCTGGGTATCCCAGAGCGACTGGACGGTCAGGAAGGCGGCGAAGGGGTCGCGGCCGGCGCGGGCGGCCGGCGTGTGTCCCTGGGGCAACCAGGCCGCGTGCCGGGCGAAAATGTCGCGCAACGCCTCCACCTGGGCCGGATCGGGCGGCAGGATGGCGCCGGGCAGGCTGGCCCGTTCGTCGGGGGAGAGCGCCGCGAGGCCCTGGTGTCCGACCTTGCGGGCCAGCCCCGTGGGGACGTTTACGGCGAAGACGGGGAGTCCGGCCTCGCGGGCCGCCTCGAAAAGGGGGGCGTAGAGCCTGAAGTCGAATCCCCAGGTCTTGCCCCAGTCCAAGGCCCGGGGCAGGTCGTCCACGGCAAGCGCCCCCCGGTGGAAGGCGTCGAGGATGCCCTGCCGGTCGGCCGGCACCATTTCCAGGCCGATGACCGGCCGGACGCCCGAGCGGATGAGTTCGCGGACGATGGCGGCCTGGGCCCGATGGTCGCAGGCGTTGGGATGCTCCTCGCCGAGCAGGATGTAGGCGGCGTTTCGGAGGCGGGCGGCAACCGCGCGGGGCGCGAGGCGCCCGCCGGAGCTGTCGAGGAAGGTTCCGGGCGGGACGGGGCCCCTTCCCGCGGGAAGCGGTTGCGCCGATCGGCCGGCGCAACCGCCAAGGACCGCCAGCAGGGCGGTCAGAAAAACCCAGGCCGGCTGCCGGGCTAATCCCACTTCCGCTTGTCCTCGATGGGACGGATCTGCGGCGGCAGGGTGCCCGGGGCCACGACGGTCAGGTTCGGGCGCAGTTTGATCTTTTCCCGGAACTTGTGGAGCAGATCTTCCTCGCGCTTGAAGTTGGAGGCCTCGATCACGAGGTTCATCTCGTCGATGCCACCGGGGTTGGTGACCTCGATCTGCCAGCGCTTGATTTCCTCGAAGCGGGTGATGACCTGCTCGACCTGATGCGGATAGACGAACAGCCCCTTGATGCGGGCGGTGGTGTCCACCCGGCCGACGATGGCACCCAGGCGGGGCGAGGTGCGGCCGCAGGGGCAGGGGGCGCGTTCGATGTAGGACAGGTCGCCCGTGGCCAGCCGGATGAGCGGATAGGTCTTGTTGAAGGCGGTGACGACGACTTCGCCGACCTCGCCGTCCTTCAGGGGGATGCCGGTGTCGGGGTGGCAGATTTCGACGTAGGCCCGGTTGGCGATGTGTAGGCCGGTCTTGTGGAAGCATTCGTAGCCGATGCAGCCGACGTCGGCGGTGCCGTAGCCCTGGCGCATGATGATGTCGAATTTCTTTTCCAGGGAGCTGCGCAGCTTCTCGGAAAATTTTTCACCGGTGACGAAGGCCACTTCCATGTAGAGGTCCTTGCGCAGATTGAGCCCCATTTCCTCGCCCTTCTGGGCCAGGTGCATGAGGTAGCTGGGGGTGCCGACGTAGCCGGTGGTCCGCAGCTTCTGCATGATCTCGAGCTGGGTGGCGGAATTGCCCGGACCGGCCGGCATGACGGCGCAGCCCAGGTTCTTGAGCGGCTCCTCGAACATGAGGCCGGCCGGGGTGAGGTGATAGTTGAAGGTCACCTGCACCAGGTCGCCGGCGCGGAAGCCGCCGGCATAGAAGCCCTCGGTCCAGCCCCAGTAATCCTCCTCGCGGTCCTCGGGATCGAAGATGGGTCCCGGAGACAGGAAGATACGGCGCAGCTCCCCCATGTCCTTGGTGAGGAGTCCGCCCAGGCGCGGCCCCATGGACTGTAGGAAGATGAGTTCCTTCTTCTTGAGGATGGGGATGTGCTTGAGGTCCGAGAGGGTCCTGAATTTGGACGCCTGGAACTGGGCACGGTCGAAGCGTTTCTTGACATCTTCCGAGTACCGATAGGCATAGGAGAGGAGATCCTTGATTTGGATCTGGTAGTATTGCCGGCGTTCGGATTCGTCGAGCACTTCGCGGCGAGAGTAGATACCCTCGGTGCGGTCCTTTCGAGTCATGACGGATCTCCTTTGGAGGCGAAATCCCATTGCGGGAAAAAGAGTAGTACAGTAGCCGACAGATCAAGCGCTTTCAAGAGGATTGTCCGCCCCTTTTTCGGGGCAGGGCCCGTTCCACGGCGTGCAGGAGTTCCTGACGGGTGATGGGTTTGGCCACGCAGCCCGTCAGACCGGCCGGCAACTGGTCGTTTGCGTCGGTGCCGGGCGGCGTCAGGGCCACGATGGGAATCCCCGCGAAGATGTCCGGTTCCTGGCCGGCCCGGATGTGCCGCACGAGTTCCGGGGCGTCCGGATGGGGGGCTTGCAGATCGACCAGGATGAGGTCGCCCCCACCCTGGCGCAGGGCATCGAGGAGCATCGCCCCCGAATCGGCCATGATGGGGACATAGCCCTGGTTTTCCAGGATGCGGCGTACCAGTAGCCGGCTGACGGGTTCTGCTCCCAGGAAGAGGATTTCGGCGCCGTGGCCTTGGGCCGCCTCCAGGGTCGGGGCGATGTAGGCGGGCGTGCCGGCCTCGCGCAGCACGGCCGTGAAGGAAAAGATGCTGCCCTTGCCCGGCGTGCTTTGCAGGCGCATGGTGCCGCCCATTTTCTCCACGAGTTCCTTGGAGATGGCCAGGCCGACGCCGGCTTGGCCGTAGCGCTTGCGCAGGAAGTCTTCGCCGATGGCGAAGCGGTCGAAGACATGGGGCTGCTTTTCCGGAGGGATGCCGACCCCGGTGTCGCGCACGGCAAAAAACAGGGTGAGGGCGCCGGGCGCCGGTTTTTCGATCATGCGCGAGATGTGGACGTCCACGGACCCCGTTTCGGTGCATTTGAGGGCGTTGCGCATGAGGTTTTCCAACACCTGGCGCAGATGTTCCGCGTCGCCCACCACGGCGTCCGGAATATCGGGGTCGATGGTGGCGTTGAAGGTCAGCCGTCTCCGGGCCGCTTCCTCGGCGCAGGCCTCGAACAGCGGGCCGAAGGCCTGGCGCAGGCTGAAGGGGGCGGTGGTCAGGATCTCGTTGCCGTTGGACAGTGTGGTCATTTCCAGCAGGCCGTTGACCAGGGAGAGCAGCTGGCGCGAGGCGTCCATGGCCAGCCCCAGGAACTGACGCTGGCGTGGGGGCACGTTGTCCTGCAGGACCAGGGAGAGCATGCCCATGATGCCGTTTAAGGGCGTGCGCAGCTCATGGCTCATGTTGGCCAGGAAGGTTTCCTTGACCGCGCCGGCCTGGGCGGCCGAGGCGGCGAACGAGGCGATTCCCTGGCAAAAGTCCTGCAAGTCGCCCAGGCGCTCCCGGTCCAAGGAGGGGAGCAGGGCCAGGGCGGCGTCGGCGGCCTTGGAGCGGCCGGCCAGGGCGTTGCGTTCGATTTCGCTGGTGAAAAAAGGTCCCAGGACAAGCACCCCTTCGTGGTCGTTGTCGAAGGGAATGGCATACCGCCGGCCGGTCAGGCCGAGCGGACACTTTCCCGTCGGCGGCTGGCCGTCCAGGGGAAACAGGGTTTCGTCGCGCAAATGCGGACAGGCCCCACGGTCGGCGAACTCGCGGTGCAGGATGGTATGGGCCGCCAATCCGGGATCGGGCCATTCCGGCGTCGTTACCGATTCCCGGGCCGTGATGGGAACCCCGAGCAGGGGCGGAAGCGGGGCAATCAGGCGTTTGACGAACAACGGCGCATCGGTGCGCGTGACATCAGGGTGCATGCTATCAATAGTTATTCGGTTCCTTGTTCAAGGTCAACGGATTCTTGGGAATCGCACGGTTCGTCGACCGTGACCGGCTCCGGGGCCTGGCGGACGGCCCGGCCGCCGTGCCTGGCGAAAACGAGGAATCCGGTGTGGGCCACCATGCGGTCCTCGGGGCGCAGGCGTTCCGGCACGGGCTTGTAGTGGCGCACCAGGATTTCCAGCACCTCGGCGTCCTCGAAGGGCGAGGCTTCGAGGGCGGCCAGCAGGTCGCTGATCTGGTTGGTGGTGGGCAGGAGGAAGCCGACCGGCGCGCCCGGCCGGACGACCGATGCCGCCGCGTCGAGGTAGTCCCAGGGCGTGCGCACGTCGAGGAACAGGGCGTCGGCGCCCGAGGGGTCGCTGGCCGGATCGCCGGGGATCATGCCCTCCGGCAGAAAGCCTTCGCTAATGTCGTGGCAGAAGCGGCTGACCCGGTCGGTCAGGCCCACGGCGGCCAGGTTCTGGCCAGCCAGATCATAGAACTCCGGCCGGCGTTCGAAAGTGTAGACCCGGCCGGTGGGGCCCACGTGCCAGGCCAGGGCCAGGGTGAGACCGCCCGAGCCGCTGCCGGCCTCGATCACCCGCACGCCCGGTCCGATGCCGAGTTTGAGCAGGACATACCCGATCTCTTTGGGGTACATGATCTGGGTCGAACGCTTGACCCCCTTGATGAGATCGTAGGTGGTTGGGCGCAGGATCCGGAAGATATGGCCGAGGTGGGTGGTGACGGCGCCGCCGCAGTCGGCTTCGCCCACGTCGGCGAAACGGATCATCCCCTCCTGGGTATGGAGGGTGATGTTCGGATCGAAGCGTCGGAGATATCGCTTGCCCTTGGGAGAGACGAGAAGTATCAAATCGCCCTGTTTCACATGGCACTCCATGGTGGTTTACGAGTCGATGGCCCTTGACCATGCCTGGGTGCCCCTGTCAAGTAGGCGACGCGACAAGGAGGATCGCGCCACGAACCCCTTCCGCTATGTTTTCGGCCCTGTTCGCTCGGGCCGCCTCGGTTGGTCGCTTGGCCTTGATGGGCTGGGCGCCCGGATTTGTTCGTTTGATTGCCTGTATTGCGAGGCGGGCCCTACCGATGCGTTGACCGTCGTCCGCAAGCCCTATGTGCCGGCCGACCGCCTGTTGGCCGAGCTGACCGCCTGGAAGGCGGCGGGCCACGACGTCCCCGACGCCGTCACCCTGGGCGGGTTGGGCGAGCCGTGTCTCAACACCGCCTGCGGGGCCATTTTGCGCGGCGCCAAGGCACTTTTCCCGGCCGTGCCGACGGCCGTACTTACCAATTCCAGCCTGTTGCCGGACCCGGAGGTCCGGAAGGCCCTTGCCGCAGCCGACATCATCCTGCCCTCCATGGACACGTTGGTCGAGGCCGAATTTTTGCGTCTGAACCGTCCCCATCCGGACCTGCGGCTGGCCGCCATCCGCCGGGGACTGCTTGATTTTCGGGCCGGCTATGCGGGCCGGCTGTTCCTTGAAATTTTACTGGTGGCCGGAGTGAACGACACCGAGGAGAATCTGGCGCTGCTGCGGGATTTCTGCCGCGAGCTGGCGCCTGACCGGGTGGACGTCACCACCATGTCCCGTCCCGGCGCCTATCCCGGAGCCGAGGCCGTTTCTCCGGCCGTGCTGGCCCGTTTCCGGGCGGCCCTGGGCGGCGCGCCCGGTGCGGACGTCGGTTCCGGCCATGGTCCCACCGCCCTGATCGCCCGGGAGCCGGCGGACATCACGGCCGCCGTGCTCGCCTCGGTGCAGCGCCGGCCGCAGACCGCCACCGATCTGGCCGGCGGCCTCGGCGTGCCCCTGGCCCGCATGGAAACGGTCCTGGCGGCCCTGGTCGCGGCCGGGGTGCTCGCCAGCGAGACCATGGGCGACGACACATTTTATTCCGGTTGACCGGATTAACCAAATTTCGCCCCGGAGGGTCGTCCCCCGGGGTAGGGAGATTTTTTGATGACGAAAGGAACCAAACGCAAACAGAAGATGTTCATCAGCGTTCTGCCCGGCGAACAGGTGGAAGTGGCTGTGGCCGAGGATGGACTGCTGCTCGAATATTACGTGGAGATGGTCCACCAGGCCAAGACCCGGGGCCACATCTACCGGGGCAAGATCCACAACATCGATCCCGCCCTCCAGGCGGCGTTCATCAACTACGGCGCGGAGCGCAACGGCTTTTTGCAGATCGACGAGGTGCATCCCGAATACTATCAGATCGTCCAAGCCGGCCAGCGCGCCAAGTTTCCGCCCATCCAGAAGGCGCTCAAGAAGAACCAGGAGCTGCTGGTCCAGGTGGTCAAGGAGCCGACCGGCCACAAGGGGGCCTTCCTGACGACCTATCTGTCCCTGCCCGGCCGCTATTTCGTGCTGACGCCGGGGCGGGAGCAGCGGGGCGTCTCCCGCAAGATCGAGGACGAGGGCGAGCGCAAGCGCCTGAAGGAGGCCATCGCCGGCCTCAAGCTGGAGGAGGGCCTGGGCATCATCGTCCGCACCGCCGCGTTGGGCCAGTCCAAGACGGCCTTGGAGCGCGACCTGTCCTACCTCAAGCGCCTGTGGAAGGAGGTCCGCCAGCGCGGCACCACCGCCGAGACCCCGAGTCTGATCTATCAGGAGCAGGACCTGGCCTCCCGGGCCGTGCGCGATTACCTGACCGACGACGTGGGCGAGGTGTGGGTGGACGAGCCGGAGACCGCCGGCCGGGTGGCCGAGATGGCCTCCCTGGTCTATCCCCGCCGGCCGGGCATCGTGAAGCAGCATACCGACATGGACGTGCCGCTGTGGGACCGCTTCAACCTGCGCAAGCAGATCGAGCAGCTCTACGGCCGGGAAGTGTCGCTGCCGAGCGGCGGCGTCCTGGCCTTCGACCACGCCGAGGCCCTGACGGCCGTGGACATCAACTCCGGCAAGATCGGCGGGGAATCCAACTTTCGGGAGATGGCGCTCAAGACCAACGTGGAGGCGGCCGAGGAAATCGCCCGCCAGTTGCGCTTGCGCGACATCGGCGGCCAGGTCGTCATCGACTTCATCGAGATGAAGGACCGCAAGCATGTGGCCGAGGTGGAAAAGACCATCCGGGCGGCGTTTAAGAGCGACCGGGCCCGCACCGACATCGGCCGCGTCTCCCGGTTCGGCCTGCTGGAGCTCGTGCGCCAGCGCCTGGGCTCGTCGGCCCTGTCCATCACCTCGGAACCCTGTCCCCTGTGCAACGGTTCGGGCCAGCGTCGCAACCACGAGTGGCAGGCCCTGACGGTGCTGAAGGACGTCTACCGCCAGATGCGCAAGGAATCCGGTCCGGACAGCATCACGGTCAAGGTGTCTCCGGAACTGGCCCTCTACTTGCTCAATAACAAGAAGGAACAGCTTTCGTCCATGGAAGCGGAGTTCAAGAAAAAGATAAGCATCATCCTGTTGTAACACATTATGGCTAGCCGAATCTTGCTGCACATCTGCTGCGGCCCGTGCGCCATCGCCCCGGTATTGCGTTTGCAGGAGGCCGGTTATTCCGTGACCGGCCTCTATTACAATCCCAACATCCAGCCGGCCATGGAGTACCTGCGCCGGCGCGACGCCCTGGCCCAACTGGCCGCCATCCTCGACTTCGAGGTGATCTACGACGACTACGACCCGCTGCCTCACCTGCGCCGGAGCGTGGCCGATCCCGAACACCGCTGCCTGCCCTGCTGGCGCGAGCGCATGGCCCGCGCCGCGGCCACGGCGGCCGAGCGCGGCTGCGACGCCTTTTCCTCCACGCTGCTCTACAGCCGCTACCAGGACCACGAGGCCATCAAGGGCCTGGGTACCGCCATGGCGGCCGATGGCGGCCCGGACTTCTACTATCAGGATTTTCGGGTCTTCTGGGATGAAGGCGTGGAGCTGTCAAAAAAGTGGCAAATCTATCGGCAGCCCTATTGCGGCTGCGTGCTGAGCGAGCTGTCCCGTTACGCCAAGAAGTTGCGCCGTCCGCCGGTGGTGGAGGCCTCCTGAGGCGTTTCGGGGCGCCGTCCCCGCCCGTGTCGCCCGTCGTCCCGTTCCGGCCCGCCTGTCCGCCCGTTCCGGCCCCGTGTTTTTTTTCGTCATTCCTGGTGCCGTTTCCTACGCCCCGGCCGAAAAGCCGCGCTGCCGGCCGGTTGGCCGGGCCGATCTTTTTTTTCGCCAGGGCGGCTTTTGCTGAAAAAATGGTAACCATAGTGCAAAATTTCTGTTACGGAGAGTGTAAATCGTGACGGGTGCATGGCTGGTGCTGCTGGCCGTGGGGCTGGATTTGCTGTTGGGCGACCCCGTGACTTGGCCGCATCCGGTGCGGGCCATCGGGTGGGCCTACGCCCGGCTGGACGCCCTGGCCGACCGGCACGGTTGGCGGAATCGGTTTTTGGGTGCGGCCTGCGTCGTGGTTGTGGCCGCGGCGAGCGGCGTCACGGTCTGGCTCCTCGATCGGTTGCCGTGGCGGTTGGGCGATGCGGCCAGCCTCTATTTCGCCTATGCCGGCCTGGCCCTGGGCAACTTGTTGTCCGAGGCGCGGCAGGCGGCACGGTTTTTGGATAAAGGAGAACTGGCATCGGCGCGTCGGGTGGTGGCCGGACTGGTGAGCCGGGACGTGACGGCGCTCGATGCCGACGGTTTGCGCCGGGCCCTGGCCGAGTCGGTCAGCGAGAACACCAACGACGGTTTCGTGGCCCCGGTGCTGTACTTGGCCCTTGGCGGGCCGGCACTTTTATGGGTGTACAAGGCCGTGAGCACCGCCGATTCCATGTGGGGCTACCGCACGGAGCGGTATCTCCGGTTGGGCGCCTTCGGGGCCCGGGCCGATGATGTGTTGGCCTATGTGCCGGCCCGGTTGACCGCCCTGGTGATGGTGTGCACAGGGAGTCTTTTTGGCCTCTTTCACCGGGGCATGTGGGGCAGGATTACCCAGGACGCCGGGAAAAGCGCCAGCCCCAACGCCGGTTGGCCCATGGCCGCCGCGGCCTGGCTGTGCGGCGGCAGTATGGGCGGTCCGGCCCGATATTTCGGGCGCGCCGTGGATAAGCCGCGCTTGGGGCCGGAGCAGGTGGCTTGGACTGCAAAACGGCAGCGCCTGTTGTATCGTTTGGTATTGTTGTCATGCTTAATTATTGCCAAGCTAACATTTTTACTGCGATTGTCTCTGGTAGGTCTCTAGCACCACATGTGCTATGCGGATGACGATACGGGGATACGAAGGCAGCCGTCCGGATTTTTTGAGGAGAACCGATGTGGCATTGGGAAACTTGTTGACGATTCCAATGCAAAAGTGATATCGGTTATTATATGTCTCTTTCAGGAGGGCAGATGTATGGGATTCGAAGGCACCGTAAAGTGGTTCAGTGACAAGAAGGGCTATGGTTTCATCACGCGCGAGGGCGAGGACGACGTCTTCGTCCATTATTCGTCCATCGAGGGCGAGGGGTTCCGCACCTTGCGCGAAGGAGATCACGTCAATTTTGACATTATTCAGGGTGAGCGGGGACCGAAAGCCACGAATGTGACCAAGATGGCCTAGCTGCGCTCTGTCGACGTATGCGGAAAAAGCCCCCGCCGGCCTGCCGGCGGGGGCTTTTTCGTGCGGAAGGGGGCGTTACCCCAGTGCCTTGGAACGGTCCCGCGCGGCCACCACGGCATCGATGAAGGCCGCCCGCACGGCCTGGCGGTCCAGGTGCATGAGGGCTTCGATGGTGGTACCGGCCGGGGAGGTGACCATTTCCCGCAGCACGCTCGGGTGCTGGCCGGATTGGGCCGCCAGTTTGGCCGTGCCGGCGACGAGGCCGGCCACGATGTCGGCGGCGCTTGTGCGGGAAAAGCCGACATAGACGCCGGCCTCGATCAACGCCTCCATGAAGTAGAGGACATAGGCCGGGCCGGAGCCGGCCAGGCCGGTGAAGGCGTCGAAAAGCGACTCGGGGAGCACGTAGGTCTTGCCCAGCCGGGCGAACAGGTCGTGGATGAATTCCCGGCGGTCGGCTGGCAGCTTGGGATCGGTCAGGCACAGGGCGAACAGGCCGGCCCCGACCAGGGCCGGGGTGTTCGGCATGATCCGCACCACCGGGTTGTTGCCTCCGGTCAGGGTGCGCAGCCGGTCCATGGTCACGCCGGCCACGATGGACAGCACCACGGTTTCCGGCCGCAGGTGCGGAGCCAGGGCGGCCATGGCCGATTCCACGTACTGGGGTTTGACGCAGACGAGCAGGTAGTCGCAACCCGCCGCCAAGTCCTTGGGCGTTTTGGCCCGTTGGGCCAGTTCGTCCCGGATGAGCGGGTCGATCTTGGTCTCGTCGACGTCATAGGCCAGGGTCGAGACATCCGGGACGTCGGCCAGTCCCCTGATCATGGCCGCGCCCATGTTGCCGGCGCCGCAGAATCCGATGACGGCGACCATGACCTCAGCCCACCATTTCCAGGGTGCTGAAGAAGTAGGCGGTCTCGAAGGCGGCGGTTTCCGGGGCGTCCGAGCCGTGGACCGAGTTCTTCTCGATGTTTATGGCGTAGGTCTTGCGGATGGTGCCCGCCTCGGCCTTTTCCGGGTTGGTGGCGCCCATGAGCTTGCGGTAGCGGGCGATGGCGTCGTCGCCTTCGAGGATCGAGACCACCACCGGGCCCGAGGTCATGAAGGCCACCAGGTCGACGAAAAACGGCCGTTCCTTGTGCACGGCGTAAAAGCCCTCGGCTTCGGCCTTGGTGAGCTGAAGCATTTTCAGGGCCACGATTTTAAGGCCGCTGTCCTGAATCATTTTCAGGATGGCGCCGGTCAGGTTGCGGGAAACGGCATCAGGCTTGATGATGGAGAGCGTGCGTTCCATGCGTGTTGGACTCCTTGTGTCGGTATGGCGCGGACGGCCGCCCGAAAGACGGCATCCGGCGGGGCGGAAATACCGCGAACCGCCCGTCTTGGCAAAGTCAAATTCGGCGGTCAGGCCCCGGCGATGACCCGCAGGATGGCCTCGCGGTCCACGATGCCGAGCAGGTGGGTGTCGTCGTCCACCACCACCAGCCGTTTGACCGAAAACGCCACCATCTGGGACAGCACCGACACCAGGGACGCATCCTCCGGCGTGGTGTAGACCTGCCGTTGCATGACCTCGGCGGCCCGGCCCGAGGGACAGGAATCGGCCTCCGGCCGCCGGGAGAACAGGGCCCGGATCAGGCCCGGTTTCTGGCTCGGCCCGCAGCGGGAGAGCAGGTCGCCGTCCAGGATGATGCCGAGCACCCGGCGGTCGCCGTCCACCACCACTACCCGTCGCAGTGGCGAGTTGACGAGCTTTTTGACCACTTCCGGCAGCGGATCGTTCGGGTTGGCCGTGGGCACGTCGGCGTACATCACGTCCCTGGCCTGCTGGAGCAGGTCGGCCGTGAATCGGGGCAAGGCGGCGGCCGCCGGGGCTACGTTGGCGGCCGAGCGCAGGATGTCGGTCCGGCTGACGATGCCGGCGAGCGTGCCGTCCTCGGTCACCACGGGCAGGCGCTTGAGCTTCTTTTTGATCATGAGTTGGGCCGCGTCGCGCAGGGTGGTGCGCTCGCGGATGGTCACGGCCGGGGAGGTCATGATGTCCTTGGCCTTGCGGCCGGCCACCCGGGCCAGGTCGTTGGCCCGCGCCTCCTCGGAAAGCTGGTCCTGCAGGGACAGCCGGGCTTCCATGCCGCCCCGGGTGAGCAGGTCGCCTCCCGTGATGATGCCGAGGACAGTGTTGTCCGCAGCCACCACCGGCACGGCCTTGACCTGTCGGGCCAACAGCAGCCGCACCACCTCGGCCAGGTCCTGTTCCGGCGGCACCGCGGTCACCTTGGCCACCATGGCGTCGCGCACCAGCACCGGGCAGCAGAACCGGGCCTGGAGCCGTTCCCGGGTGATGAGCCCTTCCGGCACCAGGGCCTCCAGGCAGGGCAGCAGCATGTGCATCCGCTCGGGCCGGTCCACGATTTCCACCACCATGGGCAGGTCCTCGGACAGGCGCAGCAGCTTGGCCGTGTGGATGACGCTCTTGGCGCCGAACCCCAGCACGCCGCGCATCACCGTGGCCCCGGCCGCGCCGCGCCGCCGCGCTTCCTCCACCACCGCCTCGTAGACCGGCCGGCCGTCCTCGTGGACGGTCTCGCCGCAGTAAATTCGGACGCGCTCGACCTCGGTATAGTCCGACATGATCGCCTCCTGGTTTGCCTCCGGCGGCCGGGAGAGGCGCTGCCTCTCCCGGACCCTCACCGCCAGGGCGCTGCCCTGGACCCGCCGGGGGAATCATTCCCCCGGACCCCTGTCCTAGGGAGTATAGTCCATTGTCGCATCACGTGATGGTTTTGAGCCTCTTTTCCCCCGCGGCCCAAACGACCGTCCCGTCCTTCGTCCCCCGTCCAGGGAGTCCGGGGGGAATGATTCCCCCCGGCCGCCGGAGGCCTCTTCCGTCTTCCTCAGATCATCCTGCCCAGGATGAGACCGCCGAACAGGGCCGCGAAGCCGGTTACCGTCTGGAAGGCCACGTTGGCCAGGCAGGTGAAGTAGCGTCCGTCTTCCAGGTAGCCGGCGCTTTCGAACACGAAGGTGGAAAAGGTGGTGAAGGCGCCCATGAAGCCCGTCAGAAAGATGGTCCGGGCCTCGGCGCGAAAGAAGTAGCGGCCCTCGGCCAGCTCCCAGACCAGCCCGAACAGGAAACAGCCCAGGATGTTGGCCGCGGCCGTTCCCCAGGGAAAGTCCTTGCCGGCCAGATCGTAGACCACGCCCGAGAGCCAGTAGCGGGAGAGGGTCCCACAGGCGCCGGCCAGCGCGATCAGCATGAGTTTTTGCAGCATCGCCTGCCTCCCGATGCGGCTGGTCGGCGATCGAAAAGCGTCCGCCTGGCCTTTCCGGGCGGCGGACGGCGTCATCATGGCGCGGCCCGACCGAGTCTGTCCGCCTGTTTCGCATAGCGCAGGCGGCCGGGCGGGTAAAGAACGGATTGACATGAGTAACTTGATCGTTATAGTCATGTTTAGCCGACGCGGGCGGTCCCGGGCCCTTGCCCCTTTCCGTCACGCCCGATGCGGCATACAAGACATGCTAGGACCGATCCTGGGCCAACCGGTCGCGCGGAGGAAACCATGTGGGAATATACGGACAAAGTCAGGGAGCATTTCCTGCATCCGAGGAACGTCGGCGTGCTTGAGGACGCCAACGCCGTGGGCGAAGTGGGCAGTCTGACCTGCGGTGACGCCCTGAAGCTCTATCTCAAGATCAACGAGGCCGGCGTCATCGAGGACGCCCGTTTCCAGACCTTCGGCTGCGCCAGCGCCATCGCTTCCAGTTCGGTGCTGACCGAACTGCTGAAGGGCAAGACCATCGAGGAAGCGCGCCGGCTCACCAACAAGGACATTGCCGCCGATCTCGGCGGCCTGCCCAAGGAAAAGATGCACTGCTCGGTCATGGGCCAGGAGGCCCTGGAAGCGGCCCTGGCCGACTACCTGGGCGAGAAGGCGCCCGCGCCGGCGCCCGAAGGCGCGCTCGTGTGCAAGTGCTTCGGCGTCTACGAGGGGCAGATTCGCCGGGCCATCCGGGAAAATGCCCTCAAGACGGTGGAGGAGATCACGGACTTCACCAAGGCCGGCGGCGGTTGCGGCGACTGTACCGAGCGGTTGCAGGCCATCCTGGACGAGGAATTGGGCCGCACGGCCGCCTCGACGGCTGCGGCCGGGAAGAAGCCCCTGACCAACCTCGAACGGGTCAAGCGCGTCACCCAAATCATGGATGAGGAAATCCGTCCCTCGCTCAAGAAGGATTCCGGCGACATCGATCTGGTGGACATCGAGGGCAAGACGGTGATCGTGGCTCTGCGCGGGGCCTGCAAGGGCTGCCCGGTCAGCCACGTGACGCTCACCGAGTTCGTGCAGCAGCGCCTGCGCGAGTTGGTCGAGCCGGACATTACGGTCAGGGAGGCGGGCAAATGAAGCCGATCTATCTCGATAACAACGCCACCACCATGGTGGCCCCGGAAGTCCTGGACGTCATGCTGCCGTATTTTTCCGAGCTGTACGGCAACCCGTCCAGCATGCATTCCTTCGGCGGCGAGGTGGGCGTGCGCCTGAAGGAGGCCCGCGCCACCATCGCCGCCCATCTCGGCTGCCGCCCCGACGAGCTGATCTTCACCTCCTGCGGCACCGAGGGTGACAATACGGCCATCCGTAGCGCCCTGGCCGCCCAGCCCGACAAGCGCCATCTCATCACCACCCGGGTGGAGCACCCGGCGGTCTTGAGCCTGGCCCGGCACCTGGAGGAAAAGGAGGGCTACGCGGTCACCTCCCTGGGCGTGGACGACAAGGGCCGGCTGGACCTGGAGGAACTTTCCCGGGCCATCCGCAAGGAGACGGCCCTGGTTTCGGTCATGTACGCCAACAACGAGACCGGCACCCTTTTTCCCATCCCAGAAATCGCCGCGCTGTGCCGGTCCCGCGGCGTGCTGCTCCATACCGATGCCGTCCAGGCCGTGGGCAAGGTGCCGATCGACCTGTCCGAGCTGCCCGTGGACATGCTGGTCCTCTCCGGCCACAAGCTCCACGCGCCCAAGGGCGTGGGCCTGCTCTTCGTGCGCAAGGGCACGCCGTTCCGGCCGTTTCTGGTCGGCGGCCATCAGGAACGCGGCCGTCGGGCCGGCACCGAGAATACCGCCGGCATCATCGGCCTGGCCAAGGCCCTGTCCCTGTCCCTGGCCAACATGGCCGAGGAAAACACCCGGGTGAAGGTCCTGCGCGACCGCCTGGAAGCCGGGCTTTTGGCCTCCATCCCCGACAGCATCGTCAACGGCGACCCAGAACACCGCCTGCCCAACACGTCGAGCATCGCCTTCAAGTTCGTCGAGGGCGAGGCCATCCTGCTCATGCTCGACCAGTACGGCATCTGCGCCAGCTCGGGTTCGGCCTGTACCTCGGGCAGCCTGGAGCCGTCCCACGTGCTGCGGGCCATGGGCGTGCCCTTTACCTTCGCCCACGGCTCCATCCGCTTCAGCCTCTCCCGCTATACCACCGACGCCGATGTGGATCTGGTGCTGGACAAGCTGCCCGGCATCATCGAAACTCTCCGTAAAATGTCGCCCTTTTCCGAGGATACGGTCCCCACGGTGGCCTGTACCTGCCAGTAGGCGAAGATGCCTCCGGCGGCCGGGGGAAGGCGAAGAGAAAAGATGCCTCCGGCGGCCGGGGGGAATCATTCCCCCCGGACTCCCTGAATGGGGAACAGGGGGGAATGCTTCCCCCCAGCAGGTCCAGGGCGGCACCCTGGCCGCCGGAGGCATCTTCACGAAGGAGAACACGGTGGGCATGATGGACAAGGCCTTGCTGGTCGTGGCGCTTCTCATGTTGTGTTCCTGTACCGGTGTTCGCCAACTGTCGCTCTACCCGGTGGGCGGGCCGATTTTCGACGCCGGGCATCTGCAACCGCTCGCCGGGACGCTGACGAACGCCTATGCGGACATCGGCAAGGGCAGCGTGACCCTTCCCGACGGCCGGACCTGCGACGGCGAATGGTCCATGGTGTCCAATACGATGACGGCGAATTCCAGCCTGGTGGTCGGGGACGCCTGGGGTTCCCTTTACGGCGATTCGCTGGGCGTTGTGACGGGCGGTCAGCAGCCCGGCATGGCCACCTTGATCTGTCCGGACAACAACGTGTTGCAGATTGCATTTTTGGCCGGCGGTTCGGGCGGTCACGGCATCGGCGTCGGCGAGGACACCGTGGGCAACCGTTACAAGGTTCATTTTTAACGGCGTACGGATGATTTGTTTTTTTTCGGCAAGGAGCTAGGCTCCCCGGCTGCGGGGGAGGGGCCCGGCGGCGTCCCGTGACCGACGGCCGCAAGGGGGCGCCCTCGGGGGAATGTCCGCAAAGGAGAGACAAGACGATGCGTGTTGCCAACGATATGACGGAATTGGTGGGGAAAACGCCCATGGTCTGGCTGTCCCGGGTGACCGAGGGCTGCGTGGGCCGGGTGGCGGCCAAATTGGAATCCTTCAACCCCTGTTCGTCGGTCAAGGACCGGATCGGCGTGGCCATGATCCGGGCGGCCGAGCAGGAGGGCCTGATCGGCCCGGATTCCGTCATTGTGGAGCCGACCAGCGGCAATACCGGCGTAGGGCTGGCCTTCATGTGCGCGGTGCGCGGCTATCGGCTGATTTTGACCATGCCCGAGTCCATGAGCGTGGAGCGCCGGGTGCTGCTGAAGGGCTTCGGGGCCGAGCTGGTGCTTACGCCGGCCGCCCAGGGCATGCGCGGCGCGGTGGAGAAGGCCGAGGAACTGCGCCGCACCATGGACCACGTCTTCATTCCCCAGCAATTCGCCAACCCGGCCAATCCCGCGGCCCACGCCCGGACCACCGGCCCGGAGATCTGGGACGACACGGACGGCGAGGTGGACATTTTCGTGGCCGGGGTGGGCAGCGGCGGCACCATTACCGGCGTGGCCCAGGCCTTGAAGCCCCGCAAGCCCGGTTTCCGGGCCGTGGCCGTGGAACCGGCGGCCTCGCCGGTCCTGGCCGGCGGCAAGCCGGGGCCGCACGCCATCCAGGGCATCGGGGCCGGCTTTGTCCCCGAGGTGCTGGACAGGAGCCTGCTCGACGAGATCTTCCCCGTCCCCAACGAGGCGGCCCTGACCATGGCCCGGCGGCTCATGCGCGAAGAGGGCATTTTGTGCGGCATTTCCTCCGGCGCCAACGCCTATGCCGCCATAGAGATCGCCAAGCGGCCGGAGAACGCCGGCAAGATCGTGGTCTTCGTGGTCTGCGACACGGGCGAGCGCTACCTGTCCACGCCGCTGTTCACCGAGGAGGGCTGATCCCATGGCGGAGAACACGTCCGCGCGGACCCGGGAACCCGGCCTGGTGGAGCAGGTCGCGGGCCTGCTGTGCGAGGAGGCGTCCTACGCCAAGGTCTATCACCGGCCGCTCCACGACGAACCCATGCCGTCCGTTACGGCCCTGATCGAAATGATGGAACGGCTGCGGGCGGTGCTGTTTCCCGGTTATTTCGGCCATTCCGACATCACGCCGGAGAACATGCGTTACCACATCGGGGCCAACCTGGACGCCATCAACAAGCTGCTGATCGATCAGGTGCGGCGGGGCTACTGCTTTTTCTGCGAACAGGACCAAGCCGGTTCCTGCGAGGATTGCGACACCCGGGCCAAGCGGCTGGCCGGGGAATTCCTCCGCACCCTGCCGCAGATCCGCGAGCTGCTGGCCGAGGACGCCCATGCCGCCTTCGAGGGCGATCCGGCCTCGCGCAGTCCCGGCGAAACCATCTTCTGCTACCCGAGCATTACGGCGCTCACCCACTACCGGGTGGCCCACGAACTCTACCTGATCGGCGTGGACCTGATTCCCCGCATCATCACCGAGATGGCCCATTCCCAGACCGGCATCGACATCCATCCCGGCGCCACCATCGGCCGGCATTTCTTCATCGATCACGGCACGGGCACGGTCATCGGCGAGACCTGCATCATCGGCGACAACGTCCGGCTCTACCAGGGCGTCACCCTGGGGGCCAAGAGCTTCCCCAAGGACGAGACCGGCATTTTGGTCAAGGGCATTCCCCGCCACCCCGTGGTCGAGGACGACGTGGTCATCTATTCCGGAGCGACCGTGCTCGGGCGCGTCACCGTCGGCAAGGGTTCGGTCATCGGCGGCAACGTCTGGGTGGTGAGCGACGTGCCGCCCAATTCCCGCATTGCCCAGCACGGTTCCGGCGGCATCCGTTTTGCCGACGGCGCCGGTATCTGAACGGGCGGAAGACGGGCCAAGGCGCTCTCGGGCGGCCGTCGGATCAGGAGTTGGCCGCGTACAGGGCGGCCACCTTGGCGGCCAGCGTGGACGTGGCGGAGGGCGGCTTCGGCGCGTCCGCCACGGTGGGCAGTGCCACCGGCGCCTTGGGCGTCTGCGGTGCGCGTTTCACGGGGGCTGGCGTGGCGGCAGATTTTGCCGTTCCGCCCAGTCGAAAGGGCGAGGCGAACCGATGCCCGCAGGCCGGACACGCCATGAGCACGCCACCCACGCCATCGGGGAAACGTAGCGCTTGACCGCACTTGGGGCATTGCTTCGTCGTATCGTTGTCGTGCATCAAAGCCTCCGATACCCGGAGCCCGATGCAAATGCGATGCCCGGCGAAGGAGGCCTCCGGCGGCCAGGGCGCTGCCCTGGACCCGTTGGGGGGAATCATTCCCCCCAGACCCCCTGTAAAGGGGGCTGGCTAATTGTCCTATCGTATTTGATTTTTTAGGTATTTTTCCCCATGCGGCGCTTCGCCGCTGGCGCCCTTTGGGACGCGATACGCCTCGGCGTCAGGCCGGCTTGGCGGCCTGTGTCGCCGGGGCGCATCGCGGCCCAAACGACCGTGCCTGGCCCCGCTACGGGGACCATACGAACACGCTTCGGTGCGAGGGGTCCGGGGGCATCATGCCCCCGGCCGCCGGAGGCATCTTCGTCTTCGTCTTAGTTCTCGCCTTTGCCTTTCCTCTCCCACCCTTCGAGGAAGGCGAGCACCACGTCGCGGCTCTGTTCGACGCTCAACCGTTCGGCATCGACCAGACATTCGGCCGCGGGATTTTCCTCATAGGGGATGTCCACGCCGATGACCTGGCCGAGGCCGGGAAACTGCTGGCCGGTGGCCTTGCGTTTCATGGCCTTGGCGTAGAGGCCGGCCATGACCAGGCCGTCCGGGCGGGCGGCCT
>Ga0268360_1000280_pt1 | contig 100634 bp, 90 predicted proteins | sample BioMet11_FD_192465 | JGI IMG/M metagenome (GOLD analysis project Ga0268360, IMG submission 192465) | Sewage microbial communities from Oakland, California, United States - Biofuel 11 (Illumina Assembly) | ecosystem: Engineered > Wastewater > Sewage > Unclassified | place: USA: California... | reverse complement strand
CTTCGGGTTGTGCTTCGCCAGAACCTTCGTGATCGCCGCCGTCAGCGTCGTCTTCCCGTGGTCAATGTGACCGATCGTGCCGATGTTGATGTGCGGTTTGCTGCGATCAAATTTCTCTTTCGCCATCGAAACACTCCTCGCCTCCGCTTCACCCCTGGTTTGAGCCAGCACACCAAGTCAACGCTGGATCGCAAAGGCAAACACCCGAATGGGCGCCGCTCACAGGTTATAGCGGTTGGAATCTCTGGAGCCGATGACCGGGCTTGAACCGGTGACCTCGTCCTTACCAAGGACGCGCTCTACCAACTGAGCTACATCGGCGTTCGCTTACTACTCTAACGCATGTCGAGCAAGGACAAAATCCTCACCTCGTTTGCGGAAACCGGATCGGGGAATGGTGGACAGGGCAGGATTCGAACCTACGTAGCTCGCAAGGAGCGGCAGATTTACAGTCTGCTGCCATTAACCACTCGGCCACCTGTCCACACGAGCGCGCAGTGCCCGTTCGGCAACAATCACAGTATATCTCAGCCTCGCTGTCAATGCAGCAAACAGGATCCCTGGAATTTGTTCTGAGGCCCGCAAAGGCACAACTTTTTTGAGGGCCTTGTCACACGTTTCGCCACGTGTTATCCCTCAAAGTTCAAAGCCCATGCCTACCGTACTTCAAACTTCCATCCCTGGATTCCCGCTGGTCGCCCGCGGCAAGGTGCGTGATGTCTACGCCGTCGGCGACGACAAGCTCCTGATGATCGCGACGGATCGCATCTCCGCCTTCGACTGCATCCTCGGCTCGCCGATCCCCGGCAAAGGCATCGTTTTGACGCAGATTTCGCTGTTCTGGTTCGATTTTCTGCGCGATCTGACGCCCAACCACCTGATCACCGCGAATGTCGACGAGTACCCGGCCGCGCTGCGCGCCCACCGCGATCAGCTTGAAGGCCGCTCCATGCTCGTCCACCGCGCCAGGATGGTCGAGATCGAATGCGTCGCCCGCGGCTACCTGGCCGGCTCCGGCGCAAAGGAGTACAAAACGAGCGGCTCGGTCTGCGGCCATACGCTGCCCGCCGGGTTGCTGGACGGCAGCCGCCTGCCGCAACCTATATTTACTCCGGCTTTCAAGGCCCAGACCGGCCACGACGAAAACATCACTTTCGCCCGCACTGCGGAGCTGGTCGGCGCCGAACTGGCCGGTCGCCTGCGCGATCTCACCCTCGGGATTTACTCGAAGGCCGCCGAGTACGCCCTGACGCGCGGCATTCTGCTGGCCGACACGAAGTTCGAATTCGGCTTCCTCGGCGACAAACTGATTCTCGGCGACGAAGTGCTGACCCCCGACTCCTCGCGCTTCTGGCCCGCCGACGCCTACAAACCCGGCGGCGCGCAGCCGTCCTTCGACAAGCAGTTCGTCCGCGACTATCTGGAAACGCTCACCTGGAACAAACGCCCACCGGCTCCGGAACTCCCGGCCGAGATTGTGCGTAAGACTCAAGAGAAATATCTGGAGGCGTACAGCCGCCTCACCGGCAGGAGTCTTACTTTGTGAACTGGCTCGACTTCGCGTTTCTGCTCTTCCTGGTCATCTTCGCCTTCCAGGGCCTGGCCCAGGGCTTCTCGCGCCTGATTGTGGGTCTGGTAGCAATGATCGCCGGCCTGCTGATCGCCGCCTGGTGCTACGATCTGCCGGCCGGCATTCTGCTGCCCTATGTCAGTTCGAAAGCCGTGGCTAACGTACTGGGTTTCATCCTGGTTTTCGTGCTGATCCAGGCCTTGGGCGGCGTGGCCGGGGTTGTGCTGGCACGAATTTTCCGCTGGACGGGATTGGGCTGGCTGGACCGGCTGCTCGGTTTCGCGTTCGGCGCTCTCAAGGCGGTGGTGGTCGGGATCGTCCTGGTCCTGATCCTCACCGCTTTTCCCATCAAGCCGGTACCCGATTCAATCGCGCAGTCCGAGGTCGCTCCCTACTTGATTGACGCCGCCCACGCGGTCACGTACCTGGCACCCCACGATTTGCGGCAGAGCTTCCGCGAAACATACGACCGGGTCCGCGAGTTCTGGCGCAAACGGATGCCGAAAGACAAGCCGGAAACCGAAAAGTCGCAGACGCCTCCCGGCGCGATCGAAGAGGCGCAACTCCGGCCGCGTTACGACGTTTACGCCCGCGCGCGGCGGGCATAAACGTCTGTTTTCCTGAACCGGTATGGATGCTGCCGCGCGCACGACCGCGCCAGGCGTTAAGATGCGTTCTCGTTGATCACCGAGACGAGCCAGGATATTTGCGTTTGCAGCCCGTTGATGCGGTCGCCCAACTCGTTCACGCGCGCGTGCAGTTGCGCCGGTCTCGGCTGCCCGGAACCGCTATGTTCGGCAACCATTGTGCGAATTGCGTCCCGGGCCAGGTCACTGACACAACGGGCCCCCCTCGACGTGCAGAGAGCCGTCAGTTGTTGAAATTCCGAATCGGAAAGCCGGATGCTCACGATCCGGCTGCGAGTTTCATAGACTGGCATGCTGCGTGGGTCCTCCCTACCCTACGGTTCGAATCTGGCGCAGCTTGGCAGCACACCGGCTGGCGGAATGCGGTGGCGGTTCGATTTCCGGTCCGGCCGCCTTTCCTCTCCCGCACTGAAGCCGCGGTGAATTCGCACCGCCTTCCTCCGTTTCGGTTCCGCAACGGCCGTTAAGACCGGACGTTGCAGTTCACGTTCGACGCCGTCCCGTGCTCCGATAACCCGGAGCGCGTGCCCCGGCGTCATGACTTTTCAGACACTGATCGATTTTGCGGGAGGCTCCCTCGTAGCAGCCCGCTTCTCTTCGCTCAGCAGCGGCGCACGATACGCCGCCCTTCACCATCGGTTTCCGTGTGTTAGCGTCTTTGGGAAGCCTGACTTGGGCCGCCCGCGAATCCGCCGCGCCGAGCGTTTACCATCGGAGGCTCAGCCCTCGGTCTACGGCGTCTATCCGAAGTGATAGGTACTTCTGCCCTCCTCTTGATATACAGGAGTACCCGGACATCCCCGGATTTAATGAGATTAACTTACGCCTGTATTTCAATGCGTGTCAATCCTGTTCGTCACGGCCGGCCGGTCCCGGCGGGCAAGGGTCCCGCCCGGGCGTATTGGTCCCGGCGCGGCTGCCGCCGCCGGTAGTACGGCTGTATCAGCAAGTTCGCGGGCACGCCGGGCAGTGCGCGGTCCGCGGCGGAGCCGGTGGCCGGCGATCCCGCCGGGCGCGGGCGCATTCCTTTCGCCATTGGTCCGCCATAGGTTGGTCTGACGCCGGGCGTACATCTGTAACACCGGGGATACCGTCACGGGCCTTTGCCGGTGAAGAATGCGCTGCTCCGCGGAGCGCGGGATCGTTGCGCCGCCTTTTCCGGCCCACGCCGGTGCGGTTCGTGATATGGTGAGCCTTCCAAGGAATCCCATGCCGAAAGTTCTTCTGCCCATCACGTTGTTTGGTGCTCTGACAATGCTATCCGCGCAGCCCCAACCGGAGTTCCCGCAAACCGAAATCTCGAACGGCAAGATCACCGCGAAGTTCCTGCTCCCGGACCCGGATCACGGCTATTACCGGGCCACGCGCTTCGATTGGTCGGGCGCCATCTCAAGCCTGAAGACGGCGCATCACGAGTACTTCGGGCAGTGGTTTCCCAAGTACGACCCGAAGATCCACGATGCCATCATGGGCCCGGTGGAAGAGTTCGTGAAGGGCGATACGGCCATCGGCTATGACGAAGATCCGGCGGGCGGGACATTCCTTCGCATCGGCGTCGGCGTGGTCCGCAAACCGGCCGGGGAGAAGAAATTCGTTCGCTTTAAGACTTACGAGATCGTCGACCCGGGCCACCGCGCTCTGCGCCAGGGCAAGGACTGGATCGAGTTCACGCATGATGTGAAGAGCGCGGCCACGGGCTACGGCTACCACTACACGAAGACCATCCGCCTGAAGAAGGGCGCCACGGTGATGGTGATCGAACACGCGTTGAAAAACACCGGCTCGAAGCCGCTCGTCACGTCGCAGTACAACCACAACTTCTTCGTCATCGACGGCCAGCCGAGCGGACCGGGCAATCGCATCCAGTTCGCCTTCCCCCTGAAGGCGGACAATTTCAACCCGGCGGGCGCCACGGAGGTCCGCGGCAACGAAATCGTCTTTCTGAAAGAACTGCAAAACGGCCAAAGCACGTTCGGCGAGTTCCGCGGATTCGGTTCGAGCGCTTCGGATTATGACATCCGCCTGGAACACGGCAAGGCCGGCGCGGGCGTCCACATCACCGGCACGCTGCCACTTTCCAAGATCGTCTTCTGGTCCATCCGGACCACGTTCTGCCCCGAGGCGTATGTCGACCTGAACGTCGCTCCCGGCGCTGAGATGAAGTGGGCTTACACTTACGAGTTCTACGATCTGCCGTCTGACGCGGCACACCAATAGGAGCGCCGCCATCGGCGGCCTCCGTGATTCATTTCGGCCCATGCGCCTTCCCGTTTACACTGGAAGTAAAAGGACCTGATGGATCTTCTCGTATTCGACCTTGACGGCACGCTCGTCAACTCCACGCTCGACCTCGCGAACTCGGTGAACGCCACGCGCCAGCACCTTGGCCTGGAATCTCTGCCTGTTCCGGTGGTGGCGTCGTACGTCGGCAATGGCGTGCCCGTTTTGATTCGTAAAGCCATGGGACCGGGCGCAAGCGAGGAGACGATCGACGTCGCGCAGACCTACTTCATGAGCTGGTACCGCGACCACATCCTCGACAACACCCTGCCCTATCCCGGCGTGCGCGAGGGTCTGGACCAGGCGCAGCAGGCCGGCCACCGCATGGCGGTGCTGACCAACAAGCCCGAGCGTTTTTCCCGGGCGCTGCTCGCCGGTCTCGGGATGGACAAGTACTTCTTCCGCATTTACGGCGGCAACACGTTCCCCGAGAAGAAGCCCAGCCCGTTCGGCCTGCGCAAGCTGATGGAAGAGGCCGGTGCGCCCACGGAGAATACATGGATGATCGGCGACTCGTCGGTGGATATCCAGACAGCGCGCAACGCCGGCGTGCGCTGCGTGGGCGTAACGTACGGGATCAAGCCCGAGTCGCTCGAAACCGACCGGCCCGATGTGCTGCTCGATTCGCTCGACGGCTTCCTGACGGCCTTGCACTAGGTCCCGAGCGCATGAGGCCTGCGCCTTCGCAGTTCGGGCTTTTGACAAACCCGCTCACGGCTATAATCGGATTGTGAAACTTCCCCTCGTTGCCTCCACCATGCTAGCCGTCCTTTTCCTGGCCGGTTGTCAGAAGGACATCCAGACGAAGGACGCCGTGCGTCAGGGTGTCATAGCCTATTTGACGCAGAACAAGAACCTGTCGGTGAACTCGATGGACATCGACGTCACCCAGGTAACGTTCCGCGATAAGGAAGCCGATGCCGTGGTGATGTTCAAACCCAAGGGCGGCGACCCCGCCAGCGGCATGAGCATGCGGTATACGCTGGAACGCCAGGGCAGCGCCTGGGTTGTCAAGAAAAAGACGGATAGCGGCGGTCATGGCGCGTCGGCGGCGCCGATGGGCGCGGGTTCCATGCCGATGCCGTCCGGCTCCATGCCCATGCCTTCCACCAGCGGCGCTTTGCCGCCGGGTCATCCTCCGACTGCGGCGGCCACGCCGGAGCCGAAGAAGTGAAGAAAGTCGCCGTTCTGGGCGGCGGGCCCGCTGGCGCGATGGCGGCGGCGACGCTCGCCGCTGGCGGCGTCGAGACGGTTCTGCTGGACGAGAAGCTCGTCTGGGAGAAGCCCTGCGGCGGCGGCCTGACCTGGAAAGCGTACGACCGCTATCCCTTCCTGCTGGACAACCCCGTCCCGAAGCGGCTGGTCACGCACACGGGGCTCGACGATCCGCGCGCCGGGCGGGCGGTGGTGCGGCTGGCGCGTCCGCTGGTCATTTACTCGCGCAAGGAACTCAACGCGCTGCTGCTCGACCGCGCCTCCAAAAATGGCGCCCGGCTGATGAAAGAACACGTGCACGGAATCGAGCGCGACGGCGACGGCTGGAAAATCCGGACACACACGGAGCCGCTGCGGGCCGATTACGTGGTTGTTGCGCTGGGCGCGCGCAACCCCCTGCGCGAGTTCGGCAGCGAGTTCGCGCCGGGCGACACCATGACCGCGCTCGGCTATCACGTCGCGGCGGCGCAGACGCACATCGACCTGCAGTTTTTCCCGCGCTTCGAAGGCTACAGTTGGATCTTTCCGCGCTGCGGGCGCGCCTCGGTCGGCATCGGCGGCAAAGGCGAATCGGCGCAATCGATGCGCCATCGTCTGGAGCAATGGATGGAGCGCCGCGGGCTGCCCTACAAGAACGCTCCGTTTTATGCGCACATGATCCCGGCGCTCGAACCGGCGTCGTGGGCGCGCAATCGCGTCAGCGGCGAAGGCTGGATGGCGGCGGGCGATGCCGCGGGACTGGTGGATCCGGTGACCGGCGAGGGCATTTACTATGCTCTGCGCTCGGGCGAGATGGCGGCTGAAACGCTGCTGGATACGTCGATCCCGTGGGCGGACAAACACATCGCCTATCGCGACACCTTGCGGCGCGAGATCATGGACGAGTTGGAGGCCGGTTCGCGGCTGGCGCCGAAGCTCTATTTGCGCCCGTTCCTCTTTTCGGGAATGACGGCCCGGATGATCCAGTTCATCCGTCACAGTCCGTCGATTTCCGAGGTGCTGCAGAATCTGTTCGCCGGCTCGCAGAGCTACCGCGACCTGAAGGCGTGTCTGGTGGCTCGCGCACGCCGCGCGGCGCTCGAAATCATGGAAAGCGTCGTGCTGCGCCGCCACATGGTGGAAGACGTCAAATAGATCAGAAACGGAGCTGCGACCTCGAAACGGAGCCGCGACCGTGAGGGAGCGGTGGTATTAGTATGCTTGCCGATCTGGAGACCGGCGTTCCCAGGAGGAGATTGAGTGATGTCGCTCTTGCGTAGCGCCGCGCTGCTCGCGCGTGGCGAAAAGATCATTCCCGGAGGCGTCAATTCGCCAGTCCGCGCCTATCGCAGCGTGGGTGGTACGCCGCCCTTCATCGCCCGCGGCGCGGGCTGCCGGCTCTACGACGTCGACGGCAATTCTTATATCGACTACGTCGGCTCGTGGGGCCCGCTGATTCTCGGCCATTGCTTCCCGCCGGTCATCGACGCCATCCGCGAGACGCTCGAAACCGGCACCAGCTTCGGCGCGCCCACCGAGCGCGAGATTGAGCTGGCCGAAGAGATCCGTGCGGCCGTACCCAGCGTCGAGATGCTGCGCCTGGTGAATTCGGGGACCGAGGCCACGATGAGCGCCCTGCGCGTCGCGCGCGGCTTCACCGGGCGCGAGTTGACCATCAAGTTCGAAGGCTGCTATCACGGCCACGTCGATTCGCTGCTCGTTAAGGCCGGCAGCGGCATGGCGACGCTCGGCATCGCTGACACCGCCGGCGTGCCCGAAGGTTTCGCCCGCACAACCATTGCCCTGCCCTACAACTCGGTCAACGCGCTCCAAGCCGCTTTCCGCGAGAAGGGCGACCGGATCGCCGCCGTCATCGTTGAGCCCGTGGTGGGCAACATGGGCTGCGTTCCGCCGCAACCGGGTTTCCTCGAAGCCATCCGCGCCTGCTGCGACCGTTACGGCGCGCTGTTCATCTGCGACGAGGTCATGACCGGCTTCCGCGTGGCTTACGGCGGCGCGCAGAGCCTGTTCGGCATTCGTCCCGACCTTTCCACCTTCGGCAAAGTGATCGGCGGAGGACTGCCCATCGCCGCTTACGGCGGACGCGCCGACGTGATGCGTTGCGTCGCGCCAGTCGGCAACGTCTATCAGGCCGGAACGTTGAGCGGCAATCCCGCCGCGGTCGCCGCCGGTCTGGCGATGCTGCGGCACCTGAAGGCGCATCCCGAGGTGTACGCACAACTCGAACGCTCGACCGCCGCGATCTGCGCCGCCGCAGCGGGTCACATCACCGTGAACCGCGTCGGCTCGATGTTCACGTTTTTCTTCACGGATCGCCCGGTGACCAATTGGGAATCCGCTAAGAGCGCGGACACGGCGAAGTTCAAGGATTTCTTCCATCACATGCTCGCGCACGGCATCTATCTGCCGCCGTCGCAGTTCGAGGCCGCGTTCGTCTCGGCCGCGCACGATGAAGCGGCAATCAGCGCAACCGTATCCGCCATCCGCGATTGGTTCGCGAACGAGTAGTGGGGCAGGCTTCAGCCCGCGCGGGAATTCATTCCCGCTCCGCCGCGTTACCTGGCACTCCGCCTGGTTGGCACGTAGATGTCGCTGCGCGTCAGCCCGCACTGCTTCGCCATGGCCAACCCGTAATCGATGTTGCCGATCCCGTGCACGTGCTCGTTGGAGCCGAAGGAGAACTTTGCGCCAGCCGCCTTGGCCCGGCGAACAAAGGCCGCGCTCGGCACGCGGAAGTGCGAGTTAAGCTCGATGGCCACGTGATGCGCGACGGCGGCGTCGATCACGCGCTGCATGCGCGCGGGCGTCCAGAGCGCGTCGTATTGCGACTTCAGGCTCTCGGGCAGGTACGTGGGATTCGCCCAAATCTGGATCGGCTGCGACAGCACTTTCACGGTGTAGGCGACATAGCGCTCCATGAAATCCTGCGGGTCGTCGAACTTCACGTTCGGCAGCCAGAGCAGCACGTCCTTGCCGTCCTTACCAGGGAACACGAGCGCATCGGCGGAGATGTAGTCGAGGCGTTTCAGATTCTCCGGGGAGAGGCATTTCGGCCAGTCGAAGCCGTAAACCTGCAGCCCGCGATAGACGGGCTGGCCCGCGGTCGAATCGATGAACTCGACGAGCGATGCGTTGTCGTGAATATCGCCGCCGCAGCCGCCCTCGGCGAGAATGCCGAAGCGCACATTCAATTTCTTGCCGAGCGCGGCCACCGCGGCGGGCGTCAGGCTCTGCGCCGGGTGATCCTCGTCATGAATGTGCGCGTGCAGGTCGACGCGCGGCAGATTCTGGGCGGTCAGAAGGCCCGCGCACAGCAGCGCAGGCACCCATTTCAACGTCAAGATGTCTCCTCCGGGAAGGTGTTCCAGGGCGAATTAGGAATATATCGAATTCCGCGCCGGGCCGCCGTAAAATTCCGCGGAGGAGGCGGGCGTCAGGCCTTGGCCGGCTTCCGCTGATCGCGCAGGAACTCCTTAATGCAGCGGATCGCCTGGCGCGTGCGGTGATGATTCTCAATCAGGGCGAAGCGTACGTAACCTTCGCCCGCCGGGCCGAAGCCGACGCCGGGCGAGACCGCCACCAGCGCGCGCTCCAGCAGCAGCTTGGAGAATTCGAGCGAGCCGATATGGCGCAACTCCTCGGGAATCGGCGCCCAGACGAACATCGTCGCCTTGGGCGGCTCCAGCGGCCAACCCGCGGCGTTCAGTCCTTCGACGAGCACGTCGCGGCGTTTCTCGTAGACGTTGCAGATCTTGCCGACCTCCTGCTCGCAATCCCGCAGAGCGATGATGGAGGCGATCTGGATGGGTTGGAAAGCGCCGTAATCGAGATAGCTCTTGATGCGCGCCAGCGCGTGGATCATGCGGGCGTTGCCGAGGCAGAAGCCCACGCGCCAGCCGGCCATGTTGTAGCTCTTGGTCATCGAGAAGATCTCGACGGCCACTTCCTTGGCGCCATCCACCTGCAAAATGCTTGGCGGCTTGTAACCGTCGAAGCCGAGGTCGGCGTAGGCGAAATCGTGCAGGATCATCGTGCCGTGGCGCAGCGCGATGGCGACCAAACTCTTGAAGAAATCGAGATCGACGCACGCCGTGGTCGGATTGTGCGGATAGCTCAGCAGAATCATCTTGGGCTCGCGGGTGCCCTTCTTGTAGAGATCCTCGAGCCGGTTGAGGTATTCGGCCGGATCGGACGCGGGCAGCGGCACGGCCTCGCCCTCGGCCATGATCACGCCGTACTGATGAATCGGATAGCACGGCGCCGGGGTCACCACGCGGTCGCCGGGGCCGACGACGGCGAACATCATATGCGCCAGGGCGTCCTTGCCGCCGATGACGACAATCGCTTCACTTTCGGAATCGAGTTGCACGCCGTAATTGCGCGCGTAACGGCGCACGATTTCGTGGCGCAGATTCGGAATGCCCCGCGACACCGAATAGCGGTGGTTGCGCGGGTTGCGAGCGGCTTCGACGAGCTTGGCGACCACCGGACGCGGCGTAGCGCCGTCCGGGTTGCCCATTCCAAAATCCACTACGTCGTACTGTGCGGCGCGCAGCCGTGCCTTCATCTCGTTTACAGTCGCGAACACGTAGGGGGGCAGTTTGGCAATGCGATAGAACTCGTCGGTTTTAGAACCCATATTCTCTCCATGGTACACTTGCGGCCATGCGAACCATTCGTTGGGCATGCGTTATCGCAGTCGTGCTGGGCGCGGCGCTGCTGATGGCGCATCAACTCGGGACCAACGCGCCGAAAAAGCTCAGTTGCGAAGAGGTGACCAAGCTGCTGCGGCAGCCGCGGCAGGTGCTCTTCATCGATGTTCGCGAAGCGAATGAAATCGCGGTGACCGGCACGCTCAAGGGCGCCCTGACCATCCCCGTCGGACAGCTTGCGAGCCGGTTGAGTGAAGTGCCGAAAGGCCGGCCCGTCGTGCCCTTCTGCCGCCTGGGCGGCCGCGCCACGCGCGCGGCGAATCTGCTGGATAGCAGAGGCTACAAGACCGTTGGCGTCTTCGGGCTGGAAGAGTACTACGACCAGCTAAAAGACCACATCGTTCATCCGAAATAGCGCGCTATTGCAACCGCCGGATTTTGATGTTGCAGAACCACGCTTCGTCGATGTGATGCTGCAACGCCACGGGGCTCTCCGCGGCGGGCAGATCGAGCAGCAGCGCGCGAATGCCCGGCGCGTCTTTCCAGCGCTTTTCAATCGAGGCGCGCACCTCCGGCGCATCCAGACGCGTATCCACGACCTTCACGCCGTTGAGCCAGTGCTCGACGCGCCGGCCTTGCACGACCAGCCGCGAATGGTTCCACTCGCCCACGGGACGATCGGCGGTCTGCGTGGGCGCCACCATGCCGTAGAGCGCCGCCGCCCGGTATTGCGGACCGCGCCGCGCGTCGGGATGATGCACGCTGTCGATCACCTGATATTCGAAGGCGACCGGATATTCCTGGTACGAGCCATCCGGCGCAATCGCCTCGCGTTTTGACTCGCGGTGGCGGTATTCGAACTCCACCTGCCCTTCGAACGACAGACCCTTCTGCAACTTGGACTCGTCGAGCAGGACCACATCCTGGATGCGGTACTTCACGCCGCTGTTGGCGCCGGGCGCGACCTTCCAATCGAACGTCATTTCAAAGTCGCGGAACTTCTCCGCGCTCATCAGATCTTCGCGCATCGCGGCGTGCGGGACGGTCTTGATGCAGCCATCCGCGATGGTCCACGAGTGCGCCGGCGGATGCTTCAGATTCGGATCGACCCAGCCGTGAAAACTGTGACCGTCGAACAGCAGAATCCAACCGGCCTGCTTCTCCGCGGGGGTGAAGGTATTAACCGGCTGAGCGGCGGCGGCAGTGGCGAGCAGCAGCGTAAGCAAGGGAAGGCGCATGAGTAGTTGTGATGGATGCGGCGGACGGGAAAACTCAAAACCGGGGCGGAACAGGCAAGCCGGTGGACCGGGAGCGGCGCCAAGCCGCCCCCGTTTTTGCCAAGAACACCTTAGTGCACCATGATCGGCACGGTGACGCGTGTCGTTTCCCAAATGATCGACAATGTGCCATGGCTGCCGGAACCGGGCTCGATGGCAAGCGTCAATTGCTCCACGGACGAGCCGGTCTTCTCGACTTTCGCCTTCGTCTGGCCGAGGTCTTCGCCCTTATTCTTCTCATAGTCGTAAGCGCCCCAGGTCTTGGCGACTTTGTTCAGGATGACGGTCCACTCGGATTCGCCGGGGATGGTGAACAATGCATACGTGCCGGCGGGCACGTGCAGCGAGCCGAGCATGAGGTCGCCGTCAGTGGTAAACGTCGTAGCCTCGTCGGCGCCGGTGCGCCAGACCTTGTCGAACGGCACCAGACCGCCGTAGATCTTGCGGCCTTTCATGTACGGCCGGCCATAAGTAATGGTGACGGTCTTTCCGCCGATCTGGGCGGTCACGGTTTCGTGCGGGCTGAGGGGAGCCTTCTTCGCGGGTTGGGCGCTGGCGCAAACAGCGGCGCCGAAAGCCAGCGCGGTGATAGCAAGCAGGAGTTTCTTCATGACTTGGGAATCCCTTCAGTTCGGTAGTTTAGCAGCACTGTTGCCAACCGGTTGCAACAATGCGCGTCCTTCCCCTGCGGCCGGCGCAGAGTAAGATTGAAGCACGCGCGAGGCTCGGGCGGCGTCTTGTTGCGGACACGCGCGGGCTCGCGGCGCAGTGCATTGCAGTGCGGGGTAGCCCTGTGGGTGAAGCCCACGGGCCGGTGGAACGCCGGGACCGTGAACGCCATCCCGCATCCGGCTTTCAAAGCAGTCCTGCCGGTCGGCAAGGCTGGGAAACAGACGGCGAGGAAAACGCCCATGCATCTTGCTCGGGTCGTGGGTTCGATTGTCGCGACGCGCAAGGACGCGCGCCTGGAAGGCTGCACGCTGCTGATCGTCAAGCCGGTCCGCCCGGACGGCGAGGAAGAAACGGGTTATCAGATTGCGGCCGATACGGTTGGCGCGGGCCATCACGAACTGGTCTGCACCGTCGCCGGTTCGGCGGCGCGTCTGGCCGCGGGCTGCGCGGACAAACCGGTGGATTGCGTCATCGTCGGCATCGTGGACGGCGTGTCGCTGGATGCGGCAGGCTAACGCAGTTTTGGTTTTTCTGTAGACACGCAGACTGCCGGCGCAGACCTGCCGCTTCGCAACGGAGCCGTTCCTTGAAACGGAGCCGCGACCGTGAGGGAGCGGTGGCATCTGCTTGTTTATCAGTCAATTGCGGCGAACCTGCCCGCTGAAAGTCTGCGCCAACCACTGGCGTCCGCCAGCACGCTCGGCAGGGACGGCGCCCATCCGGTCTACACCATTTCCTGGATCGCCCGAGTCCGTTTTCCGCAACGCCTTGGTCCGGCGTGGGCGGCGCTCCAGCGCCCGCTGGCCGAGCCTTTCGAGCGCCGCTTGCGCAGCGTGCCGGACGCCACCCCGCCGCGCCGGAAAAGCGGGCATGGCTCGCGCTCTAAAAAATGCAAAACCGCTCAAACGAGCGGAGTCGCACTTCTATCCTATTGATTCTAAATGTGTAATTTCCAGGAGACCGCTCAAATGAGCGGTTTTGCCTTTTCCGCGGGTTGCCGCGCCTGCGCGCTTTCCGCCCCGCCCACTTTGTCAGCGCTGTCCTTGGACTGGACTGCGCTACCACCGCCGCATGGTCACACGTTGCCGCTGCGCAGCGAGGCGTGGCTGCGCCGCAGCAGCAGGACCAGCAGGACGCAGCCCAACACCACCGTGACACTTTGCGAAACGAAAAATGAGGTCGTCGCCAACTGGTACCGGCTGGTCAGTTGCGCCAGGCGCTGGGCCACTTCGGTCGTGGTGACCCGGCGGCTGAACTGGTCCATGTTCGGGATCAGCAGAAACTCGAGCAGCGCCGAGTCCGCCGCCATAGCGAGGGAGATTCCGAGTTGGATCTTGCCGACCGCCGAGAACAGCAGCAGAACGATGAACAGCAGCGCCGAGAAACCAAGTTGAATCCAGCCCCACACCGCCAGCATTTCGCTGCTGATGACCGCCGCATGGTAGCGCAACAATTCGTGGACCAGCGGCTCGCCGGCCAGTTTGGCGGCCTGGGTATAGCCCTCGGGCGGAGCGGATTGCAGCGTCTCCGGCGAGTTCAGCGTCACGATCGTCAGCGCGATCACAAGCAGGATCATGCCCATCCACGCCGCGACCCACACGGCCGCCAGGCGCCGCACCACCCAGGCCGTGCCCTCGTACATGTGGCCCGGGCTCGCGATCCTCGGAGAATTACTCATTCCGGCTGCCCTCCTCGTCTTCCGGCGCCAGATCCCCTGGCGCGGCGATGCCGTAGCGCTTCAGTTTGTTGATCAGCCCCTGGCGGCTTAAGCCGAGTTTGCGCGCCGTCCGCACCTGGTTGAAACGGCAGGCCGCCAACGCCTCGCGAATGCGCGTTTTCTCCAGCGCCTCGACCTCGCCGGCCAGGCTCACCGGAACCTCCAGGACCGCGGGGCCCGCCGTTGCCGCTGTGGACGGCGCGGCCTGCACGGCTTCGCTCAAATCCGCAACCGCGATCTGCGGGCCGTGCGTATAGACCATGGCGCGGCGCATCTCATTCTGCAACTGGCGCACATTGCCCGGCCACGAGTAGGCCGTCACCGCGGCGAGCGCGGCGGGGGACAACCCGGCGCACGACCGTCCCATCTCGCGCGCCGCTTCGTTCAGGAACCAGTTGGCGAGCAGCGGAATATCTTCGCGAATGTCGCGCAGCGCCGGCGCGCGCAGGCGCACGACGTTTAAACGATAGTACAGATCTTCGCGGAACTGGCCATTGCGGATGGCGCCTTCCACGTCCTTGTTCGTCGCGGCGATGACGCGCACGTCCACCGGCGTCGGCGTGCGGCCGCCGATACGCTCGACCAAGCGCTCCTGCAACACCCGCAGAATCTTGGCCTGCGCGATCAACGGCAGGTCGCCGATCTCGTCGAGGAACAGCGTGCCGCCGTTCGCCGCCTCAAATTTGCCCATGCGGCGGTCGACGCCCGTGGCGACGCCCTTTTCTACGCCGAACAGCTCGGTTTCCACCAGCGTCTCCGGCAGCGCGGCGCAATTCAGCGCGACGAACGGACCGCGCGCCCGCGGGCTGGCAAAGTGGATCGAACGGGCAATCAGGTCCTTGCCCGTCCCGCTTTCGCCGGTGATCAGCACCGTGACGTCGGTATCGGCCACGCGCGCCATCATCGTCCGCAGCGCTTCCATCGGCGCGCTCGCGCCCAAAAGCTGCTGCGCCGGCAACCGGCCGCCGATCTCGCGCAAAAGGTTGCGGTTTTCCGTTTCCAGCGCAATGCGATGACGCCGCAGCTCGCCAATCAACTGGGCATTCTGAATGGCCAGTGCGGCATTGGCAGCGAGCGAAAGAGCAATCTCCGTGTCTTCGGCCGTGTAGCTGCCCGCGCGCTTGTTGAGAATCTCGAATGCGCCGATAATCTCTCCGCCAGCGCCGATGAGCGGCAGCGCCAGCAGGTTGCGCGTGCGGTAGCCGGTGTCGTCGTCGATTCCCGAAAAAAAGCGCGGATCGTGGTAGGCGTCGTTGACCGTCACCACTTCGCCCGTCGCCGCCACGGCTCCCGCAATGCCCACGCCCGCCGGAACGCGGATGGTCCGCTCGCTGCCGAGCGCAGCCTTGGAAACCAGTTCCTCACGCTCCGGCGTAAACAGAAAGATGCTGGCGCGCTCGCAATCGAGCAGGCGCGACGCCTCGGTCACCACCAGATCGAGCAGGACATTCAGATCGCGCTCGGAGTTCATCCGCTGGCACAGCCGGAGAATCGAGGCGAGTTTCTGCCGGTCCGCCAGCGCGCTGGCGCCGGATCCGGAAGGATCGGATGTTCTCTGTTGCTCCATGCGGTCCTTTTGCCGGAGGCGGCGAGGCACTTGGCGTTTCTGCGTATATTTAGTTTACATACATTCACACGCCGGACTATCCGATTTGAACACAATGTAGACAGCGCGGCGCGGCAGGGCTCGACACTTTCCCCGTAAGTGATTGAAAAAGAGCCTGCCCGCAAATTGGCACGGCGCGTGCATCTTTGGCGGCAAGTCCGGACGTGACCCGGATGAGCGGCGAGTAACCGCAGGTTGGCCCATCGGAAGGTATCCCCTATTCGTGGTTGAAGTATTCCCACGACGGATCGCGGTCGAAGTAGTCCCGCGACGGCCTGGAGGAAAGCCGGGAGATATCTGGAGGAAAAGTGGCCGACCGGCGACGATCCGCCGCGATCCGATTGCGTCAGTCGGAGGACGCTTTCGGCCTCCCAGTGAAGGGCGCACCCTAAAGTGGATGGGTGCGCCCTTTTTTTCATTCCTCGACATTTCCGCACCCGCCGGCGTCAGCCGCGCCCGCGGGGCATGCCGCCTTCAGGCCAGCGCCGCATAAGTGCGGATGTCGCCGGGCTGCGCCAACAAGTTCGCGAGCTTCGCGATGCCCTGCGTCATATGCGGCGTCTTCAAATGGATGTCGAGCGCTTCCTTCGATGCCCACTGCTCGATGAAGGTGAACTCGAGCGGGTTGGCGTCATTCTGCAACAGGGTATAGGAAAGGCAGCCGGCCTCTTTGCGGGTCGGCACGATGAAACCGGTAACCACCTCGCGCACGGCGGCGGCCGTGTCGGGGCGGGCTAGGAAATGAGCAACAACATGAACTGGCATGCCCCTCATTCTGTCGAATTCGGCAGCCGGAAGGGAACTGCCCGCCAGCGCGGGAGAAAATTGAGATGGACGCGGCGATAAGCCGGTTTCTGGTCCCGACCTTGCGGCCGGGCGGCAGTCATTCCTCTGGCCCAACCATTACTGGCCGGCTCAAGCAACCTACCCGGGAGTGCAAACGGCGCGGGCCACGCCATCCTCCCCTATTTGGTTTTGCTCCACGTGGGGTTTTCCCTGCCATTGCGGTCGCCCGCAACGCGGTGCGCTCTTACCGCACCATTTCACCCTTACCCGCGAGCCTTGCGGCCCACGGGCGGTATATTTTCTGTGGCACTGATCCGTGGAACGGGCTTTGAGCCCGCCCCCCCGGCCGTTAGCCGGCACGTTGCCCTATGGAGACCGGACTTTGCCTCGTGACCCGGCGCGCCTCCGGAGAAACGCACCGCGCCCCGCGACTGCCTGCCGGCGCCCATCTCAATCTCGATTGTCCCATGGAAACGCAAATGCTACGCGGGAATCGCTCAGCGCCGCAGCAGCGGCAGCAGCACGGCTGGCGCGACCGTCAACAGCACCAGCCCCCACAGAATGCGCCAGTCCAGCGCTTCGGCCTCTTTGCGGGCCACACGAATGGTGCCCCAGGTGATGTAGGTCAGCAGCAGCTCGACCAAAATGCGGATCAGCAGCAGCGGTTCAGTGCCCGGAGCCGGGTCGCCTGGGCGTCCGAGCAGCCACTTCCACGCGCCCGTGGCGCCGCTGAACGCTCCGTAGATGAAGAGCGCGACGGCGGGGAGAATCCAGGTCTGCCAGCGTCCGCCCCAGCGGTCCGGCCGTCCGGTGGCGCCGAAATGCACCGGCACCTCGCCGGGCAGCGTACCCCAGGCGCGGAGCAATAAAAGCGCCGGCAGAACGGCCAGACACGCCGCGACGATTTCGATCGGCAGCCGCAGGACGGCAAACCAGGCGTGCGGGTCCATACCCGGATTCTACACTCGCCGCATGGACGCCACGCCGGACCGTTTCACTTTCACGGAACGCGGTCGGGCTGCTGTCTGGCGCGGATGGCAACTTGATATATTGAGTCACAAAGATTCCGCTTATGAAACTGCGATTCCTCTCTCTTTGCCTGATCGTGACGGGCGCGGCGCTCGCCCAGCAGAGCGGCCCCGACTTGAAATCGATCCTCGACCCGAACTGCAAGCCCTGCGAGAACTTCAATCGCTATGTCAACCAGAAATGGATTGACGCGAACCCGATTCCCGCCGCTTATGGGCGCTGGGGCTCCTTCGTCAAGCTCGCACAGGACAACCACGAGCGGCTGAAGACGATTGTCGACGCGGTTGTGGCTAAGCAGCAGGCCGGCCAGGTGGCGAAGAACTCGAACGACGAAAAGCTCGCCCTGCTCTACAGCTCCTGCATGGATACGGCGGCGATTGAAAAGCGCGGCCTGGATCCGCTGAAGCCGGAGCTGGCGCGCATTGCCGCCATCGCCAACCGGCCGGCGCTGCAGGCCGAAATGCTCCGTCTGGCGGGCAACGCGACAGCCATGGGCGCCACGCTGGGCGTTTCGCAGGACGCAAAGGACGCGGCCGTCTACATTGCGGAGATCAATCCCTCGGGCTTCAGCCTGCCCGAGCGCGATTACTATTTCCGCACCGATCCCAAGGGCGTCAAAATCCGCGAGGAGTTCGAAAAGTACGTCGCCACGCTGTTCCGGCTGAGCGGCGCGAGCGAAGCCGAAGCCGCCGCGGCGGGCAAGACGGTGCTGGCCTTCGAAACCACGCTGGCCGAGCCGGCGCTGACCAACGTGCAGCGGCGCGATCCTTACAACGAGTACCACAAGATGACGCTCGCGGGCGTCGAAAAAGAGGCGCCCGGCTTCGACTGGGGCGGCCTGTTCGACACCATGAAGATCCCGCGCGCGACGCCGGTGAATCTGGCGCAGCCGAAGCAGGCGGCGACATTCACCAAACAGGTGAACGAGGCGCCCATCGCGACCTGGAAGACGTATTTGACATGGCGCGTGCTGAGCAGCCGCGCATCGCTGCTGCCCAAGACTTACGAAGACGCCGAATTCGCCTTCAGCGAAAAAGTGTTGCGCGGCGTGAAGGAGCCGCTGCCGCGCTGGGAGCGCTGCATCGAGCTGGCCGATCACACGCTGGGCGACGCCTTGGGCGACGCCTTCGTCCAACGCTTCTTCCCGCCCGCCGCCAAGCAGCGCATGGATGAACTGGTCACGAACATGCGCGCCACGCTGGCCGACTCGCTCGCCAATTCCGATTGGATGGGCCCGGAGACCAAGAAACAGGCCCTCGGCAAGCTGTCGCGGATCATGCCGAAGATCGGCTATCCCACGAAGTGGAAGGACTACTCCGCGATTGAAATGGCGCCGGGCCAACTGTTGGAGAACGCCGTGAACGCGCGGCTGTGGCGCATGCACTACCAGATCGGCAAGCTCGGCAAGCCGGTGGACCGCACCGAGTGGGGCATGACGCCGCCGACGGTGAACGCCTATTACAACCCGCTGCTGAATGAGATTGTTTTCCCGGCCGGCATCCTGCAGCCGCCCTTCTTCGACGCCACGGCCGACGACGCCGTGAACTACGGCGCCATCGGCGTCGTGATCGGCCACGAAATCGGCCACGGCTTCGACGACGAGGGCGCGCAATTCGACGCGTCGGGCAACCTGCGCAACTGGTGGACCGACGCGGATAAGAAAGAATTCGGCAAGCGCACGGGCTGCATCGTCGATCAGTTCAACGGCTTCGATGCCCTGCCCGGCCAGCGCCATCTGGGCAAGCTGGTGACGGGCGAAGCGCTCGGTGACCTGGGTGGCATCGAGCTCGCCTACAAGGCGTACCGCCGCTCGCTGAAAGGCGCGGAGCCGCCGGTGATCAATGGACTGACCGGCGATCAGCGCTTCTTTATTGCTTTCGCACGGGTCTGGGCCACCAACTCGCGCGTGGAGGACGACAGCCTGCGCCTGAAGACCGATCCGCACCCGCTGCCGCGCTATCGCGTGATTGAAACGCTGAAGAACGTGCCCGAGTTCGCCGCGGCTTTCCATTGCCAGAACGGCGATCCGATGGTGCGTCCGGCCGCGGTCCGCTGCCAGCTCTGGTAGCGCGAACGCCAACGCACGGCGAGCCAGTCGCGGAAAAGGGCCACACGTCCAGCCAGCGTGTGGCCCTTCACGTCTCCAACGCACTGCGCCGTGGTGGGTGTAGCTCACACCGCGACGACTGCGATTTCATGTCCGGAGGCCGTAACGATCCGTCCGATGTCGTCCGGGTCACTCGTAAGAATCACCGCCGTCTCGCGAAGGGCCGTGGCGACCACTACGGCGTCGGCCACGTCCGTTGTTCCACTTTTGCCCAATAAACGTCCCGCCTCGTGCGCCGCATTCTCATCCAGCGGAACGACCATGCACCCGCGCAGGAAACGCCGGAGTTGGGCTTGCCGGAAAGACCGGCTGACCTGCGCCACTACTGGCGCGGGGACCAGGGGAATAACGCCCATTTCCAGGCGCGCCTTGTGTTCGGCCCAGGTTCGCCGTTCATTTCGATCGGCAGCCACCAGGACGCCGGCGTCGTAAACGACGGCCTTCACGCCGGCCGCCGGACTGCTCGTGGCAGGCGGAACTGAGCCAGTACGCTGCGGCGAGCGGCGTTCATTTCCTCCGCGGTGAACCGCCCGTGCTGCTCTTCCCAACGGGCAACCGCGGCCAAGCCGGCACGGCGCAGCAGCGCCTCCCGCGCCGCGGCGGTCAGCCAGGCCGAGACGCTCACACCCTCACGGCCGGCCGCCGCCAGGATGTCGCGATGAACGCCGGGGTCCATGGTGATCGCCAACTTCGGGGAAGGGTTGCCGCGCGGCATGCAAAGTATCCTACCACGATAGGATACAACGCCGCGGAAATGCCGGGCGGCCCGGTTGTTTTACGGCCAGATCGAGCCGATCCTGCTGACACGCATGGCGGCGAGCGCCACGCTGCCGCCCACGGCCCGCAACGCCAGCGGCGTCTCCGCTGGTTGCGGCGCGGCCACGTTCGTGATGGACACTGCGCCGTCATTGCCGAACGTCTCGATGGACATGCGGTCCACCAGCATCCGCAGCGTGACGCGTCCGGAGCGCGCCGGCAGCGGAACGCGCACGCCGCACGAGTCGACCGTCCGATCCTTGAACGAGTATTTCACCGGATTGCCGCGCGCTTCGAAGACGACCTCGTCCGCCGTGGTCTTCGCCGCGTCGATCTCGATTGCAACGTCGAGCGCTTCGCCGCCAGTTGCGGCGAGCGGATTGCCGCCGGGTTTGAGTGTCTGCGGGCCGAGCTTCACGCTGCCCGCGTAGAGCGACGCGATCTCGCGAATCGGCGTACGGAACAGACGCGGCCCGTCGGGCGTGCTGCGCAACGTCAACTCGGCCGGGAACGTGAGCTGCTGGTTGAACGGCATATCGGGATACGCGCCGCCGCGCATCCAGGCAATCTGTATGCGCCGTCCGTCCCGCTGGGGAATGCCCACCCAAGTCATCGTCGCGTAAAAATTGCGGCCATAATCGCCGGGTTGCTTCTTCGTCTCCGCCTGAAAATTCGTACCGTCGAAGCGGCCGGTCACGTACGCTCCCGAGCCGTCGATGATGACCCACTTCTGCTTCGCGGGATCGCCGTCCACCTTCAGCGGAAACATGTCCGGGCATTCGTACATGTCCGGAATCGGCGCGCCGATGGGCTTCCACGCGAGCAGGTTCTTCGATTCGAAGAGCAGGTAGCTGTGCTCGGGCGGACCGTACAGGACCATGATCCATTTGTGGTCGGGTTCATACCAGAACACCTTCGGATCACGCTCGGGATGGACCAGGACCGGGTTGCCCGCATACTTGGTCCACGTGCGCCCTTTGTCGTTGCTGTAGGAGATGCACTGGCGCTTGTTGTCGACGCTCGCCCAGAAGGCGATCATGACCGGCGTCTTACCCGTCGCGAGTCCGGAGGTGTTGGCGTAGTCGACGACAGCGCCGCCCGATTGCGTGCCGCCGAATTTCTCGTCCTTGCCGAAGGCCGGCGGCAGCTCTTCCCAATGCACAAGATCCTTGCTCACGGCATGGAGCCAGCACGACCACCAGCGTTGCGCGAAGAGGTGATACTCACCGTCGAGATACACCAGGCCGTTGACGTCGTTGATCCAGCCCTCCTGGTGCTCCTTCGGGTTCAGCCGGTAATCGTTCCAATAGCGCGCGGTGAAGTGAAATTGCGGGCGCAGCGCTTCGTGGTAGAGCTTCGGCCGCGCGGGCGTTTGGGCTACGAGCGCGGGCACGGCGCCCAGCGTACCAAGGACAAATGACCGGCGTGTGGATGCTGTAGTCATATGAGGAAACCGAAGTAGCATCATCTCGCACTTCGGCGCGACCTGGCGGACCGAGCGGTGCGCGCCGTATCCCGCGCTCAATTCACGGAAAAAGTCGTTCGATCCGCCACGCCAAAACGGCAACGAGTTTCCGTTTCGCTTTTCTTTCTCAATATAGAATCAACAACTTAGCCGCACGAGAAGGTAACCCTTTACCGTTTCGCCGCGCGCAATCAAGCCGTTTTGCTGGCACGTTGTCCGTTGATAAGATCTCTGCTGACCGCCGCAAGCGTGCATCTGGAAACGTCTGCTCGGTCCAGAGGCCCCGCTGTTCTCAGCCGCGCCGCGCTGCGAGCACGCCGTCGATGGTCGTGATGTCCACCAGCCCCGCGCAGCCGTACAGCACCGGCAACACGTCCGCGCTCGCGTAGCGCCGGCGCAATTCGGCCACCTTGCGCGTGCCCGCCCGGTACGCCGGCAGGTACATGCGGCCGAGCAGCGGATGGCGGCCCCAGGCGCCCGACAGTTTGTCCGCGCGCTCTTCGGAAACGAGGAAGTCGTTGCGCAGCACGCGCGCCACCTCCGCCTGCGGCAGGCCCGCGCCCCAGGTGAGATACGACGACTGGTTCTTGGCGTCGTCCTGCAGCAGCGCCAGCAGGACGCCCGCCTGCATGTCCTCGTCCGGCAGATCCGCGATTTCGGTGACGCCGTGCGCCATCAGGATCGCGTTGTTGGCGATGCCCTCGAACAGCGCCGCCGCGCGCGTGTTCATCGTGAGCACGCTCGCTTCGAAGCCCACTGCGCGGCGGTGATAGAGATTCTGTAAATATGCGAACGTCGTCACGTGACCGGGCACAACCTCGTGACTGACCAGTTGCAGAAACTCCGGCAGCGAGATGGCGAGCGACGCGTTGATCTCATATGTGGCTTCGTATTCCGGCTCGCGCGCCGCCGTGCGCGCGCGGCCGAGATAGTTCATCGAGCCGGAAAACCACGCGTCGCGAATTGGCAGGAATTGAATGTTCGCGCGCGGAACGCCTTGCAACGCGTCGGGCAGGTACGGCGTCACGTGCTTTGCGCTGAGCGCGTCGAAGTAGCCGATCACCACGGCGCCGAGTGTTTTCACCGCGGCCATGGGCACAACCTGCGCGGCGCGCCAGGCGTCCACCGCGGCGAGTAGCTCCGCCGTGTTGTGCGACGGGAATCCGGCGCGCGCCAGCAGTTCCGCCACGCGTTCGCGTTTCGCGCGCGGATCCGAAGGCTCGGGCGCCTGACCGGTCGAAGCGCGCACGCAACGTTCGTAGGGCACGGCGGCGCCGCGTCCCAGAATCTCCATGGCGAGATCCCACATCGTCTCGAAGCACTGCGCGAGCCCCGCCAGATACGCTCCGCGCGCGCCGCCGATCGACGCCGCCTCCGCCGCCACGCCGCGAATCGCAGCCGGAATATCCACGGCTTTGAGATACGCGTCGATCGCCGCGCGGTCGGGCGTCTTCGCGGAAACGCCTCCCGACACGCGCACCGGCGCGGCCGCCCGATGCGTGTACGCCACGGGCAGCGGCTCGTCCGAAAACCACGAATCGGCGATGAAACGGCCGGTGCCCGAGGCGCACAGCACGTCCCCGCCCCACAGCGTGTCGATGCCTAAGATCGCGTTGCCGATCAATTCTTCAAAGTGTCCGCTCATGATAGCGAGTCCTTTTCATGCCGGTTCGAGCCCCACCAGAGATACGCGCAGAGGCCCACGAAGAGCGCAGCCGAAACCAGTTGCGACGCCATGTCGTTCCCATAAAATGGCGTGCGGATCCAATCCTCGGAGAAGTGCGGAATCAGCCGGCAGCCCGCGCCGAATACGCCGCCCAATGCTCCGCCCGCCATCAACCCCGAAGCGATGATCACGCCGCGCTCGCGCACCGTGCCGCCCCGCGCTCCGCCGAGCTTTTCCGCACGCCGTCCGACGAAATACGAAATAAATCCGCCGACCAGCGCGGGCGCATTCAACTCCAGCGGCAGGTACATGCCGAGCGCGAAGATCAATGCTGGCACGCCTAACATTTCCATGACGACCGCGACCGCCGCGCCCGCGCCGAACAGCAGATACGCCACCGGCTGCCGGCTCATGAAGCCTTCGACCAACGCCTTCATGATGGACGCCTGCGGCGAGGGCAGCACTACGCGCGCGTCGCCGGGCGCCGCTTCGCCGAATTGAAAGGCCGTCGCCAGCACGGCGATGGTCAATCCCACGGCGAGCGATGCGGCGATCACGCCGAGGAACTTCACCTTCTCCTGCGCGGCCGGCGTCGAACCGAGCCAGTAGCCGGTTTTGAAATCGGTAATCGCCTGACCCGAGACCGACAGCGCCGTGCACACCATGCCCGCGATGGCCATCACGAAAAACATGCCCGTGGTGCCCGAGAGTCCGAAGCGCAGCAGCACCAGCGACGAGATGATGATGGTCAGCATCGTCATGCCGGAGACCGGGTTGCGCGCCGTCGTCGCGATGGCGTTCGCGGCAACCGAGGTAAAGAAGAACGAAAAGACCAGCGTCAGCCCGAGGCCCACGACGATGACCGCGGGCGACGGCGCGAGACTGCCGAGCAGCACCGCGACGCCGATCGCGCTCACAATGACGCCGATCAGAATCGAGAGAATCGGCAGGTCGCGGTCGGTGCGCTCGCCCGACTGTGCTTCGCCCCGCCGGAACGCTTTCAACGCCACCCCGAACGAGCCCGCCACGACGCGCATCGATTTCAATATGCCGAAAATGCCCGCCGTCGCAATCGCGCCGACGCCCACGTAACGGACGTAGTTACGAAAGATCTCGGCCGCGCCCATCTGCGCGATGGGGATCGTCGCGGGATAGACGGCAGTGTTGGGCAGATGGCTGCCGATCATCCAGATGAGCGGCACCAGCACGAGATTGGAAAGCACGCCGCCCGCGCAGAGGATCAGCGAACTGCGCAGACCCATCACGTAACCGAGTCCAAGGATGAAGCCGATGGCGTCGAAGCTCAGCGCGATCTTCGCCCGCTCGGAAAGCAGCTTCACCGTGGGGACGAACTGGAAATTCAGATACTCCTTCCACACGTGAAACGTCGTCGCGAGAAAATCGTAAACGCCCGAAAGCGCCGTCGCCTGCAACAGGAGTTTCGCTTGCGAACCGCCCTTCTCGCCCGTCACCAGCACTTCGGTGATCGCCGTCGCTTCCGGGTACGGCAATTTGCCGTGCATGTCACGCACGAAGTAGCGGCGCAGCGGGATGAGGAACAGCACGCCGAGGCAGCCGCCGGCGAGACAGATGAAAATCGTCTGCACCGGATGCGGATCGAGCTTCAAGATGTAGAGCGCGGGCAGAGTAAAAATCGCGCCCGCAACGACGGAGCCGGCCAGTCCGCCGATGCCGGTGATGATGACGTTTTCTAGCAGGCTTGAACGCCGCGGGTAGGCCCGCGCCAGGCCGATCGCCAGAATCGAAATCGGGATGGCCGCTTCCATCACTTGTCCGACCTTCAACCCCGAGTAGGCCGAGGCCACGGTGAAGACCACGCACAAGAACAGGCCCCAGCCAATCGAGCGCGCGGTCAGTTCGGGAACGACGGTCGCGGCAGGCACTGGCGGCGCGTAGACTGTGCCGGGCGGCAGAGGCGTGTAAGCGTTCTCCGGGAGCCTCAGCGCCCGGTCATCGGTCTGCATTTCGCGAGTCTCCTGAATCTGGCCAAACCCGTATCGTACTACGATTCGGTAAATTCGACCCGCAATTCGGTGACGCCCGGGCGGTCCCGCGCGGAGTGGGTGGAGACGCGGCGCGGCAGCAGTCGCGGCTGTGTCCGGAGCCGTGACATGATGAGAAAGATCTCAACAGCAAAAATGACTACGCCCGCAGTTCCGTCTCATCCTTCCGCGCCTGCCTCCGGCCACATCCCCGTCTCCCAGAGACTCGTGTCGCTGGACGCTTTCCGGGGCCTGACCATGGCGCTCATGGTGCTGGTCAATAACACCGGCGATGGCGCGCACACCTATCACCCGCTCAACCACTCCGAGTGGAATGGCTGGACGATCACGGATGTGGTCTTCCCTTCGTTTTTGTGGATTGTCGGTGTCGCGATCACGCTCTCGCTCGGCGGCCGGCTGGAACGGGGCGTGAGCCGCGCGGCCCTGACGTGGCAGGCCTTCCGGCGCGGCCTCATCATCTATGCACTCGGGTTGCTGACCTACCTGTTCCCGTTTTTCGACTTCAGCACGATGCGCGTTCTGGGCGTACTGCAACGCATCGGCATCTGTTATTTCCTCGCTTCGGTGATCTACCTCTGGACGCCGAAGGTGCGCGCGCAGATCGCCTGGATCGTCGCGCTGCTCGCGGGCTACTGGATGATCATGATGCTGGTGCCCACGCCCGGTTACGGCGCGGGGCGGCTCGACGTGGAAGGCAACATCTCGCATTACGTCGATTGGATCGTGCTCGGACGCCACAATTACGCGGGCACGAAGACGTGGGATCCGGAAGGCATCGTCAGCACGCTGCCCGCGATTGCGACGGCGCTGTTCGGTATCCTCGCCGGCCACATCCTGCGGCTGAAGAAAGAGCTGACCGAACGTACGACGCTGATGTTCCTGGTGGGCAATGTCCTGCTGGCGCTCGGTCTGATCTGCGACATCTGGCTGCCTATCAACAAGAAGCTGTGGACCAGTTCGTTCGCGCTGTTCATGGCCGGACTCGACTTCGTGCTGCTCGCCGGCTTTGTCTATCTGGTCGACGGCAAGGGCTACAAACGCATCGTGCGGCCCGCCGTCATCATGGGCATGAACGCGATCACCATCTACATGCTGTCGGAGTTGCTCGCCGTGGCGCTCTTCTCCATCAAATGGGGCCAGGGGGCCGCCGCAACGACGCTGCAAAGCTGGCTGTACCGGACCTGTTTTGCGCCGCTCGCCTCGCCCTACAATGCCGCGCTGTTGTGGGCCGTCGCGTTCACACTGCTGATGTACCTGGCGGCGTACGGGATGTATAAGAAAAAGTGGTTCGTCCGAATCTGAGACTTATGTCACTACAAACACGCCGTTCGATCCTCCGCTCCGCCGTCCCGCTCGCCGTCGCGGCGATGAGCAGTTCCGGCGCGCCGCTTCCGGCCGCCGCGAAGAAGCCGTTTCGCCTGGGCATTCTCATCGGTCCCGATGAGAACCCGGAGAAGGAGATCAAGAAGGTCCGCGACCTCGGACTGAGCACGTGCTTCGTTTCGACGAATCGCTACGATGCTCAATTCGGCGCGCAGATCAAGGATCTGCTGGAGAAGTACCAGGTGGAGCCGACCGCCGTCGAGACGCTCGGGCCGGGCGAGATGGTCTGGGACTTCATGCGCGGTCCCGCCACCATCGGCCTGGTGCCGCGCAACACGCGCCAGGCGCGCATCGACGCGCTGAAACGCGGCTCGGATCTGGGCAAACAGATCGGAGCAAAGCGCCTGCAGACGCATTGCGGCTTCATCCCCGAAGATCCCAACGATCCGCTGTATCCCGAGCTGGTCGCCGCGGTGAAAGAAGTGGCGCAGCACTGCCGCGACAACGGGCAGATGTTCCTCTTCGAGACCGGCCAGGAAACGCCGACCACACTGATGCGCACGATTCAGGACGTCGGCCTCGATAACGTCGGCGTCGGACTCGACACCGCCAACCTGATTCTCTACGGCAAAGCCAATCCCGTCGATGCCGCGGAGATCTTCGGCAAGCACATCCACGCCGTCCACGCCAAGGATGGGCGCTGGCCGACCGACCCGCGCAAGCTCGGCGAGGAAACGGCGATCGGCGAGGGCAAGGTCGATTTCAAGCGCGTGTTTCAGATCATGCACGCGAACGGCTATACGGGCGCGATCACGATCGAGCGCGAAATCTCCGGCCCCAAACAGGTCGAGGACGTGAAGCGCGGGATCGAGCATCTGAAGCGCGCCATCGCCACGCTCGGCGTCTAGCCATTTTTCGCGTCGTCAAAAACAGGGCCGGCAGCGCCGCATCGCGCTCGCCGGCCTTTTCTTGTTAGAGCGCTATTTCCTGCCCGGAGCTTTCCAGCCGTCGATCGGCTTCCGCAGGCCCTGGGGCCGGTACGGCAACGCCACCTTCGAACCAAGGCCCGCCGAAGCATAGCCCGCGCACAGCGTTTCAAGCACGACGCGGCCGTCTTCGCCGGTCGCTTGCGGCTGCTCCTTACCGCGCACGCAACGCGCGAAGTGGCGCATCTCCTGCGGGTAGCCGTAGTTCCACAGCTCCTCGAAAACCGGATAGCTCCAGCCCACGGTTGACGGCGCTTTCTCGACCGCGTAACCGTAGCCGTGCGCGCTGAAGGTCGGCAGCGCGTTGCCCATGTGCAGGTTGCCGTACGTCACGCCCTGGCTGCCGTAGACTTCGATGCGGTCGTCCATGCCGCCCATGCGCGACCAACTGTTTTCGACCAGTCCCAGCGCACCGCCGGCGAATTCAAGGATGCCGACGACCTCATCTTCGCCCGCGGTCCTGTCGCCGTGAACGTACGTGCCCATCTGGCAATAGACCGACTCGATCCGCGGCCGCCCGAGGAACCAGTAACAGAACGCGATGCCGTGGCAGCCCATGTCCATCCACACGCCGCCGCCCGAGCGCGCGACGTCCCAGAACCAATCGCCGTGCGGACCCGAGTGCTTCTCGCTCTGTTTGACCAGATGCACTTTGCCGAACGCGCCCTGGTCCGCCATTTCCTTGGCCTTGACGTATTTCGGCGTGAAAAACAGCTCCTCGGCATACATCAGCAGCACGCCCGAACGGCGGCAGACGTCGATCATCTCATCGGCTTCTTCGAGCGTCATTGCGAAGGGCTTCTCGCAGACGACATGCTTGCCGGCGCGCGCGCTGTCGCAGGTCATTTGGCAATGCAGCGCGTTGGGCGCGGCGATGGTGACCAGCTCGATATCGGGCTCGCGCAGCATGTCGCGATAATCGAGAAAAACACGCGGAATTGCGTATTTTTTGGCCATTTTCGCCGCATTTCCGGGGGTAGGCGAGGCGACGGCGACGACCTCCGCTTCCTCGGGCATGAGCTGAAACGACGCCGCGTGAATGTCCGCTTCGAACTGCGAACCGATGATACCGACCTTCACTTTTCCGTTTGCCATGGCGGGTCTCCCGGGACAGCGATCAACCGTTCAGCACATGCCCCGTGGAATCGACGACGAAGATCTTGTTCTGCCGGTAGGAACGCACCGAAAGCTCGATGCCGGTCATGACCTTGTAGCCGAGATCGGCGTGGCAGTTCGGCTGCTGGCGCGAGCGGATGCAATCGAAGAAGTTGTCCATGTGCTTCTGATCGCCATCGTTGCCGACGTTCTCGACGACGATCTCGTCCTTGCCCCACTTCTTGATGAACTCGTCGCGGAACGGCGTCTCGGGCACGATGCGCGCAACGCTGGTGTTGCGGCCCTGCGGGCCTTCCCATTCGTCGCCCAGATGCATGGTGGCGTGGGTACCGCGCAGGAGCATGGTTGGGCCGATCTCATTCACTTGCGACGACTGAATCGTAATCGAGTACTTGCCCGGGTAGTCCGCGGCCGTGAGGAATGTGTCGGGCGTCTCGCGCCCGTCGTTGTAGACCCACAAGCCGCCCATGCCAGCTACGCGCGAAGGGTGCTCGTTTTCCAAAGCGATGTGGAACGGCGCCAGGATGTGATAGTGCAGGTCGGTGGCGATGCCGCCCGAGTAGTCCCAGTATTTCCGGAAGCGGAAAAAGCGATCCGCATCGAACGGCCGCCGCGGCGCCGAACCCAGCCACTGTTGCCAATCGATATGCTCTTCGCCCGCGGCGTCGGGTCCGGCGGCAGGATCGATGGGCCAATTCCAATCGCCGTTGGGATCGTTACGGCTGTAGGTGCCCTGGCAGGCCACGACCTTGCCGAGCGTGCCGGCCTGCACGATCTCGCGGATCTTCCACCAGCGATTCCAACTCGTGGCCTGCACACCGACTTGCATGATGCGCTGTGTCGCGCGCACCTTCGCGGCCACCGCGGCGGCTTCGTCGAGCGTGTGCGTCATCGGCTTCTCGCAGTAGACGTCACAGCCCCGGTCGAGCGCGGCGAGCGTGATCGGCGCATGCCAGTGGTCGGGCGTGGCGATCACGACGGCGTCCAGGTCCTTCCGTTCCAGCAGCTCCTGGTGATGCGTGTAGGTCTTCGCTCCCGGGACCTTCTTCGCGGCTGCCGAAAGCCGCGCCTGGTAGACCTCGCAGAGCGCAACGACCTGCGCGTCGTTCTTTTCGGCAATGCGGTGCTGGACTTTTTCGAGCAGCCAATTGCCCCGCCCGCCCAGGCCGATGACGGCTGTGTTGACGCGATCGTTCGCGCCAAGGATCCGGCCGTTGAGAGCGAGCGCGGCCGAGAGCCCGGTGGCGCCAACGACGAAGCCTCGCCGTGTGAAGTCATGCTGCATAGGAAGCCTCCTGCCGGGCAATCGCGAGCGCCTGCCCATGGCATTCTACGTGAAATCGGGAGCGCGCACGAGCGATCGAAATGCACGTTCCAGCCGGCGCTCGCCCGTTCGCCCGTTGGTACTGAGGCGCCGCGGACTACCGCCCATGCCACGGGCTCGTCAGAGCATCTGCCCCGCGGCGTCGTGCAGCTTGCGGATCGTCTCCTCAATCTGAGCGCGGTCCGGCGTGTCGGGGTGATAGCGGAGGTACTCCTCCAATTCCTTCACCGCGCCACGCGGATCGCCTTTCCGCAGGCAGATTTCCGCCAGCAGCAACTGCGGGCGGGAGAAATGGCCGGGGTCGATGCGGCGTGCTTCGTTCAGATACTTGCGCGCGAGATCCATACGGCCCAACGCGAAATAGGTCATGCCCATCTGCGAGTTCGCCAGTGCGTCTTCCGGCCGCTCCAGAACCGCATAGAGGTTGAACGTATATGCCTCGCCAGGACGGTGCAGCGTCAACAGAACGCCGCCCAGATTCACCAGCGGTTCGAAAGCGCCGGGAGCCGCCACGAGCGACGCGCGGAAAGACTGCTCCGCCTTTTGATACTGGGCGGACTTGTAAAACAGCGTCCCGAGGTTGTTCCAGGCGCCGCTGAATCCGGGGGCGATACGCACGGCCGTTTGCAAGCACGCGATCGCCTTCTTCTCGTTGCGGCGGGCTAACTGGCGCTGCGACTCCTCAAAGGCCTTCCTGGCCTTTTCGGGGATCTCCAGTTCCTTCAGCGAGACGGTGTCCTGACGCCGAGTGGCGTCGCGGGAGAACAGCGATTCATCCAGTACAAACGTAAATGCGATGCAGTTCTTCGAGTCGGCGGTGCCGGGACCGATTTCAACGGTGCGGCGCACCTCGCCGCGATTGGGCACGCCCACAACCAGCGTATAGGTGCCTGCCCGCAGCGCCTTGAATTCGAACTGGCCGTTCTCCTGGGCCAGCGCCGAGCCACTGAATGCCGTGCTGTAGCCGTCCAGGGTCACTACGGCACGCAGCGGCGGCCGCAGGACGCCCTTCAGACGGTATTCAGGATTCGCGGCAATCCCGTTGGCCGCAAGCAAGCATGCCGCGGCCGCCCCGACCACGAAACGAGCCGAACGTTGCATCCCGCGTCCATTATGGCCCGAATTGGTCAGATTCGAACCCCGCAAACCGGGCTTCCTCCCGACACGTCGACGGGAGCGGGCGGCTTGGATTCATAACGAAGCATTCGTCAACGCTATTTTTATTTCATACAAATCTATTGACATGTCATTCAATAACCCATAGACTGAAATCGTGGCTAGAAGCAAGAGCAAACTCCAAGCCGAGTTGAAGCAGAGCAAACCGTTTTCCTCCCCTGTGGAGGAGGCGTTTCTCGCCGTGATAAAGACCGCTGACGGGCTCGTCAGCACGTTGGACCGCAAGCTGGCTGAGCAGGGCTTGAGCCACCAGCAATACAACGTGCTGCGCATTGTGCGCGGAGCGGGCGCGGCGGGCATTCCAACGCTCGCCATCGGCGACCGGTTGATTGAGTCCGCACCTGGGATGACGCGGCTCCTCGACCGGCTGGAAGAGAAAGGCCTGGTACGCCGCGAGCGGTGCAAGAAAGACCGCCGCCAGGTGCTTTGCTACATCAAGGACGAGGGCGCGCGGCTGCTGGTGGAACTCGAGCCCCTGGTCGACGGCGTTGCGGAGCGCAGCTTCGCGGGTCTGGAGCCGGCCGAGCTTGAGTCGTTGATCGAAACTCTGGAGCACATTCGCGAGCAGGTGGAACGCATCTGAGCGTCGAACCGGCCGCTCACGACATCACAAATTGAAGAGGGGAAAAATGATTCGTCACATCGCATTCGTTCTGGCCGCGCTGGCTGTCCCGGCGCTGGCTGCTGATTACAACATCGATTCGGCACACAGTGCGGCGCAGTTTTCGGTACGCCACCTGATGGTGAGCAACGTCCGCGGCGAGTTCAGCAAGCTCACCGGAACCGTCGTCTACAACGACGCCAGCCCGTCAGCCATCAAGATCGACGCGAACGTGGACGTCGCCACCATCAACACGCGCGAACCGCAGCGGGACACGCACCTGAAGAGCGCGGATTTCTTCGACGTGGCCAAGTATCCGGCCTTCACGTTCAAGAGCACTGGCGCTAAGAAAACCGCGCAGGGGCTCGACGTCGCCGGCCAGTTGACCATCCATGGAGTGACCAAGCCCGTCGTGCTGCATGTCTCCGGCATTACCAAGGAGATCAAGGATCCCTTCGGCCTGCTGCGGCGCGGCGCCACCGCGACCACGGTCATCAATCGCAAAGATTTCGGCATGACCTGGAATAAGAACCTCGATGGCGGCGGCATGGTGGTCGGCGACGAGGTCACCATCACACTCGACATCGAAGTGACGCGCAAGCCTGCGTAAAACAGAATTCGTTGAAGTTGTTTTGAACGACTCCCCGCGCCTCCTCGGGCGCGGGGAGTTCCTTTTTTTGTGGCCGCTGGAGAGCAGCCGCGCGGAATGGTGGTTCACCGCCAGGAACGCTATCATGCGTTCACAGCGATGAGAAAACTCCAGATCACGCTCTGCGCAGCCGCCGTCCTGCTGGCGGCGTGCCGCGACGCCAAACCGCGCGTCCAGGCGGCCGATTCCGCGGCGGTCGAATTCGAGATGCGGACGTTTGAGAAGACGCGTCCCGGATGCGGCGATCATGGCAGCCGCGCGCAGGCGTGCGTGAGCTTCCGGGCCGTGTGGCCGGAGATGAAGGGCGGCGCGGGCAACGCGGCCGCAAAGATGAACGCCGCGGTGCTGGCGGCGATCGGCTTCCCCGAGGGTCCGGCGAAGATGGATCCGTTCGGCGACGAGTTGATCGAACACTGGCGCGTGGAACACCGCGGCGCGGTCTATAACGACTCCACATGGTTCGAGCGGCGCTCGGTCCAGGTGCTGGCGCGGCGGCCGGGCGTGTGGAGTTTCCAGGTCGACCGGATCGGGCAGACGGGCGCGGCGCTGCCGTTCAATGAGCGCACGTACCTCAACCTGAATCCACGCACGGGCGATCCGGTGGTGTTAAGCGATCTGCTGGCGCGCGGCGGCGAGTCGCGGTTGGTGGAACTCGCGGAGCAGCGCTTGCGAGCCGAGATGAACCTGAGCGGCGACGCTCCCCTGCCCTTCAAAGAAGCGCCGCTCAGTCTGCCCGGACAGTTCGCGCTGAGCCCGGCCGGTATCACGCTGCGGTGGAGCGGCGACGCGCTGCGCGCGCCCTTGTCTGCGCCAGTCGAAATCGCAATTCCCTGGAGCGACGCGCGCGATCTGGTGCAGACCACGGCGGTCCAGCCGCCGCCGGATGCGGTGGAAGGATTCTGAGGGGTCCCACCGGCGGCCCGCGGACGGCTACAATTCCATTCAGATGAAACGCGCCCTCATCGTCCTGCTTCTCATCGTCCTGCTTCTCTTGGCGGTGCCCATCGTGCGGCCCGTGCACGCGGCCGACGCGCAGGAGACTTTGCGCCAGGCGATCGCCGCGCACCAATCCGGCGACATCCCCACGGCAATCCGCCTGTACCGCGAGTTTCTGAAGGAGCATCCGGAAGTGGCGGAGGTCCGCTCGAACCTGGGCGCCGCGCTGGCCCGCGACGGGCAATACACCGCGGCGATCGCCGAGTACAAAGAGGCGCTGAAGAAGCTCGTCAACAATCCGGGGATCCGGCTGAACCTGGCCCTGGCCTATTACAAACTGGCCCGGCTGCCTGAAGCGGTGACGGAACTCGTGGCGGTGCACAAGGCGCAGCCGGCGGAACTGCAGCCGGTCTACGTGCTCGGCGATTGCTGGCTGCAGATGGGTGAGACGAAAAAAGTCGTCGAGTTGTTGACGCCGTTCGATGAAAAGTACCCGCAAGACATGGCCATCAACTACATGTTGGGCACGGCGCTGCTCCAGGAGAAGCAGACGGCCAGGGCGCAGGTGGTGCTCGACCGGATTCTAAGCCGGGGCGAGTCGGCGGAGGCGTCGCTGCTGCTGGGCTTCAGCGCCTACCAGTTACACGACAACAAGGCGGCCGTGAAGCACCTGGCGCGGGCCGTTGAACTCAACCCCAATCTGCCCACGGTGCACACGGCGTATGCCCAGGCCTTGAAAGAAACGGGCGATTTCGACAATGCGGCCGCGCAGTTCCAGCAGGAGCTGAAGCTCAACCCTTACGATTACATCGCCAATCTCGAAACCAGCCTGCAGCTCAAGCAGGAAGGCAAGCTCGACGAATCCATGGCCTGCCTCGACCGGGCGCTGCGCGTGCGTCCGGACGATCCGGGCGCGCTGTATCAGCACGCCACGGTACGCCTGTTGCAGGGCCGCAACGACCAGGCGCGCGTGGAGCTGGAACGGCTGATCCGGGACTACCCGCAGTTCACCGAAGCGCACGTTTCGCTGGCGACGGTCTACTATCGCATGAAGCGCAAAGAGGACGGCGACCGCGAGCGCTCGGCCGTCCGGCGGCTGCAGGAAGCGGAGCAGAAGCGTCAGGAAGAGAAGCAGAAGAACGCAAGCCCGGCAAAGCCGGCGCAGTAAACTGTACCACCAGCCGGTCAACGGGCGTCTGAATTACGTTGGCGCCGACGGATTCCCGCCGTCAGGTTCCCAAGGCTCCGCAAGAACGAGAGGGAGGTAAGCCGTGAGACGTTTCCGCGACTGGCACAAGCTCCTGTTCAGCGAACTGGGCGTACTGCTCCAGATCGCCTTCTGTCTGGTCCTGCTGCACACGCTGACGAACGGCCAGTACGGCTTCCACCGTGACGAACTGGCTACGCTCGATGACGCGCGCCATCTCGCGTGGGGCTATCCGGCATACCCGCCCGTGACTCCGTTCATCGGCCGCGTCGCGCTGGTGCTGTTTGGTACGTCGCTCATCGGATTCCGCTTCTTCGCGGCGCTCGCCCAGGGCGCGACGGTGGTGCTCGCCGGCCTGATGGCGCGCGAGCTGGGCGGCGGCCGTTGGGCCCAGGTTGTAGCCGCGCTGGCGACGGCCATCGCGCCGGTTTCGCTCGGCGGCGGAGCGCTGTTCCAATACGTCACGTTCGACTACCTGTGGTGGGTGGCGATCGCGTACATGCTGATCCGCCTGCTGAAGACTGAAAACCCGTTCTGGTGGCTGGCTATCGGCATCGTCGCGGGCGTGGGATTGATGACGCGCTACTCAATGGCGTTCCTGCTGGCCGCGCTGCTGGTTGGAATGCTCGTCACGCCGGTGCGACGCTATTTCCAGTGCCCGTGGTTCTGGGTGGGCGCGGCGCTGGCGGCGCTGATCTTCCTGCCGAACCTGCTGTGGCAGCTGCAGCACGACTTCATCTCGCTCGATCTGCTGAGCAGCAATCACGCGCGCGATATCCGCATCGGCCGCACCGACAGTTATCTGCCCGGACAATTGCTGGTCGCCTCGAATCCATTCGCCGCGCCACTGTGGCTCGCCGGGCTGTGGTTCTACTTCCGGAGGAAAGAAGGCGAGCCGTACAAGCTGATCGGCTGGCTCTACATCCTCACGCTGCTGCTGTATTACTACCTGCACGGCCGCGATTATTATGAGGCGCCGGCGTATCCGATGCTGCTGGCCGCGGGAGCCGTGCTAGCCGATCTCTGGCTGGCGCGGGTGAGCCGCGTATGGGCGCGTGTGTGGAAGGGCGCCGTAGGCGTCACCCTGGCGGCGGGAGGGCTGATTGCAGCAGCGGTGGTGTTGCCCGCCGCGCCCGTGAACTCTCAATGGTGGGATTTCGCTAGTGATAAGAATGGCGATCTGCGCGAAGAGATCGGCTGGCCGGAACTGGCGCAAACCGTTGCCGGCATCCGCGACGGCCTGCCTGCGCACGACCGGGAGCGGCTGGGCATCCTGGCGGGCAACTACGGAGAGGCGGGCGCGCTGAACCTGTACGGTCCGGCATACGGGCTGCCGCAAGCCATCAGCGGGATCGACTCGTACTGGCTGCGGGGCTATCCCGATCCGCCGCCGCAGACGCTGATCGTCGTGGGCCTGTCGCGCGAGTTCGTCGAACACAACTTCGAAAGCTGCGAGCTGGCCGGGCACATCACGAATCGCTTCAACGTGAAGAACGAAGAAACCACGCGCCACGCGGAGATTTACCTCTGCCGGCGGTTGAAGCAGCCCTGGCCGGAGTTCTGGAAGCATTTCCGCTACTTCGGTTGATGGGACGTTGTGCCGGAGAGCCGCAATTGAAATAATCTGTGCCACGAGAGCACGCTCTCGCACTTCACGCAAAGAAGGCTCAGCTTGGCTATGCGAATCGACACTCTCCCGGCGCTGGTACGGTTGGTTCCTTGCGCTCTGTTGCTCACCGCCGCCGTCGCGGCGCAAGGTCTGGATGCTTTCGAGCAGACGCAGCGCATGCGCCGGGGCGTGAACATCATCGGCTACGACCCGTTGTGGAAGGATTTCAACAAGGCCCGCTTTCAAGAGCGCCATTTCAAGCTGCTCCACGAGGCCGGCTTCCAGACGGTACGCGTGAACCTGGCGTCGTTCCCGCACATGGACAAGCAGGATCAGCTTGATCCGGCGTGGCTGAAGACGCTGGACTGGGCCGTGAAAGGCGCGCTCGACAACCACCTGACGGTGATCGTCGACGAGCACGATTTCACGTATTGCGGCGGCGACGCCGCGGGCTGCCACGACAAGCTGATGGCCTTCTGGCGGCAGATTGCGCCGCGCTACAAGGACGCGCCGCCCGAAGTGGTCTTCGAAATTCTGAACGAGCCTAACGGCGCGGTGACAACGGAGCTGTGGAACGCCTGGCTGAAGGAAGCGCTGGCCATCATCCGCCAGACCAATCCCACGCGGAACGTCGTCATCGGACCGGCGTTCTGGAACAACATCCACAAGCTCAAGGAGTTGGAACTGCCCGCGGACGACCGGCACATCATCGCGACCGTGCACTACTACCTGCCGATGGAGTTCACCCATCAAGGCGCGCCATGGAACAAGGAAACCGCGCACCTCTCCGGCGTCGCCTGGGGCACGGACGCGGAGAAGCAGCGCATGGAGCAGGACTTCGCGGGGGTGCAGGAATGGTCCAAGGCGGAGCGCCGGCCGATTCTGCTGGGCGAATTCGGCGCTTACGACAAAGGAGATATGGATTCGCGCGTACGCTACACGGCGCATGCCGCGCGTACGGCCGAGTCGTTCGGCTGGGCCTGGGCCTACTGGCAGTTCGATTCGGACTTCCTGCTGTGGGACATGGCGAAAGACACGTGGGTCGAGCCGATCCGCAAAGCGCTGATCCCCTGACGGGCGGCGCTGATACGTTCATGACGCTGGAGTTAGCGTCCGCGTGGCCGGTGTGCTAAAGTGAGAAAGTCAAGGAAGAACAGATGAAAGCTGGCATCCATCCCGCCTATAACGTTGTGAAGGTGATCTGCGCGTGCGGTAACACCTTCCAGACCCGATCCACGCTGAAGGGCGAAATGCGCGTGGAAATCTGCTCCAAGTGCCACCCCTTCTACACGGGCAAGCAAAAGCTCATGGATACCGAAGGCCGTGTCGATCGCTTCCAGAAGATCATGGCGAAGTCGGCCGAAGTGAAGCGCAAGCGCGCCGAAGCCCTCGCCGCCAAATAGAGCAGCGTTTTTAACAGCTACGAATCACAAAACGGCGTGAATGGGAACTTCCCGTTCACGCCGTTTTCTATTGCCTGCCTGCGGGAAAACCACTGTCCCGGCGGACTCAATGGCCGGAGCCGTGGTGTTTCTCGTCGTGCTCGTGCTTCTTCAGTTCCGCTTCGCGCTCGGCCCGCATCTTCTCGTAGATCACGCGCTGATCGGGCCGCAGCATGGCGGCAATCTGCTCGTGCTGGCGATCGTAGATCACCTTCATCTCGTCGCGATGCCGCTCACGGAAATCCTGGAACGCTTTGCGCGATTCATCCAGGATCCCTTCCAGCCGCTGCACCTGGCCGGCATCGAGGTTCAACTTTTTCGTCAATTCCTCGACCATCGCTTTGCGGAAACGCTCCGAATCCCGTGGCGGGTGAGCGCCGGCGCGCGCCGGCCCGGCAATGACATAACGCTGCGCCAGGATTCCTACGCCGATACCGGCGGCGAAGACCACGGCGAAATACAGCGCGATTTTCCAGCCGAGCGCCTTCATCGCTGCGCATTCCCTTCGGGCGCTGTCTCGTTCAGAACGGCCGGCTGGATCGGAGGCCTGGAATCGGCGGTCGCCACGTCCTCCAGCACCATATGCTCAGGGCCATCGTCTTCGCTCAACTGGTCGATGTAGGTCGAACGGAAATAGGCCGAAGAGGACGGTGACAGAACCTGCAGCGCCACGATAAGCAGGCACGCCGCGGCGGCCAGGCTGAGAAAAGCCTGCGTCCAACGACGCCAGGCGAAGGCAAGCTGGTTTTGCTGCCGGCTCTCGATGCGCGCCCATAAGCGCGGCATGAACTCGGGCGACGCCTCCGGTGCGGGACACGCGTCGCGGTACGCCGCAAACAGCGCGTCCAGGCGCGTCTCCAAAGCCTCCGGCCCGGCCGCATCCGGCCCGATCTTCTCGAAACCGTCCCTCATACGGCTTCCTTTCCGCGGGGATCTGTCGCCCCCATCGCCGCAAACGCCTTCAAAACTCTCTGCCGGGCCCGGAACAGACGGACCTTCAAAGCGTTTTCGTTGACATCATAGACCGATTGAAGCTCCTTCAAGGATAGTCCCTCGACTTCCTTGAGCGTCAGCAACACCCGGTCTTCCTCCGACACCTTCCCCAACAACTCGTTCATGAACTCGCGCACGCGGTTCTTTTCCCGCTGATCGCGGTCGTACTCGGTGCCCACGCGCGCATCGGCCGCGGCCACCTGCGGCTCGCTCAGATCCGACATCCGCGATTCCGGCCGGCGCTTGCGCTTGCGCAGGTAATCGAGCGCCGCGTTCGTCGTCAGACGGTACAACCACGGCTCGAAAATCTCCGGGTGCCGCAACTGGCCCAGCGAATCGTAAAGGCGCAGAAATACTTCCTGCGCGACATCTTCCACATCGTCCGGCCGGCCAATCAAGCGGCTGATCGTGCCAAGAATACGCCGCCGATAGGTCGTCACCAGCGTGGTGAATGCCGCCGGGTCCCCATCCCGGGCGCGCTCGACAGTTTCGAATTCGACCAGCATCCGGAGTCATAGAGCCGCACCGCCGAACGCTTCGATCCTACAACTACTTAGGCGATAACGGCTCACTGTCAGGTTACAACATTTACGCGCACTTCCGTTTGACCTGTTCAAACAATGCAACTCTTTTTACATCAATCAGTTGCGCCCCGTCAAAGCGCACCGCGCGGAGCCTGGCATGCTACACTCAAGGTTTCTCCCCCGCATGGACTTCCTGGCTGGCCTCAATCCGCAACAACGCGAAGCGGTCGAACACTTCGCCGGCCCGCTCCTCATTCTCGCCGGCGCCGGCAGCGGTAAGACCCGCGTCATCACCCATCGCATCTGCCACCTGATCACGGCGCGCCATGTCCCCGGGGCTTCCATTCTCGCCGTCACCTTTACCAACAAGGCGGCGGGCGAAATGAAAGAGCGCGTGCAGAAGCTGCTGGGCGCGGCTTCCGCGATGGACGCGCCCACGGTCAGCACCTTCCACAGCTTCTGCGTCCGCGTCCTGCGCCGCGACGGCGACCCGCTCGCGCAAATCCGGCCCGGTTTCACGCGGAATTTTCAGATCTACGACGACGACGATCAACTTGCCATCGTCAAGCGCGTCTTTAAGAAATTCGGGCTCGACGAAGAGTTCATGAAGTACCGCTCGGCGCTGTCGGCCATCAGCCAGGGCAAGAACCGCAAGCAGTCGCCGCAGGATTTCTACAAGGCCGCGACGAACCCGCAGGCCGAGCGTCTGGCGAAGGTCTACGACGAGTACGAAGAGGAACTGCGCAAGGCGAACGCACTCGATTTCGACGACCTGCTGCTCGAAGCCGTACGCCTGCTGCGGCACGACGAGCCGACGCGCGAATGGTACGGGCGCCGCTACCAGTTCCTGATGATCGACGAGTATCAGGACACCAACCGCTCGCAATACGAACTGCTGCGGCTGCTCACAACGCAGCACAACAACGTCGGCGTGGTGGGCGATGAGGACCAGTCGATCTACGGCTGGCGCGGCGCGGACATCCACAACATCCTCGATTTCGAAAAAGATTTCCCCGGTGCCAAGGTCATCCGGCTGGAGCAGAATTACCGCTCGACCAAGACGATTCTGGAAGCCGCCGGCGCGGTGGTGGCGCACAACGTCGCGCGCAAGGGCAAGACCCTCTGGACCCAGTCGGACGCGGGCACGCCAATTTGCCTGTTCGAAGCGGCCGACGGCGAACAGGAAGCGCTGTATATCGCCGAAGCGATCGACAAGATGCTGAAGCGCGAGCCGCTGACGCGCGTCGCCGTGCTGTATCGCACGAACTTCCAGTCGCGGCAGATTGAAGAGGCGCTGCGCCGCTACGGCCGCAAGTACAAGGTTGTCGGCGGCTTGAGCTTCTACAACCGCGCCGAGGTCAAGGACGCGCTGGCGTACGTCAAGCTGCTGCTCAACCCGAAGGACAACGTGGGGCTGCTGCGCGTGCTGAACGTGCCCGCGCGCGGCATCGGCAAGACGACCGTCGAACAGCTTGAAAAGCTGGCCCGCGAGCGCGACGTAAGCCTGTGGGAGGCGATCGGAACGGGTTGCGACGAGCGCCACTTCGGCGCGCGCGCCGAGGCTTCGCTGGGCGCCTTCCGCCGGATCATCGACGAGTTGCGCGCCAACCTGGAAAACCGTACGCCGGACGAGATTCTGAAGCAGATCCTGGAGCGCTCCGGCTACGCCAAGATGCTGGAGGCCGATCCCAGCCCGGAGGCCGAGGGGCGGCGCGACAACCTGCAGGAACTGGTTTCCGCCGCGGCCGACTCAGCGCAGCGCGGAGAATCGATCGAAGAGTTTCTGGATCACGCCGCGCTGGTGTCCGACGCCGACGACGTCGACGAAAAGGCGCAGATCAGCCTGCTGACCATCCACAACTCAAAGGGCCTGGAGTTCCCGGTGGTCTTCATCGCCGGCATGGAAGAGGGACTGTTTCCGCACAGCCGGTCGCGCGACAACGAGGAGCAGCTCGAAGAAGAGCGGCGCCTGTGCTACGTCGCCATGACGCGCGCCGAGCAGCGGCTGTACCTGAGCCACGCCAAAATGCGGCGCAAATACGGCGGCAGCCCGCTGGAGCCGTGCACGCCGTCGCGCTTTCTGAACGAAGTGCCGCAGCACCTGATTGAGGATCTGACCGAGGACCGCACCAGCGCGGCTTACGTCGATCTGTACGGTGAACGGCAGATGGTGCGTGAGGTTGCGCGCCGCAACACTTATACTGGAAAGACGTACAACTCGCTGGATCATATCTCGCAGTTCTTCAGTGAACACGGGATTCAGACGCCAGTGAATTGGGCAGCGGGCTCCGGCGCGAAGGCGCCGGCAGTGCCAACGCCGCCGCAGGCGCATACACCAGCGCCGGTGGCGGTTCCTTTCGAAAGCCGGCCGGCGCGTCCGGGCGGCACGGCGGGTGCGGTTTTCAAGCCGGCGGGCGTAACGCCCTCAACGGGCGCCCGGCCAGGAGCCCTGCAAGCGCGGTTCACCGCTGCGGCTGGACCGGGATTGAAGCCACCGCCAGCGGGGACACGGGCGGCCAGCCCGGCTCCGCCGCGGTTCATCGCGCCGAAGCCGGTTTCCGCCGTTCCAGCGGCGGCCGCAGTCCCGCGCAGGGGCGGCGGAGTTCGTGCGGGAGCGACAGTGGCGCACCCGAAGTACGGTAAGGGCCTCGTGCTCCGCAAGGAAGGCGAAGGCGACGAGGCCAAGATTACGGTGAGTTTTCCTGGCCACGGTTTGAAAAAACTGATAGCCAAATACGCGAGTTTAAGGGTAGTGAATTAAGACATGAACACCAAGAACGTGACCGACCGGGCCGAACGGAAAGAACTGAAGCGCAAAGCGCGCGCCAAGGCCCCGGCTAAGCCGAAGCGTCCCGCTGATGTGGCCCGTGGTTCGCAGAAGAAAAAAGTCAAAGTCCTGGCCAAGGGCCAGCGCAAGCGCTAGGAAGTTACTGCCTTTCCGCTCCGCCGGCGGCCGCGCGGTCCCGGTGGAGCGGCGGTGTTCCCTTCCAGCGTTTTACTTCCCAAGCGCGACGAATCCCGAACGCGATCCGGATGGCGGGCGCCAGCACAACTGGCTCCCGCCCATTCTGTGCTTGTCGTGTGCCCGGCCGGAGTCCGCTCCGGCATTGCCGGCAACTCTCCCATTTTCAGTATGTTCCGGCGCTCCGCGGAACATTCCGCGTGCCGGAGTGGAGCGCAAGCACAGCCAGTATGAGAGCCGAAAGTCCCGTTTCCGCCGCATCTTCGATAGGCTAGAGAGGCTGTAGCGGACGGCGCCGGGCTCGCTTCCTGCTTATGAGCGGTTTTACGGACATCCAACGGGCAAAGATCGGGGACCAACTCAACCGGATCCTGTCGAGCACCGCTTTCTCCGGCTCCGAGCGGCACCGGCGCTTCCTGCGCTTCGTCGTCGAACAGGCGCTCAAGGGCGAAACCGACAAGCTGAACGAGTTCGTGCTGGGCTTCGAGGTCTTTGACAAAAACGCGAACTTCGATCCGCGCATCGACTCGATCGTGCGCGTCGAAGCGCGCCGCTTGCGCGAGCGGCTCAAGAAGTACTACCAGGACGAGGGCGCGCACGACCCGCTCACCATCACCATCCGGCCGCGCAGCTTCGTTCCGGAATTCGAAGAACCGGCCGCCGCCGGGGCGGCTGAAGCGACCGGCTGGAGGACCTGGATCCCGTCGCATAAGACGCTGGCCATCGCCGTCGTGGCGCTCCTGCTCGGCGCAGCCGGCGGAGCGGTGCTGTACTCCCTGCGGGACCGCCGGCCTCCGCTCCCGCCGATCTCGTCCATTCTCGTGCTGCCGTTTCAGAACCTGACGCCCGCGCCCGAGCGGGAGATGCTCGGCGACAGCATTGCCGACGCCGTCATCACCGAGCTCGCGGGCGTGCCTGGCCTGCGCGTCATCGCGCGCGGCTCGGCGGTGCAATTCAAGGATTCCGGCCGCTCGCCATCACAATTCGCCGCCGACCTGCAGGTGGATTATGTTGTCGAAGGTTCGGTCCAGCTCCGCGCGGGGCGTGTCGCCGTTTCAGCCAAGCTGACCGACACGCATAGCCGTTCGTACGTCTGGGCGCAGACTCAGGAAACCGAGATGGCGAAGCTGCCCGATTTCGAGCGCGAGCTCTCGCGGCAGATCGTCGCCCGCATCCATGTTCCGCTGCCGCCCGCGAGTGGCGAGCAGGTGGCGCGGCGGCGGGCCGCCAGTTGGGAAGCCGAATCGGCGTTCCTCAAGGGCCAGTATTTCCTTTATCAGTGGGACAACGGCGGCGCAGAGAAGAGCGTCGGGCTGTTTCAGGAGACCGTGCGTCTGGACCCGAACTACGCTCCGGCGTGGGCCTGGCTCTCGCAGGCCTATCTGCTCTTGATTCATCGCGACGACGGCCAGAACGCCGCCATGATTGCCCAGGGCCGGCAAGCCGCCGCGAAAGCGCTCGCGCTCGACGGCCAACTGGCCGAGGCGCACGCCGCGGTGGGCAGCTATGCGGCGCTCGATTGGGATTGGAAAAACGCCGACCGCGAACTGCGCCGCGCCGTAGAACTCGATCCGTCGTGGGCGCACGGCCACCTGATGTATGCCGGCATGTATCTGATCCCCGCTGGACGCCTGCAGCAGGCCGCGCAGGAAATCCAGCGCGCCCGCGAGCTCGACCCGCTGACCCAGTTCAGCCGCCTGTCATTTGCCGAAGTACTGTACCTGAACCGGGATTACGCGCACGCCGTGGCCGAGTATCAGGACCTGCGCAAGCCTGCGGCAAAAGACAATCCGCCGGACGGCATGTACTTCCTGTCGCTCGATTTTCTGGGACAGGGGCGCCGGGCCATGGCCGAGATGAACGCGTCCGCGCCGCCGCCGGGTGGCGTGGACCCCGGCGAGGCGATGCTGGGCTATCTGCTGGCACGCGCAGGCGAGCGGCAGAAGGCGCAGGCGATGCTCGACGCGTTGCTCAAGACAGCGCATCGGCAATACGTCCCCCCGCTGCCGCTTGCGATCCTGAGTACCGGTCTGGGCAACAAGGACGAGGCCTTCCGTCAATTGCGGAACGCCGTCAGCAGGCACGTGCCCGCCATCGTCAATATTGGGGTCGATCCGGTCTTCGATCCGCTGCGTTCCGACCCTCGTTTCGACGCCATCCTACGTGACATCGGCTTGAAAGCAGCCAATTAACATTCTCCGCCCGCCTTTCGGTAACCCGCCCTAATCCGTTGAAAACGCGGAAAGTGTCACGTTACTTCACCTGCGCGTCTCCGGCTGTCTCTGACGTACCCGGCCACCGGCGCGCGACTTTGGAGCTGCGAGGTCGAAGTGATGAGACAAATACCAGGACAGGCTGCCGCAGGCGTGGCGCTCACGCTATTTTCACTCGGGATTACGGGCTGCTCGCAGGCCCGGGTGAAGTACACGCCGCCGGTCTCCACGCCGCTGGCCCAGGCGCAGAGTTGGAGCACGCCGCTGGCCGGCGGCGAAACCGCCACACCGGCCCGCGATCAGACGCTCTCTCAATGGTGGGCCACGCTGAACGATCCCGTGCTGACATCGCTCGAAGAACGGGCGGTGCAGGGCAACCTCGATCTCAAGAAAGCGGAAGCGAAGATCCGCCAGGCGCGGGCGCAGCGGGAATATGCCCGGCTCGGCCTGCTGCCGTCGGCCGTCGGCAGCGCCTCGGCCAGCGGCAGTCATAGCGGCTCCGGATTCGGCCCGACCGGCAGCGCGGAGACATCGTCGGTGTCGATCGACGCCAGTTGGGAGCCCGACTTCTATGGCAAGCTGCGCGGCACGGTGAATGCCTACAGCGCCGACCTGGGCGCCGCGCAGGAGAGCCTGCGGGACGTGCTGGTCAGCCTCACCGCCGAGGTCGCGCTCAATTACGTCAGCGCGCGTTCCTATCAGGAGCAGATCACCATCACCCAGGCGAACCTGAAATCGTTTGAGCAGACCTATGACGTGACCGTGGCGCGCTACCAGAGCGGGCTGGCCACCGAGCTCGACACCGAGCAGGCGCGCATGAACGTCCAGGCGACGCGCGCTTCCCTGCCCGCGCTCGAAACCAACCTGCAAACGGCGGTCAACCACATCGCCGTCCTGCTGGGCGAGCGGCCGGGCGCCATTAACGACGAACTAGCCGCGGCCAGGCCAGTACCCTCCGTACCCGTCGAAATCGCGGTCGGCGTGCCGGCCGACCTGCTGCGCCGCCGCCCCGATATCCGTAACGCCGAACGGCAGGTGGCCGCGCAGACCGCGCGCCTGGGCGTGACGAAGGCTGACCTCTACCCGTCGTTCACGTTATCCGGTTCGCTGGGCCTGACGTCCATGTCGATCTCCAAGCTGTTCTCGACCGATGCGTTCGTGGCAAGCATCGCCGGCTCGGTGCAACATACGTTGTTCGACCGCCGCAAGATCCGCGAAAACATCAAGATCCAGGACGCCCTGCTCGACCAGACCGTCACGACCTACGACAGCACCGTGTTGACGGCCATGGAAGACGTGGAAAATGCCCTGACGGGCTTCGCCAAGGAGCAGGTGCGGCGCAAGTCGCTGGCCGAGTCAGCATCTTCCGCGGAGCACGCGTCGAAGCTGGCCAATGACCTGTACGGAGCCGGCTTGAAGGACTTCCTCACGGTCCTGGACGCGCAGCGCTCGCAACTGAGTCTGCAGAACGAGCTGGCGCAAAGCGACGCCACGATTACGCAAAACCTGATCCGGCTTTACAAAGCGCTGGGCGGCGGCTGGGATCCGGCGGTTGCGAACGGCGCGACGGCAGCGTCCGCGAAGAACAGCGCGAAAGCGGCTCAACACTAGATGGCCAGCCTGGAACGGAAAGACGAAGGAGAGAACGAGATGGCAACCGCAACAAGTGAAGTGCAAGAGGTCCTGGGAGTCACCACCGGCAAATCGCGCTGGAAGAAGCTGGCCGTGGGCGTGACGTTGTTCGCCATTGTGGGCGGCAGCGGTTTCGCGGCGCTGAAGAAGTGGCAGTCGTCGGGCGGTCCGGCGATCCGCTACACCACGCAGGAGGCCCGCATGGGCAGCCTGACGATGACGGTGACCGCGACCGGCAAGCTCTATCCGACGGGCGAGGAAGTGGACGTCGGCAGCGAGGTGTCGGGCATCATCAAAACCGTCGAGGCCGACTACAACGATCACGTCAAGGTCGGCCAGGTGCTCGCCCGCATCGACACGGAGAAATACGAAGCCGCGGTGCTGCAATCGAAAGCGGCGCTCGCGGCGGCGCGGGCCAAGGTCGCGGACGCGAAGGTCACCGTGACGGAGACCGAGGCGGCGTATAAGCGCACCAAAGATGCGCGCGAACGCTCCAAGGGCCAGTCGCCGTCGCAGCACGACCTGGACACTGCGCTCGCCGCCTACGATCGCGCAAAAGTCGCGGTCACCAGCGCTGAAGCCGCCGTGACGCAGGCCGAAGCGAACCTCGCGTCGGACCAGACCAACCTCGCCAAGACCGTGATCAAGTCGCCAGTGGACGGCATGATCCTGGCGCGCAAAGTGTCGCCCGGACAGACCATCGCCGCCAGCTTCAACGTCACCACGATGTTCGTGCTGGCCAAGGACCTGCGCCAGATGGAACTGCACGTGAACATCGACGAAGCGGACGTCGGCCAGGTGAAAGAGGGGCAGAAGGCCATCTTCACCGTCGACGCTTTCCCGGGCCGCGACTTCCCGGGCCGGATCACGCAACTCCGCTACAACGCCACGACCACGAGCGGCGTGGTCACTTACGAAGCGATCATTTCGGTGGACAACCGCGAGATGCTGCTGCGCCCGGGCATGACGGCGACGGCCGCCATCACGGTCTACTCCGTGGAGCATGCGTTGCTCGCGCCGAACCTGGCGCTGCGCTTTACGCCGCCCGTGCAGACTGCCGCCGCGCAAGGCGACAAACGCGGCTGGCTGAGCAAGCTGATGCCGGGTCCGCCGCCGATGTCCACGCATCCCGACGAGCCGGAGCCGGCGGAGAACAGCCCGAAGGTGTACGTGCTGCGTAACGGACAACCCGCGCCCGTGGCCGTGAGGACGGGCGCCACCAACGGCAAGCTGACCGAGATTCTCGCGGGCGGCATCGCCGCCGGAGTACCGCTCGTGGTCGATTCGACGAAGGCGGAAAAATGAACACCGCGATGGAGTTGAACAAAGCTCCCACGCCGGAAGAAGCCGTGATGGAATTCCGGAACGTGACGAAGGTCTACGGCGAAGGCGATGCCGCGATGCTGGCGCTGGCCGGCGTCAGTTTCCGCGTGGAGAGCGGCGATTTCGTCGCCATCATGGGGCCGAGCGGTTCGGGCAAATCGACCTGCATGAACATCCTCGGCTGCCTGGATACGCCGACGGGCGGCGCGTACCTGTTCCGCGGCGTCGACGTCGGCCGGTTGAGCCGCAAGCAGCGCGCCAGCCTGCGCCGCTACTATCTGGGCTTCGTCTTCCAGGGCTTCAACCTGCTGGCGCGGACCTCGGCGCTCGAAAACGTAGAGCTGCCGCTGATCTACCGCGGCACGCGTGGCTCGGAGCTGCGCGACCGCTCGCTCGAGGCGCTGCACATCGTCGGCTTGAAGGGCTGGGAAGGCCACACGCCGGCCCAACTCTCCGGAGGCCAGCAGCAGCGCGTCGCCATCGCGCGCGCGATCGTCACCGATCCCGAAGTGCTGCTCGCCGACGAGCCCACCGGCAACCTGGACTCGGCCCGCAGCGTGGAGATTATGGAACTGCTGTGCCGGCTGAACCGCGAGCGCGGCATCAGCATCGCCATGGTGACGCACGAACCCGACATGGCGCTCTACGCCAAGCGAACTATCGTGTTTCGCGACGGCCTGGTGCATTCGGACGCGCCGACCGCGGGCAAGGCGAAAGTGACGGTCTGAACCACGGACCTGGCGAGGCGCCGCGCGAAGGAATAGGGGAGATTCGAAATGATCTGGAATGCGATCCGGCTGGCACTGGCGGCGATCCGCCGCAATCTGATGCGTTCGTCTTTGACCGTGCTGGGCATCGTCATCGGCGTGGCCGCCGTGATCGTGATGGTCACGCTGGGCAACGGCGCGACGGCGAAAGTCACGGAGGACATCTCCAGCCTGGGCACGAACATGCTCATGATCATGCCGGGCCAGATGGCGCGGGGCGAAGGCGGCAACCGCGAGCAGGCTAAACAATTCGAAGCCGCCGACGTCGCGGCGCTGCGGGACGAGGTGCCCGGCGTGAGCGCCGTTGCGCCCACCGTGTCGAGCACCATGCAGGCGATCTACGGCAACGCCAACCGCTCGACGTCGGTCTACGGCGTGGACGACGCATATCTGAAAGTCCGCACCTGGGGCCTGGCGTCGGGCCGCGACTTCACCGAAGCCGAGCAGCGCTCGGGCGCCGCGGTGTGCATCCTCGGCGCCACGGTGCGCAAGGAACTGTTCGGCAATGCCGACCCCATCGACAACAACATCCGGCTGAAGGCGATCTCCTGCCACGTGATCGGCGTGCTCCAGACCAAGGGCCAGGCCGGCATGGGCATGGACCAGGACGATCTGGTGCTGACGCCGCTGCGAATGTTCCAGCGCCGCGTCTCCGGCAACCAGTACATCGGCAGCCTGCTGGTCGGCCGCAATGCCAACTCCGATTCCACCAAGGTGCGCAACGACGTCGAGCGTCTGCTGCGGCAGCGCCGCAAGGTGCAGCCCGGCGCGGACAACGATTTTGAAGTGCGCGATCCGCAGGAACTGATGGCGACGCTCACGGGCACCACCAAGCTGCTCACCATGCTGCTCGGCGCCGTCGCCGCGGTCAGCCTGCTGGTCGGCGGCATCGGCATCATGAACATCATGCTGGTCTCGGTGACGGAGCGCACCCGCGAGATCGGCGTGCGTCTGGCGATCGGCGCCTTCGAGCAGGACGTACTGACGCAATTCCTGGTGGAGGCCGTCGTGCTGTCGTCCTTCGGCGGCATCGCCGGCATCACGATCGGCTTCGTCGTCTCGGTGCTTGGCGCGAAGCTCCTCGACGTGCCTTTCCTGCCCGACGTGCAAATGGCGGTTATCTCGTTCGTCTTCTCGGCGCTTGTCGGAGTGCTGTTCGGCTTCGTGCCCGCGCGCAAAGCGGCCCAACTCGACCCGATCGAAGCACTGCGGCACGAATAAACCGGGCCGCCGCACGCAACGCTAGAACGCGTAGCCCGGCGGCTTGATGCCCTTCGCGCGCAGATAGACTTCCGCCTGCCCGCGGTGATGCGCGGTATGCGTGAAGTACGCCCACAGCCACTCGAACCCGGTCAACTTGCGCGCGGGCGGTCCCACGACGGAATCGAGACGCTCCGGAGTCATCGCCGCGACCGCCTGGTCGCAAAAGGCAAACGAGTCCTTCAGAAACTGCGTCGCCGTCTCCTTGTCGACGTCCACCTTCTGCATGTCCTTGGTCCACTCGGCGATCTTCGGCGGCAGCGCGGGCTTGGCGAGACCGCTCGCGTTGGCGCAGGCGTTCAGATTGGCGACTGCGATGTGCGCCATGAGCTGGCCGAAGTTCATCTCTTCGGGCGTGACGCGATACGCGTAGCCGTCCGCGGGCATGGCCGCGGCCACGGCGAGCGTGAATTCGCCCGAGGTCTTCCAATGCTTTGCCAACGAGTCTTTGATCGTGGTCTGGGCCAGCGCCGGGAGAGCCAGCGCAAGAATCGTAAGCACGGTTGTTTTCATGCTGCACCTCACAAGAAACGGTTGGTCCGGGCGGGTCTCTGCGTTCGTCCAGTATAGCTTCCACGGCGTCACGCGCAATGCGCATCGTCCGTCCGCTGGCCGGTGATTCCGTCCCGCTCAGAGCCCCATCCGGCCCGCTCACGGTTTCCTGAGGCTAATCGAGCAGCATCGTCAATCACAGTAGTGGAAGAAGATGCAAAAGATCTATGCAGGGCTGCTGGGGATGCTCCTGGGACTTGTGTCCCCGGCGACATGCCAATCGCTGGGCAATGCGGCAACGCTCTCGGGAATCGTGATCGACCAGACCGACGCGGTTGTGCCGGACGCCATCGTGCGCATCCACAATCCGGTGAGCGGCTACGAGAGAACAACCAAGACCGGCCACGACGGCGCCTTCAGCTTCGTCAACATCCCGCAAAACAAATATCACCTCGACGTCTCCGCGGTCGGCTTTGAGCGCCATTTCGAGGACGTTCATTTGCACAATGCGATACCGGTGAACCTCAGCGTGCGGCTGGCCGTCGCCGACAGCCACACCGAGGTCACGGTGGAAGCCAGTGCTCCGGACCTGGTCGATGCGGTGCCTACAAGCCAGAACGAGATTGACCGTTCGCTGACCGACAGCCTGCCCACAACCGCGCCGGCGTCCGGTTTGAGCAGCGCCATCGCGCTCGCCACGCCGGGCGTGGTCGGCGACTCGAACGGTTTCATTCACCCCCTTGGCGATCACGCGCAAGTGACCTTTGCCGTAGACGGCGAGCCGGTCAGCGATCAACAGAGCAAACAGTTCTCGACCCAGTTGCCACTGAATGCGGTTCAGTCGATGCAGGTCATCACCGGCGCGCCGCCCGCCGAATTCGGCGACAAGACGAGCCTCGTGGTAAACACGACGACGCGCTCGGGGATGGGCCAGTCGAAACCCACGGGCGAGTTGACGACCCAATACGGCAGTTTCGGCGCCATCAGCCAGGAGGCGTCGATCGGCTTCGGAGGCAAGAACTGGGGCAGCTTCACCGCCGCGAACGGCATGCGCTCCAGCCGCTTTCTGGACACGCCGGAGTTCCAGCCGATCCACGCCGCCGGTAACAGCGGGAACCTCTTCGAGCGTCTCGATTACCAGCCGACCGAGCGCGACATGTTCCATCTGAATCTCTTCGTCGCGCGCAACTGGTTCCAGATTCCGAACACATACGATCAGGCCGCGGCCGGACAGGACCAGCGCCAGCAGGTGCGCACGTTCAGCCTTGCGCCCGGTTATCAGCGGACCGTCGGTACGAACCTGCTCTACACGGCCAATGCCTGGTGGCGCGAAGACTTCGTCGATTACCTGCCGAGCGCGGATCCGTTCTCCGACACGCCCGGCACGATCGGCCAGACGCGCAAGTTGCGCAGCGCCGGTATTAAGACCGACCTGGCCATTTCCAAACGCCGGCACGCCATCAAGATCGGCATGCAATACGGCCAGACCGGGCTCTCCGAGGACACGCGTTTCGCGCTCACGTCCGCATCCATCAATCCGGTGTGCCTGACCGATGCGGGCGATGCCGTGCCGGGCACGCTCGTCCTGTCGGCCTCCGGCTGCGCCGCGGCCGGTTATACGGCCAATCCGGATTTCCTCCCCGGATTGTTGCCGTATGACCTGACGCGCGGCGGCGGCTACTTGAACTTCCGCGGACGCGGCACGATCAATCAAACCGCGGTGTTCGTACAGGACGACATCAACCTGGGCAACCTGAACGTGAGCCTGGGGCTGCGCTTTGACGACTATCGCGGCCTGACGCAATCCGACCGCGTCGAGCCGCGCGTGGGCCTGGCCTACCACATCAAGCCGACCAGCACTGTCCTGCGCGCCTCCTACACGCAGACGATGGAGACGCCGTACAACGAAAACCTGCTGCTCTCAAACATGGCGGCGTTCGGCGGCACGGGACTCGGCCAGGTCGGCGCTTACGGCGATCAGGCGTTGAAATCGGGCGTGCGCACGAGTTACAACACTGGCATCCAACAGTCGTTCCACAGAAAAGTGGTCATCGACGGCGAGTATTTCTGGAAGTTCACCGACAACGCCTACGATTTCGATACGCTCTTCAACACGCCCGTGGTCTTTCCGATCTCCTGGCGGAAATCGAAGATCGACGGCGTCTCGGTGCGCATCAGCACCGTCGACATCCATGGCTTCACCGCGTACACGGTGCTCGGCCACACCCGCGCCCGTTTCTTCGGCCCCGAAAACGGCGGCTTGCTGTTCAACTCGCCGCTGGAAACGTCCGTTTTCCGCATTGACCACGACCAGGCGCTGGAGCAGACTACGCATGCCCGCTATCAATTCGGCAAGCGCGGCCCGTGGGTGGCGTTTACCTGGCGCTACGACAGCGGCATGGTGGCGGGAGCGGTGAACTCTCTCGCCGACGCGCTGGCGCTCACCGCCGACGAGCAGACGGCGATCGGCTTTTATTGCGGAAGCCAGCACGCGGCGCTCGGCCAGCCGATTACATCCTGCTCATCGCCGGACTTCGGCGCCACGCGGCTCGTCATCCCGAAGGCGGGAACGGCCAACGCCGATCACAACCCGCCGCGCATCGCGGCGCGCAACCTCTTCGACGCCGGCATCGGCATCGACAACATTCTCAAGCGGGAACACTACAAGCTCGGACTCCGCTTCAGCGCCGAGAACCTGACGAACGAAGTGGCGCTGTACAACTTCCTGTCGACCTTCAGCGGCACGCACTTCATTGCGCCGCGCAATTACCAGGCGGCAGTGACTTTGAGCTTCTGATTCGCGAGCCGGCCCCGGTCAGTTCGTCCGGCGGATGACAACCAGCGTCATGTCGTCGTGCCGTGGCGCGCCATCGGCGAAGGCGTTCACCGCATCGACGATCGTGGCGCACAACGCCGCGGCGCCGGCAGGCTCGCGCAGCGCCGCGATCAGACGTTCTTCGCCGAACTGATCCTGGTCCCGGTCCATCGCTTCGGTGATGCCATCGGAATAGAGCAGCAGCAGATCGCCGGGCGCGAGCGTAACGGTCTCGCATCCGAGGCGCGGATCGAAGACCGCCGGCCCGGCCATGCCAAAGGCGATGCCGGAGGGTTTGACGAAACGGATCTCGCCATTCGCGCGAACCAGCAGCGGAGGATTGTGCCCGGCGCGCGTCAGCTCGATCTCACCGGTCTCCGGCCGCAGCGCCGCGAGCACCGCGGTGACGAAGACGCGGCGGTCATGCCGCCCGCGCGCGCCGGCCGAGTAGATGTGGCGATTCGCCAGCGCGGCGATGCGCTGAACATCGGCGGCTTCCTCGCACGCCGCCGCGAGCACGCCTTTGGAGAGCGTCATGTAGAGCGCGGCGGGCATGCCCTTGCCGGAGACGTCCGCGACGGAAAACAGCGTGCGTCCGTCCGGCAGCGTGTGGAAGTCGTAAAGATCTCCGCCCACGTCGGTCGCGGGCTCGCATAGCGCGGCGACATCGTATCCCGGCAAGGCCGGCGGAACCGCGGGCAGCAGACGCCGCTGGGCCTCGCGGGCGTCGGTGAATTCGGCCTTCAGGCGCTCGCGCACCGTGGAAGGCTGATCCGTCTCGTCCACCGGCAGCCACACCTCCGGAACCGGCTCGGGCTCACGCAATCCCGCCAGCAAGGCAAACACCGTCACGCCGGCCAGCGCCGCCATCGGCGCCGCGTGAATCCCGCCGGCGGCCGCCAGCCAAAGGTGCGACGCCGGCAGAGCCAGCGCGACGGCCAGCGCGCCCGCCTGCCAGAAGGTGATCACGGCAACGACGCCGCCCGCGAGCGCCGCCCACGCCAGCCAGTGCGGCGACACTTCGGTGCGCGCCTCGGACATCGCCATCACCACGGCGGGCAGGAGCAGCAGCACCGTGCGCAGCGCGGCGTTGCGGAAGCGCATGGCCCAGGTTAGCGCGAAGAGCGGAACCGCCAGCACCTCGGGCGCGGCGAACGCTCCCCAAGCGTCGGCGAGCGGACCGGACGAAAGGCCCTCCGAACCGAGCACGCGCCAGTACGGCTCTGGCGCGCCGAGCCATTCGGGAGCAATACGGCAGACGGCCAGCAGAGCTCCCGCGCCCAATCCCGCGGCGACCGCGCGCAAGACATAGCCGTTCGTGAACCGCCCCGCCAGCGCCATCCGCAGCGGCGCCCACGTGGCCGTCGCGCAACGCTGCGCCCGCGCTTCCGCCGCCGCGAAAACCCACGCGGTCCACGCCAGCGCCAGCAGTTGTACGAAGATGAGCCACACGACGCTGTCCCCGCTCGCCCTGGCGATCAGAATCTCGTCGTAACGCGTGCCCAAAAACCGCGAGCCGGTCGACGCCAGGGCGAACAGCCCGAAGGCGATCAGCGCCAGCCGGCGGTCGAAACTGCCGCGGCGCCATGCTTGAATACCCGCGAACGTCGCGCCAATGGCGACGATCAGAAACATGGCGTAGCCGATGCCGCGCAGGTCGGTGGTAGTGAACTTCCAACGGAACGAGCTGAAAAACGACGGGTCCGTCACATCCGGATCCAACTCCGCCTTCACGACGTGGCCCTGCCGCAGGCCGATGTGAATCCGCCAGTCCAGAGCGCCGTTGGACGGATCGCTGGCCTCCATCTCGTACGTCCCGTTCGCCTTGATCGGATCGGAGTTCATTCTGTGGAACTGCGGGGTGACCGTACCCGCCAGCAACCCCTCGGCGTGGGCGACGAGGGCGTCCAGCCGCGCAGCTTCCGCCGGCGTCCGCGGCGCGCCGTCGCGCGTTGGCCCGGAATCCAGCTCGCCGTCCGGACGGCCTTCCACATTCCAATCCAGCAGCCGTCCGTCCTGCGCAAGATGCAAATGAGCCCGCAGACGCTCGTCTTCATTGCTGGTTTGCGGACCGAGCAGGAAAACTTCTACCGCGACCGTGGGCCGCAACAACGGCGACTTCGTAGCGTTGACATTGGCATCCACCAGACGCGTCTCCGGACGGCGGTCGCGCGTAAGACGCGCGGTCGCGAGCCAGCCTCCGGTGTCCAGATCGAAACCGCGGGCGATGGCGCGCGCCTGCTCGATAAAAACCGCCCGCGTAAGACTGGGGTTCGTCAGCGCCGCGTCGTGCTGGGCAACCGCCTGCCACAGCCAGGCCGCCGCGCCCAGGCCAACCAGCGCGAACACCGCCACCGCAATGCGGCCTGGACGTATGCCGTCCCGTCTCATGCGACGGCCTCCCGGCGCGCCGTTTCGGCCCCGCTCACCCGCATCGCCACCAGCGTGAGATCGTCTTTGAGCCGGCGGCGCGAGCGGCGCGAAAGACGCCCGAAAACCGCGTCGACAATTTCGGCCGCGCTCATGCGAACCGCGGCGCGCTCAAAACGGTTGCGGCGCAACATGCGGATCATGGAACCCCGCCGCCCGACGCCGTCGCTGTACATCAGGATCAGGCTGCCCGGCTGCAGTTCCGCGGCGCCTTCGAAGATGGTCAGCCCGTGCGCGTCGCGCACCCGTTCGGCGCAGGGCAGCGCTGGCGCATCCGGCCCCTGGCGCAGCAGCAATGCCGGCCACTCGCCCGTCCGGGCGTAGCGCAAAGCAAGCGACGCGGGATCGATCACCGCCAGGCAGAGGCTGTCCGTGCTGCCCTCCACCAGGTGTCCGGTCGCGGCGTACAACGCCGCCAGGATCTCTCCGGGCGTCCGCCCGCTATTCACCTTCTGCATCAGATAACCCTTCACCAGGGCGATGGAAAGCGCGCGCGCCAGCCGCTGTCCGCCGCCTTCGGCCAGCAACACGGCCAAGCCCCCGCCGTTCAGCGGCAGTGCGTCATAAAAGTCGCCGGCCACAATGCGCGCCGGCAGGCACGCCGCATGACCGTCGATCCCTTCGACCCGCGGAAAGGCCGCCGGCAACAGGCAGCGTTGCGCCACGCGCGTGGCGTCAATTTCCTTCTCCAGCCGCAGGCGCTCGGCGAGATGCGCCGCATAGAGCGGGCGCACGTCCTCATCGCGCAACACCTCCCCGTGCATGGCAGCAAACCAGGCGGCCGCGGCCACGGCGATGCCGGCGCCAAACAGAATCACCAGGTCCCATCCGACGGGCTCGGCGGCCATCAATGTTCCCGCGGCCAACCCGATGCGCAGCGTCGCCAGAGCGGCCAGGCCCGCCAGCAGATCGGAGGCCCAGAAGAACGCGGCAAAGAGCGCGGCGGCGCTCGCCAGCCCCCACAGCGTCTGCCCGAAGAAGGCCAGCGTGTCCGGCGCGGTCACCGCGAAGCCGGCCACCGCGGCGAGAAATACCAGGCCGAGATGCAGCCGCGGCGCCTGGCGCGGCCAGCGCCGGAACCATCGCCGCGTAAGCCGCTGGAACATCGCCAGCGGCACCAGGAAGCCGAACACGCCGCTGAGAATCGCGCTGAACGGCGCTTTGAGCAAAGCCGTCAGCCATGGCACGCGCGCGAACGCAAACTCCACCTCCGCGAGATCCACAGGCCCGTGCTGGCGCAACAGCGAAGCGGCCTGCGTGCTCAGCAACAGCCAGCCGCCCAGCGCCGTGCCCAGCAGAATCGCCGAGCCGGTGTTGTGCGTAAAGAACCGCCCGGTGAAGAGCGCGTCCAGCGAGGTCATCGTGCCCGGATGGATCTCCCGCACCTCGCCCTCGGCGGCCGCGTACGCCATGCCGAACAGGATGGCGCCCACGCACAAGCCCAGCGAGCCGAAGAGAATCTGCAATGGCAGCGGCACCTGGTCGCCGGCGATGTGCAGGTTCGTTGCGCGATCGAACAGGCTCAGGCCCACAAAAACGGCAAAGATAGCGCCGACCGTCAAAATGCGTCCCTGCGGCGCCTCCCGTTGCAGCGAACGCTTGATGTAGCGCACGGCGATCCACGGAATGGCAAAAACGAAATAGAATCCGGCAAGCCCGCTATAGAATGCGCCGCCGCGGTTATGCTCGGCGTGAAAGCCTTTCGGCGGACGCTGCGCGTCCGGATCCGGACTGACCTGCTCGCCCGCCACCCGGCCGCAGACGAAATCCACCTCGAAACGCACCGGCACGTCCTTCAGCTCGCGAAGCGGCACGCGCCAACTGTAGCGGATGCGGGGCGCGCGGCCGGAAACATTGATCTCGCTGCGCGTCGGCGCTTCCGCGTAAAGTTTGGGCCAGCGGGCGAAGCGCGCGCGAAACAGTTGGCGCGCCCGGTCCTCTTCGGCGGGCCCCGTATCGGCGCAGTCGCCTCCGCCGCGCAGGTCCATGCGGTAGCCCGTCACCTCGCCGCGCATATTCAGGTTGAAAGTGAGCTTGTCGCCGGTCTTCGCGTTCTCAAAACCGGCGGCGAGAAATCGCGGCGGCGTGTTCTGATACAGCCAGCGCCGCAGCGCGGCCGGCTGGTCGTGCATCGCCTGGTCGAGCATCGGGTTGGCGTGCAGTTCAATGGACTCGCGCCAGCCGGAGACATCGACACCGTGTTTCTGCGCCTCGAGCGAAGCCTTGCGCAGGGCGGAACTACGGTCGAGCGCGGCCTCGGGCCAGGTGTGGGTCGTGATCTGATAGCGCAGCGCGAGCCCGCCGATCCACGCGAGCGGCGCCAGGACGAGAATCCAGCTCCACACCGCCAGCGCCCGCGGAGTCAGCTCCAAACGCCTCAACGCATTTTCAGCCCAAGACTTCGCATCCATGGCTGTGACGATTGACCAGCATCTCAGATTGCGCGGCGGCGGGAAAGTGACCGGCCGTCCAGTGCGCGGCCGCGGCAGCGTCTCCCGGCTTCAGAAACTCAGCCGCGCTGCCAGGGCTTGGGCTGCCGGCCCGCATCCCGCGCGGTGATGCGGTCGTATAGATGCTTTTCGTTCGTAGTGCCCAGGCCCTCGTTGTAGAGGCTGGTGAGACCCGCGGCCTGGCGCAGGTCTTCCGTGAAATCGTGCAAGCCGTGCAAGTGTTCGGCCACGGCGGGCACGCGCCTGCCGCCGGCCGTAAGAAAGATTTTCTGATAGCCGAGGTCGGTCAGTTCCGCGACCTCGCCCTGCAACGCAAGCCCGGCGGCCAGGATGGCGGCGCCACCCTCGGCATCGGGCTGCAGCAGCGCCGCATAGTGGTCGCGCGTTACCACAGCGCCACCGCCGGGCGCGTCGGAGACGGTGAACCCTGCGCGCCGGAGCTGATCGAGTTGGTTGGAGAAGGCAACAACGACGGGCTTTTCACGCTTGAAGAACATAGGATTGCCACGGTCCGAAACTTCAGTATAGGGGATCGTTCCGCCCTTGCCGCAAGGGGCATTTCCCCTGCCCGGGAACGGTGCATTTTCTCTCTTGACTTCCGGGAAGAGCGGATTTACACCGGAGTGGTCGGGAGGCTACCATGTCCACCTTGCGCGGCTCCCGTTATACCGGCGCGGAACGGATCACGATCTGCGACGGTGGCATCGAAGGTTTTGGTTCCCTCACCACGGCCCCGCCCGGTTTCCGTCTCGACAACTCGGGCCGTCTGTGGGCAACCGGTCCCCACCACGATCAACCCTCGGGCTTCCGCATCACGGAGGATGGCGAAGTCGTTGAAGACGAGGTCGTTGCCGAAAGTGCAGCCTCAGGCCGCCGCTTTGGTCCGCGGCCGGGAAAGGAGGGCGCGTGAGGAGGAGTAAAGAAGGATCGCCGCGGCGGATTCCGCCACCCTTGGAGCCGCGCCACCCTTCTGGCGCGCCCTCCATTTCTCAGGCGCATCCGGCCGCGCCGGCTCAACCGGCCAGCCGGCCGCAGTTGCGCAACGTTTCGATGGTGCGGAGGATCCTGCCGCGCTGAAGGCGCGGCGCGGTTACAATAGCGGGTTCCCGGACGGTCGCGGATCCCTCAGGGTGACGATCCCGAGCCGGGTGGAGGGGCGGAGCGAGCGGCTCCGCCCCTTCGGTGTAAATGCGGGGACTACGCCATCTCGCTGGCGCGGAAGAACCACGCCAATTCGATCGCGGCGTTCTCGTCGGAATCGGACCCGTGCGCGGCGTTGCGCCCGATGTTGGTTCCGTAGAGCTTGCGCACCGTGCCCGCGGCGGCCTTCTCCGGGTTGGTGGCGCCCATCACGTCGCGCCAGTTCTGCACGGCGTTTTCCTTTTGGAGAGCGAGCAGGACAACCGGCCCCTCGGTCATGAAGGCAACCAGTTCGTCGTAAAAGCCCTTGCCCTTATGCACGGCATAGAAGCCCTCGGCTTCCGCACGGGTCAGGTGCTGCATGCGCAGGGCCTTCACCTTGAACCCGTTCTTTTCGATCAGCGAGAGGATGGCGCCCGCGTTGCCCGCGGCGACGGCATCCGGCTTGATGATTGCTAAAGTCTTGTTCCCAGTTGGCATATTTGGTCCGAACTTCTATTCTAGCGGGCAACCCTCGGCCTGTCCCGCACGGCAGCACTATCGCGTGGTGCTGCTGAGCGGGCGCGTGCCGGCGCCGGGGGCTGCCCGCGCATTACAGTTTCAGCGCCGCCTTGATCCGAACGCCCATTTCGGCGGGCGAAGCGCAGACGATTACGCCGGCGTCCTGCATTGCCGCCATCTTGTCCGAGGCCTTGCCTGAGCCGCCCGAAATGATGGCGCCCGCATGGCCCATGCGCCGTCCCGGCGGCGCGGTCTGGCCGGCGATAAAGCCGACCACGGGCTTCTTCACGGACTGCTTGATGTACGCCGCGGCAGTCTCTTCGGCGTTGCCGCCGATCTCGCCGATCATCACGATTGCCGCGGTTGCCGGATCTTCGTTGAACAGCCGTATGGCGTCGATGTGGGTGGTGCCGATGATCGGGTCGCCGCCGATGCCGATGCAACTCGTCTGGCCGATGCCGAGCGCGGTCAACTGGCCTACTGCTTCGTAGGTCAGCGTTCCCGAGCGCGACACGACGCCCACCGGACCCGCCATGTGAATGTGGCCGGGCATGATGCCGATCTTGCACTCGCCCGGCGTGATGATGCCCGGGCAGTTCGGACCGATCAAGCGCGTCGCCGGCTTGGTCTTCAGGAAGTTCCAGGCCTTCACCATATCGACAGCCGGGATGCCCTCGGTAATGCAAACCACCAGCGGCAACCCCGCGTCGGCGGCCTCCATGATGGCTTCGGCGGCATAGGCCGGCGGGACGAAAACGACGCTCGCGTTGGCGCCGGTGGCCTTCACCGCTTCGGCGACCGTGTTGAACACCGGCCGTTCCAGGTGGACTTGCCCGCCCTTGCCCGGCACGACGCCACCGACGACGTTGGTCCCGTACTCGATGCACTGCTGCGCGTGGAAGGTGGCTTCCTTGCCGGTGAAGCCCTGCACCAGCAGGCGCGTGTCCTTATTCACCAGAATGCTCATTGCTCGATTCCTTCCTCCGGCTATTGCGCCAGGGCGACGACTTTTTCGGCGGCGTCCTTCATGTCTTCCGCGACGGTGAAATTCAGGCCGGATTCCTTCAGAATCCGCCGCCCTTCTTCAACGTTGGTGCCTTCCATGCGAATCACGATCGGCACTTTCAGCTTGAGTTCCCGCGCGGCGTCGACCACGCCCGCGGCCAGCATGTCGCAGCGCAGGATACCGCCGAAGATGTTGATCAGCACGGCCTTCACGCCCGGATCGGCGATCAGGATGCCGAAGGCGCTCCGGATCTGGTCCTTGTTGGCGCCGCCGCCGACATCCAGGAAGTTGGCCGGATTGCCGCCGGCATACTTGATGATGTCCATGGTCGCCATGGCGAGGCCGGCGCCGTTTACCATGCACGCCACGTTGCCGTCCAGCTTGATGTAGTTGAGCCCGTACTTCGAGGCTTCCACTTCGAGCGGGTCCTCTTCGGTCAGGTCGCGCAACTCGACGATGTCTTTGTGCCGGAACAGCCCGTTGTCGTCAAAATTGATCTTAGCGTCGAGCGCGACGATGTGGCCGTCTTTGGTCAGCACCAGCGGGTTGATCTCGGCGAGCGACATGTCGTTCTGGACATAGGCCCGCGCCAGCGCCTGCATCGCGCGCGCGGCTTCGTTCACCGCGGGCCCGGTCAGGCCCAGGCCGAAAGCCAGCTTGCGCGCCTGGAAACTCCACAATCCCACACCGGGATCGAAGGCCTCCTTGAGAATCAACTCGGGCGTCTTGGCCGCGACTTCCTCAATCTCCATGCCGCCGGAGGCCGAAGCCATCGCCACGGGCTTGCCCTGGACGCGGTCGAGCACGATGCCGAGGTAGAGTTCGCGCTCGATGGGCAGCGTCTCTTCGATCAACAGGCGCTGAACCAGCTTGCCTTCCGGGCCGGTCTGGTGCGTCACCAGCGTCATGCCGAGGATCTTCGACGCGGTTTCGCGGACCTGATCCGGTCCTTCCGCCAGCTTGACGCCACCGCCTTTCCCTCGTCCGCCGGCGTGAATCTGCGCCTTCACAACGACTTTTCCGCCCAGCTCCTGGGCGATCGCCACCGCCTCGTCGACGGTGGACGCCATCCTGCCCCGCGGCACGGGGACACCGTATTTGGCCAGGATCGACTTGGCCTGATATTCGTGGATTTTCATAGGAATTCCGATCGAACCTGGGAGCCTGTGCTAGGCTTCGAGATAAACCCGATCCAGAATATCATGTCCTTTCTCGACCCTTTGCATAAGGTAATGAACCGTGGCGATCTGAGCGCCGCTGAAGCACAAGCCGCCATGCAGGAGGTGTTTAGCGGCAACGTGACGACGCCGCAACTGGCCGCGTTCCTGGCCGCGTTGCGCGTGAAGGGTGAAACCGCCGAGGAAATCGAAGGCTTCGCCCGCGCCATGCGCCAGGGCTGCCTGCGCATCGAACATGGCATTACGGACGAGCCGGTATTGGACACCTGCGGCACCGGCGGCGATGCGCTGGGCACGATCAACATCTCCACCTGCGCCGCGTTTGTGGCCGCCGCCGCCGGAGTGCGCGTGGCCAAGCACGGCAACCGCTCCGTCTCGTCGCTCTCGGGCTCGGCCGATGTTCTGGAGGCGCTCGGCGCGCGCGTGGGCATTGCGCCCGAACGCGTGGCGGCGTCGATCCGCGAAATCGGCATCGGCTTCCTTTTCTCGCCCTCGCTCCACCCGGCCATGAAGCACGCCATGCCCGCGCGCAAGGAATTGAAGACGCGCACCGTGTTCAACCTGCTCGGCCCGCTGGCGAATCCCGCCGGAGCGACCGTCCAGATCGTCGGCGCGCCCTCGGAAGAAGCGGCCCATCTGGTGGCTAACGCGCTGGCGCGCCTGGGATTGGTTTACGGCTTCGCGGTGCATGGAGAAGACGGTCTGGACGAGGTCACCGTGACGGCGGCAACCGTGGCTTTCGAGATTGGCGGCGGCAAGGTCACCCGCCGCGTCTTTCAGCCCGAGGATTTCGGCGTCGGCCGGTCGACGCTCGACGCCATTCATGGCGGCGGCCCGGAACACAACGCCGCGCGCGTGCGCGCCATCCTGAACCGCGAGCACGGCGCACAGCGCGACATCGTGGTGGCGAACGCCGCGCTGGCCATCTATGCCGCGCATCGCGCCGCGGTCGCAGCGGGCCAGAAACCCGTCGGCGGCGCGCAGGCGGCGCTGCCGGCGGGAAGCTATCGGGAAGCGGCAAAGATCGCCGCGGAGATGATCGACTCCGGCGCGGCGGCGGCGAAGTTGGCGGCTTTCGTGGAGTTCAGCGCAAAGTAGCGCGACACGGGGCGGCGCTCCAGCGTCGGCTGTGCGTGGTTATTCTCGTTGACAACTCAGCGCGCATGCCCCGGGGAACGGTCATTCGCCGGAAATGCGCATACCGGCCGCTGCGGACACCAAGTAAAAAGAGCCCGCGGCCGGACTCCGGCGGCGGGCTCTTCGGTAGCTGTAAGAGTTCAAACTGTGGCGTCTGAACCCGGTGACGTTCAGTGACCGGTCCACATGAACACGGTTCCCTACTGACCGGAACCTCCACTCAGGGAGCGGCGAACTTCAGCTTTCGGTCACCTCGCGTTGCGATCTACTACCAATACTCATTGAGTTCTGGACCACCTCCTTTCTTCAGTATTGAGTCGATAATAAGGCGGGTCGCCTGAACGGTCAAGAAAAAATAAAACAAAAAAGAGAGAATTTGTTGTTACAGCGCACGCCCCGCCAGACCCGCCAAAGAGCATCAAATCCATAGGCTTTCGGGCTGGCGCCGGGCCACGAAAACCCGGCCGAATGCGCCGGCTCCAGGGTAACAACAGAACAAAGAGCCGGAAAAAGAGAACGCCCTGTCGACCGCAAGGCGACAGGGCGGAACTGGGGAAATCCCCATCAAATGGCGAGATGCCTAAAAACCCCGATCCATCTCATGCACTTTGGGTGCCAACCGCAAGCCATTGAAAATGCAGAGCGGCCGTCCGGCGTCTCTACAAAAACCCGGAGATTCCCGATCATAATCCGGGAATCGGAAGGGACCCCGCTACCAGGACCGTCCGGGCGCAGGGGTACAATACGAGGGTGCGTCCCTCGTTGGAGCATCCGTCCGCCGTTCCCGGCGGCGCGCCCGTGCTTGGCGCCGCAGTGCTCGCCAAAGCGCTGGGGGGCCTCTTCCTCTCCGGACTTCTGCTCGCTCTGCCCGGCGCCCTGCTGCCCGTCTGGCGCCATCACATCGACTCCAACTATCTTCTGATCGCGGTTTATTTCCTGGTGCAGAACCTCGGCGTGCTGCTGGCGCCGCTGTGGGCCAAACGCCTGCTGACGAAGGGCGGCCTGGCCTGCTGCATGAGCCTGGCCTCCGGTATGGCCGTCGCCGGCCTGGCGCTCATCTGCCTCTTCTCCCCGCCCTTTGCCTGGGATCACTGGGGCGGACGGCTCGCCGGGCTCCTGCTCACGGGATCGGCGGCCGGATTGATGAACATGGCCGTCTTTCGCGCCGCAATGCCCGCCTACGAAAGCCAGCCGGCCGCGACGTTCAATCTCGGCGGCGTCTTTTGGGGCGTGGGTTGCCTGATGTCGGCGCTCATCGTGGGTGGCAACATGCTGGCCGACGTGTTTCCGGTAATGGCCATCCTGCTGCTGGCATTGCCGGTCGCCAGTTGCATTCTCTTTGCGCGGACCCGGATGCCCGCCCCGCCGCCGCATGAACCGGTCGGCTGGCGCGAAGTCATGCGCGATCTGAAAAGCCCGTCGGCGGTACTCCTGGCGCTGCTGCTGTTCTTCCAGTTCGGCAACGAGGGCGCGGTCTCCGGCTGGCTGGCCCTGTTCCTGACGCAGAAGCTCGGCTTCAGCCCCGCCCGCTCGTTGGCTTTGCTGGCATTGTTCTGGTTTGCCGTGCTGGGCGGCCGCATCGTCACGCAAATCCTGCTGCCGCATGTGCGTCACGGCCGGATGTTGTTCTATTCCGTGCTGACCGGCATGTTCGGCTGCCTGATCCTGGCGTTCACCAACAACCTGTTCGGAGCGGTCTCCGGCGCGCTCCTCTGCGGCTCCTCCTTCGCCTCGGTCCTCCCTCTGGCCGCGGAGCGCATCGGCAGCCGTTTTCCCTACTTCCGGCCGGGCTTCTTCAACGGCGTTTTCTCCATTGCGCTGACCGGCGGATTCCTGGCGCCAGCATCGATCGGCCTGTACGCCTGGTGGTTGGGGATCAACGTCGTCATGGCGGTGCCGCTCTTCGGCTCCATCCTGGTGCTGCTGCTGGTCCTGTTGATTTTCTTCGAGGCCCGCTTCAGCGCGGCCGTGAAACCAGCTTGAGTTCCGCCTTCGCCGGCGCGCCGAGCAGCGGCATCCAGCGCAATTCCATGCTACGTATCTTCTTCGCGCTACCCTGCCAGAAGAAGTACACGTAACCGCTCACCGGGCGGGCCGTCTCGCCCGCCTCCAACTCCAGCGCCGGCAGCGCTTGCGCCGGGTCGTCGGTGTCCTCGTTAGCCCCGCGCGCCTGCCCATTCGGATCTTCGCCCGGACCCGGCGCCGTAGGCCGCCGGTCCGTGGGATCGCCGGGAAACTGCGGGCCCTGCCGTGGCTGGCCCGGGATATAAATCGGTCCCACGCTGCTGTCGAGCCGTGCGCCGTGCTCGTAGCCGTAATACTTCAGCGTCCCCGCCACCACGGAGCTCGCCTGCGGCAGCAAGCCCACTTTGGAGCCATTGATGAAAAGGCGCAGTTCCGACGGGTGCACCGTCACCAGATGGCCCGGCGCGGGATAGAATGCGACCTCTATGACGAGGTAGTATCCAGTGAAGATCGTGCTCTTGCCCGCCGGCGCGCTGCGGCCGTAATACTCTCCGGCGAGCGTGAATTCCGGCGTGCCGCACTGGACTGGATACTCATTGGGAGACGGCCGCGGGGTCGTCGCCGCCAGCCCCAGCGCCGCTGCAGCAACGAGGAGTGCGCCGAGCTGCGGAACGACAGCCTGCGACATGGTTCCAAGATACACCCCGAAACTTTATAAACTGGAAACCTCATGCGTTCCATTTCGCCCGGTTCCCGCCGCACCGCCCGCCGCCTGCCGTTCCTTCTGCTGTGTCTGATCCCCGCCGCGTTGCTCGCTCAGGACCCGCTCGCGGCGCGCCTCCAGCCTCTCGTAACGGCTCCTCCGCTCGACCATGCCATCGCCGGCGTGCGCGTCGTGGAACTCCAGACGGGGCGCGTCGTGTTCGACTATCGCGGCAACACCCCGTTCACGCCGGCCTCCAACACCAAGCTCTTTACCGGTGCGTTCGCGCTGGCCAAGCTCGGCTCAAATTACCGCTTTCATTCGAGCGTCCGGGCGGCCGCGGAGCCGGATGCGGCGGGCATCGTGCACGGTAGCCTGACGTTGGTCGCGGGCGGCGATCCGACGCTTTCGGGACGCGTCTACCCGCATCAGTCCTGCCACAAGACCGGCGACGCAGGCCCGGCGCTGCGCGAGCTGGCGCAACACGTCGCCGGCCGCGGCGTGAAACGCATTGAGGGCGACATTGTGGGCGACGACACCCGTTACCCCTATCAACCGTATGGCCCGGAGTGGACGGTGGACGACACACAGGAGGGCGGCGAAGCGCCAGTGAGCGCCTGGATGATCGACGACAACGTGACCGGCTCCGGCGATGACGAACGCGGTGTGCGCGACCCGGCTCTCGCCGTCGCCGGGCGTTTCCGCCAGGCACTGCTCGACGCGGGCATCGAAGTCCAGGGACAGGCCCGCGCCCGTCATCGTCTGCCGAACAACCCTCTGCCGGAAACCGCTGGCGCCGTGGAACTCGCGTCGCGCACTTCCCCGCCCTTCAACCAGATTCTCCAGATGATGGAGAAGTGCAGCGTGAACCTGCATGCCGAGTCGCTGCTGCTCGAAGCCGCCTACCAGGTCCACGGCGATCTGCTGAGCCGCTCTCAGGCGCTGGACGACGCGCGGTCCTTCTTCGCCAGCAAGGGCGTGCCCGCCGATCAGTTCGAGTTTCACGACGGCTCCGGGCTCAGCCACGCCAACATGGTGACGCCCGCCGCCGTGACCGCCCTGCTGCTCGCCATCCAGTCCGCGCCCTGGCGCGACAGCTTTCTTCAGGCGCTCAGTATCGGCGGCGTGGACGGCACACTCGAGCATCGTTTCGCGGGAGATCCGGCCGCACAGCAGATCCGCGCCAAGACCGGCACCCTGCGCCATGTTGCCGCGCTGTCCGGCTATGCGGGCCATCGCTTCGCCTTCTCGATCCTCGTGAACCAGTTTTTCCCGGGCGAGCATGCAGCCGTGGTGAAGGCGATTGATACAATTGCAGTAGAGATCGCCCAAGCCGCGGAGTAACGCATGCCGATTTTCGAATATCGCTGTGAAGAGTGTGGGAAGAAGTTCGAGAAACTGATCTACCGGAGTTCGGACGAGGCGGAGCTGGTCTGCCCCGAGTGCGGCAAGCAACATCTCAAGCGCGAGCTTTCGACCTTTGCCGCGCATACCAACGGCCGCGGCAGCGACAACTTCCCGCAGTGCCCCAACGGCGGCATGTGTCCGACGCCGGGTGCCTGCGGCCTGCACTGACCCTTGCGCGGCAGCGCGCATCGCGCGGCAAAACTCGTTTCAGCAGTATAGTTTGCGAAGCGCTTGACTTTCGCTCTGTATTCGCCAATACTGCGAGTATGGCTCTGACCCCAAAGCAAAAGAATGTTTTGGATTTCGTCGCTTCGTTCACCGAGCGAAGCGGATACTGCCCCAGCTTTGACGAGATTGCGAGGGGCGTCGGGCTGGGCTCGCTGGCAACCGTCCATAAGCACATCACCGCCCTCCAGCAGAAGGGTTATCTGAAGCGGCGCTACAACGAGAGCCGCTCGCTGGAGGTCTCGGAAGATTACCTTCGTGCGGAGCAAAGCCGCCTGGAAAAGAAGGAACTCGGCTCCGCCTTTAGTGTGCCCCTGCGCGGCACCATCGCCGCCGGTGCGCCCGTGGAAGCTATGGAGAACCCGGAGACCCTCGACTTCACGGACTTCGCGGCTTCGCCCGACCTGTTCGCGTTGCGGGTTCGCGGCGACTCGATGATCGAAGACCACATCTGCGCCGGTGACTACGTCCTGGTGCAGAAGGTGCAGACGGCCCGCGACGGAGAGATTGTCGTGGCGCTGGTGGACGGCGTCGAAACAACCCTCAAACGCTTTTATCGCGAAGGCGACACCATCCGCCTGCAACCGGCGAATTCCGCCATGGCGCCGATCCTGGTTCCGGCCGCGAATGTGCAGCTCCAGGGCCGCGTGCTCGCGGTGCTGCGCAAGTACCGCTAGCCGTACGGTCAGCCTGCAAACGGAGCCCAACGCCGAAACGGAGCCGCGACCGTCAGGGAGCGGTTGCAACTCTGTATCTTCGCTTGCCTGTGAGGCCCGGATCTCCGGGGCGTGATTGGATTCCGTCTGTTTTCCGTTGCCCGTGAAGCGGCCGCACTCTCAAGTCGACGCTTCCGTGGCGCCTGAGAGCGCCGTCGCGCTGCTGTGAACGGCAGCGCCGTCGCGGATCAGGTGCCGGCACAAGTCCGGCAGAGAACATCGAGCGTGTGTGCGGGCTGCGCCCTGACTGCCAGCCTATTTCAAATGGCGGGCGCGCACGACCTCGATCGCGGTCAGCCAGTCATGCTGCTCGCTGCCCTGCGGGCAGCCGTTGCGCAGCCACGTGTAATAGGCTTCCTTGCTGATCTCTTCGTGATGGAACGCGACATCGAACACAGCGGCTTCGGCGATCGTCTCCGGAGAAGGCGCCGCACTAACGGTTTTCCGCGCGGGAGCCACGTGCGTGGCGGCCGCGGATTTCGCACTCGTCTTCTTTGCCACGGCCGGGCCGCTCCCATCGGAACCTGCTGTCTTGCGCGTGTGCCCACGCTTCTTCGGCGCCGTTGCGAACTCTTCGGCTCTGACTGCCTCCGACTCCGGGCTGGTCTTCTTGCGGGTTGCCATTTCTTGTAGTTCCTCCTTGAATTCGTGGCTTCCGTTGTACTGGACAGACGTGAACTCCGCCTGACATTTGTATGAAGAAATGTTTCAGTTACCCGCCGGAGAAGCGAAGACACCACGCCTCCGCGCCGGATGGCACGGCGCAGCGCGCACGCTCATTTCTTTTTCGGCGAGTCTCCGAGCTCAGCCAGGAGCTCGTCTGCCAGCTTCTGCGCCTCGGCAAAAGCCTGTTGGTAAGCGGTGAATTTGCGATTCAGTTCGAGGGCCTGCTCCGGACTCAGCACGGTCCGGAGGATCATGTCGCGCACTCGCACGGGGCTGGGTAGCAGAGCCTCCTCGCGGAGCTCTTCAAGTGCGGCGGCAGGATCGAAGCGCAAGCTCATGATTACGTCTGGTTAATATTATAACCGGAACTGTACCGGGAAGGGGTGAGCCGCGCGGCGCCCCTTCCAGATCCGCTTGCTAATTGGATGGCGCCACCGCCACCACCGGGATGGTGACGATATTCGACGTCTGGTACAACTGCGAAATTGTCAGCGTCGTTTTCGGATCCGTCGTGAGGCTCGTATTGAGCTCCATGTCGATCTGATACACGCCGACGTAACCCGGCTTGAGTCCCGAGAACAGGATGTTCGCGGTCTTGCCGCCGATCAGGCCCGCGACGAACCCGTTGTCCGTAACAGTGTTGTTCGGACTGCCGTTGAACGGCTGGCCATTGATCATCGCCACAAAATCGCTGGTCTCTTTCAGCCGGCCGAGCCCGGAGGCATACACCGAAATCGTCTCGCCGGGAATCGCGGGATTATCGTTGGTCACCGGCGCGCCCGCGATGTTGGCGCAGCACAACGTCGAGTTGAACACGGTGACAATGAGCTTCGCCGACGCATACGTCGTCGGGTAGTTCACCGGATCGGGAATCGCCGTCGAGGTGACGGTCGCCGCGATCGGAATCCCATTGCCCATCGGCCCCGGGACGCGCGCCTTCAAGCGGATGCGCGCGAATACGCCCGTCGGAGCCGCCGTCACTTCGGGATCGGACGCGTTGATCATCGCGATGAACGCGTCGCGAATCTCGTAGTTCGAATCCGACGGCAGCACGGTGTACGTGTACTCGCGGTCGCGAATGGTGATCGTCGCCTGATCGCCACCCTGGATGGAGCCGTCGATGGAGACCGTCGCCATCGCCTGGCTCGATGAATGGAAAGCGACGCCGGGATTCGGCTGCATCGTCGGATCGTAGAAGATCGCGGGATTCTGCTGGATGATCGGGATGTCAAGCGCCGAGCTCACTGTCACCGTGCCATCCGGGGCCGTCACCCGCACGACGCCTGAAGCGGTCCGGGGATAACGGATTGTATCGGTAACGTTCGTGGTCGTGCTCGGATCCGGCGGCGTGGTTTCCGGTTCGAGAGCGACAGCCAGCTCGATCGGCATCTGAGCGACGAACGACGTCGGCGTCACCGCGACGAGCGGGCACTTGATACCGTCCACGTAAAACTCAAGTCCGCCCAGCGAGGTCGGCAGCGGCTTGTTCAACGGCTGCACCGGCGGGATCTGGGAAGCGTCCAGGTTCACAATGTTCTGACCCTTGCCGCCCGAGACGCGCACCAGCGCGAAAGGCGCCATCATCGTGGCGTCCATTCCGCCGCTCAAGGTCGTACCCGACGCCGTCAACGTCGTCTTGGAGGAGGTCGCGCTGGTCGAGGCCGCGAGCGTGATTTTGTTGCCATCCTGGTCGGCCAGCTTCGATTGCAGGATCAGCGTGTCCGCGCCCGGGTCCGGTATGGCATACACGTAAGGATCGCCCGCCCCGCCGTTCGAGCTGTTGATCGCCTGGGCCAGGCGCTGGATGATCTGCGCGAACGTGTCGCTGGCCGTTTCGAGATAGGAGTAGCCAACCGTAATCTCGTTCTTGTCTTCATCCAGCACGTCGTTCTTGCCGATGGTGACTGTCAGCGTATTGTTGTCCTGAGCGCTGCCGGTGATCTTCACGGTGCCGCGCGGGTAGACAAACGGGCTGGCGGCGTTGCGGACCGCGGCCACGGGGAGTTGGAAGTCACCCGGAGTGTAAACGGCGATGCGGCGGTTGAAGGTGTCCGCCACGTACAAGTTCGTGCCATCCCACGCCAGGCTGTTCGGTCCCTTGAAAGAACCCGCCGAAGCCACGTTTTGCGGTGTGTTCGAATCCGACGTGTCGTCGGAAAACTCGTTGGTCTGGCCAAGGATCACATCGGCGACCGCGCCCGGCTGCGTGGGAATGTGGTTGTAAACCAGGACACGGTCGTTGCCGGTATCGGCAATGAACAACCGGGTTCCGTCGCTGATGGCGGCCATCGGGCCGCTCAACGTCGAGCCGCACATCGTCGGATAAAGGTACAGCGTCGTGCCAACTTCGGTGGTTGTATCGGTGCCGTTTGAGGCGCACAGGCCCGAGTGATAATTCACCACGTTCTGGGAATCGACCGTCGTCCAGTACGTGTTCGGGTAATTCGACGTGAAATCCGGCTGCCCGACAACAACGTCGGCCGCCTGGCCGCTCGTGGTCGGAATCGTGTTCCAGATCAGTACGCGGTTCTGGAAGTTGTCGGCCACGATCAGGCGCTGGCCGTCGCTCGAAACCGAAGCCGGCGCGAACAGCGTGCTCGCGGTCGTATTCAGCGAGTACAGGTTCTGCCCGTCCAGATCGAAATTGTTCTGGCCGAGCACAATTTGCGCCGCCTGGCCGTTTTGCGTGATCGGGCCGTAATACAGCACGCGGTCGTTGCCCGTGTCTGCGACCCACAGGCCATTGTTCGCGTCAAGAAACACGCCCGACGGCGCGCGCAGCGACGTTGCCGAAGAGTGGCCGTGCGGGAAACCATACTGGCCGAACTTGCCGGACCTGTAGCTGGTAAAGTCCGGCTGCCCGACGACGAAATCGGCCGCCTGGTTATTCGAACTCGGCAACGAATTCCAGATCAGAATGCGGTTATTCAACGCGTCGGCCACCGCCAGGACGTGGCCGTTGTACGCCACGCCCACCGCGTAGTTCAGGGTGCTCGCCGTAGGCGCCGCACCTGTGGTGGAAGACTGATTGGGCAAATTGCTGACGAAATCCTGCTGTCCGAGAACCGTGCTCGCGCCGGGCCAGACGGTGCCCGCCGGCGGCTTGTTGCCGTCGAGATAGCCCAGACAGATCGGACACGGCGTGCCGTTCTGCACCACTTCGTCGTGCGGCCCCGGGAACTGGGACAGAATGTCCTTGTAAATCAGAACACGGTTGTTGACCGGATAGGCGCCCTGCCGGTTGGAGTCGGCGACGATCAGCGTACCGCTCGCAAAGGCCACCCCTTGCGCCGCGCCGATCAGTGTCTGCTCCGTCTCCGATCGCTGGGACGAGAAACGCGGCTGCCCGATGACGAGCCGGGCTGCTTGTCCGGTGGAAAACTGCGGTTGCGCCGAAAGAAGGCTCGCAGATAGCAATAAAAGTGCGCTCAGCTTCATGGATCGAGTTCGTTCAGGAGTCAGCAATCTCACAGTATATCAGGGCGTTAAGTTTTAAACGGGCTTGCGGACAGAGGTGAGACGCGCCGCCGGCGGGCGCCGTTTCTTTCGTTCGCAGGAAGGACCCGGCCGTGCGCCGCGCCTACCATAGGAACTCCTTCGCCTCGCGCCGCCGCTCGTAGCCGTCCAGCACATGCACTACCCGTATTTTCTTCAATTTGGCGGGCGAGAGCTGGCCGATCGGCAGGTAAGCAATGTTCCGCCCCGACCGCGCGGCCATGTTACGGAAAAGGGAGCGCGGCGGTTTGGACGCGACGTACAGCACATGGCGTTCCAGCGAGTAGTCCAGCCCGGCCAGCAGCAGGCGCTCGGATTTGCTCTCCGCCAGGTCGTAGTCCGGATCGCTCCACACGTCGAACATGCGCCGCGACGGCAGCACCATCAGGAACCCGCCGTACTCCGCCCGTCCGATGCCCGGTCCGATCATATGATCGAACGGGAACGTCGAGTAGAACGCCATGTCCGACTCGTTCTGGTGCTCGCCGAGCCACGTGGTGCAGTACGAGTACCGGTCGTCCGGGTCTTCGTCGAAGATGACGACGACGGCGCCCACGTCACCCGCCCGGCGCTCCGAGCGCCGCACCCACAGCTCACCGCGATGCCAGTTCCGGATCGTCTCGCGCACGTCGATCCCGTCCAGCAGCGACGTGCGGAACGGCTCCACGTGCGTGCGGTCGTCGGTCAGCATCGACCGCGCCTGCTGCCGCAGCATGCGGCCGTAATCCTCGATCACCAAGTCCTCGGGCGGATAGCTGCAGATCGCGTCGCCGTCAATCTGCCGGGCCCACTCGCCCGGATAACTCTCCTTAAGCCGGTTCGTCAGCCCGCGCGGCTTTCTCAGGCGTTTCTCGCGCAACGGCATCCGGTGCAGCCGCATTTTGCGGAAGTTGGGTGAGAGATCCTCGCTGGTCAGGCTCCGCGTTTCGAAATCCGATTCGGCGAGCTGCCATGGCCACTGTCCGGCCGCGTGCCAGACCTCCCAGGCAAAATTGTCGTCCACCACGCCGCGCGCCGCGGTCAACAAATCGAACAGGTCGGGCAGCAGCATCTGCGCGCTGGACGCCAGTTTCCGCGAGAAGCGCGCCATCTGCCTCCGCTGCCAGCTCGAAAGCTTCTCGTTCGCCTGGATCTCGTAGTTCAACTCGGCCTCGCGCAGCAGTTCGCGTTGCAGGTTGAGCCGGTCGGGCGGCTGGTGCTCCGGGTGCGCCCGCCAGCGTTCGTAACGCTCGGAGTAGAACGGCGGCAGGGCGCAGACCTCCGCCAGACAATCGGGATGCAGGTTTACGAGCGAGGACTGCAATACGAAACCGGGCGGAACCACCGGCTCCGGTTCGGCGGCCGGGACATCGAGCAGGTTCATCAGCGCCCGCGCGGAAGGGGCATCCAGAACCGCCAGCGTGCTGCGCGCCGGATCGGTTCCCTGCAGCGCTAAGGCCATCGCGGCGATCGTCGAATTGGGCTCTGCCGTCTCCTCCGGCGCCGCCAGGACCATGCCCGTGTACGTCTCGATGCCCAGCCGCGAGGCCGCATAACTGTCCGGCAGCGCCGCGGCCGGAAACAAGTTGGGCGCCTCCATCCCGTCGGGCGCGCCCTCCAGCAGGAACACCACCTCGGCCGCGATCTCCCGCGCGCTGCGAATGGCCTCGAAGTACGGATCGCCCGGCTCGACAATCCAATAACTGTCGTCGGGCTCGTCGCCGGACGCCGCGTTCGACCAGGACCAGGCAATCGCCGACAACTCCGGCAGGCGATCCACCGCGCCCATGATCTCGGATTCGAGCCCCCGCCACATCGGCACGGCCACCACCTCGGGCCGCATCTCCAGAATGGTCCGGCGCACCTCGGCGGCGAACTCCAGGCTGGCCGGAGCCACCGGCAGGAAATTCACATGGCCGTGGCGCAAAGGCGGCCTCATCGCGCGCCTCCCGTAGCCCTCAACCAGGCCGGATTATTGCTTCCCGCTCTCATTACTCCCGTCCGCCGACTTCCCGTTCAGGCCAGCTTCAAGTAGCGCAGCGCCTCTTCGCCGAGCGTCTGCCGCACGGCGAATTCGACCGGCGGAGTCCACCCGGAACGCCCCTGCACCGGCGGCAATTCCGCCATCAGTTTCATCGAATAGCGCGCGATGTTGATCCCGTCGCGCACCGTGTAGCGCTCGTCCGCGCCGTGCGCGAGTTGCAGAAAATCGGCGACGTAATTGAGCAGCGCGTCGTCGGCGAAAGGCAGATTCTCGTGCAGGATGGCGAGTTCTTCTTCGCGCTCCGGAAAATCGATCAGGATCTGCGGCTGCAGCCGCGAGTGGATGTATTCGGGCAGATCGAATGTCGAGGCGTCGTCGTTCATCGTGGCCACCAGACGGAAATCCGCATGCGCCTTGATCTTGATGCCCGCCACCAGCGACTCGACGTAGCGCCGCCCATCCAGCAGCGGCGCCAGACTCGCCCAGCTTTTCTCCGACATGCGATTGCCCTCGTCGAGGATCGCCACGCCCCCGCGGATCACCGCCGTCAACAGCGGCGACGCCACGTAGCGCAACGATTGCGGGCCATCGATCACCGGCTGCACAATCAGGTCCTCGGGCCGCGTATCGACGGTCGCCTGCATCACGTACGCCTCGCGTCCCAGCCGTTGCGCCGCGGCGAAGGCGAGCGTCGTCTTGCCCACGCCCGGTTTGCCGACCAGCCGCGGACTCATCGGCGCGTCGCGCTGGTCCACCACCAGCCACGCCGCCAGCAACTGCCGCATCGCCTCGTCCTGGCCCACCCACTCCACCGGCAATTCGTCCGGATGGGCGAGGTGCAGGGAGACGCCATCGATGTCCACTACCATACCGACCATTGTGCGCGAATCCGGGCGAAAGGGTCCGTCTTTCTCCAGACGCCCACCGGACGGCGCCGCAAGGGGCCACGCGCTCACCGGTCGCGCGTTGTAAACAACTCGCTCCACGAGGCATCGAAGGCGGTCCAACGGTCCGGCTCGCCGCCTTCCACTTCAGGGACGCTGAGTGCCCCGTGACCGCGTTCGCACAGCAACTCGGTCACCGCCGGCTCAAAGCAATTCGCGCAGTTGCCGATCGACACGGGAGCGGCCAGACGTTGCAGACAAATCGGGCAGCGCCGCTGCTGGTCCGTCAGGCACCAGATCGACATACGCACGAACGCGCCGGCATAGATCACCCGGAATGCGAGCCCGGTCAACAGGACGCGAAACGTGGACTGCGGGAGTTGGACCCGGACCAGCGCGCTGATCTCGATCCACGCCAGCGTCACCAGCGTCAGCGCCACGGCAAACTTCGCGCCCAGAAACAACCAGTAGCGCCAGTTCCAACTCCGCGGATGGAGATGGCGGAAGGTCAGCGCCATGGCGGTAACGCCCACCGCGAAAGCAATGGGCACGGTGAAAGCGAAAACCGTATCGCCGCCATGCCGCGGAATGGCCCCGGCCGGCAGCGTCGCCGGCGGAAACAGCATCACATGGAAAACGCCCGCAATGGCGCGCGTCGCCGCGAAGCCCCGGCTGAGCAGCCCGAGCAGAATCAGCAATCCGCCGCCGGCGCAGACAACAAAGAGCGGTCCGTTCAGGACCTGGCGCACATGCTCGCGCTCCGCCCTGGCCCGGAAAGCCTGTCCCGCCGCGCCGCGCAGAAGGCGCGCCATCTCCCGCCAGGAACGCTCGGTGAGATCGCCGCGCTCGACGAGCGCCCGCCACCCCGCCAGTTGCGCCTCCCACCGGGAGCGCCACGCGCGGCGCTCGGCTTGGGCGACCATCCAGCTTGCCACGCGGACCAGCCAGCGCAGCAACGCGGGCGCCCGCGGTTCATGTCGTTCCGGCATCGCAGCCTCCTGCTGTGAGATTGCCTAGACACCAAAAGCGCTGCCGCGGTTCCCGCCCGGCGCGCCGCGGCATGGCGGTGGCCTGAGCAAGGTGGGGCAGGCCTTCAGCCTGCGCGCCGGTTTCAACCGGCGCCGCACAAAGCGGCCCCGCTATTCGTCGCTTGAAAAGATCCCCGTTACGGTCTCCCACGGCTTGCGCTCGTCGCCGCCCATCTGCCCCGGCGCCAGTTCGCGGCGCAGCTTCGAAAGCGTCATGCTCTGCACGATCACTTTGCCCGGCCCCGTCAGCGTCGCCATGAACAGCCCCTCGCCGCCGAACAGCGCGGTCTTGATGCCGCCGACGAATTGAATGTCGTAGCCGACGCTCTCATCGAACGCCACCAGATGGCCGGTCTCGATCTGGATCGTCTCGCCCGGAGCCAGCGTGAACTCGACGAAGTCGCCGCCCGCATGCACAAAGACCGCGCCGGGCCCGGTCAGCTTTTCCAGAATGAAACCTTCGCCGCCGAAGAACCCCGCGCCCAGCTTCTTCACGAACGCGATGTTCAGTTCCGCCGGCGTCTGGGCAAACAGAAAGCCGTCGCGCTGCACCATCACCGTCTGGCCGTTTTTCAACTCGAAGACCTGAATCTTGCCCGGGTAATTGCCGGCGAAGCCCACCTCGCCGCTGGTCCCCGCGGTCTTAAAGTAGGTGAGGAACAGCGACTCGCCCATCATCTTGCGCTTGAGCGCGCCCCAGATCTTGTCGCCGAGTCCCTGCCCGCTCATGCGCGTTTCCCAAAACACGCTGTTGGTCTTGTAGATCATCTTGCCGGCTTCGGCGTAGATCTCCTGGCCGGGTTTGAGCGTGACCCGCGCGACTTGCAGATTGTCGCCTTCAATCTTGTAGTCCAGCGGTTCGGGCGTGTACGAATCGTATGCGCCGGAGGCCTGAGCCGCGCCGCTGCCCACGCGCGCTCCGCAGCGCGGGCAGAACTTTGCGGCCTCCGCCAAGTTGTTGCCGCAGCCTGTGCAAAATGCCATACCTTCTCCTGACCGCTTCCCGGCATCCGGCAGCACGCCCGCGCCGGGGAGTGGCGGTCTTCTGAAATTACGGTAAACGCACGCCGAAGGTTCACACAAGCTGCGCACTGCGGCCGGGCGTGGAAATCGCGGTTCGCCTCCAGCCGGCCGCGCCGCTGTTATATGATGACGGCGAGTATGAAAAAGTCCTTAGGTTGTCTAGCCATCCTCCTGCTCTCAACCGTCCCCGTCCTCGCGACGGCGCACAAGACGGTTCCGCAGGCAGCGTCGAAAACCGTGTCTCAAAACGCTCCCGCTATCCATCTGATTCCGCAGCCGGTCTCCCTGCAGACGAGTCCGGGCGCCTTCAAGCTCGGTCCCAAAACGATCATCTCGCTGCCCGTCGACACTCCCGAAGTGCGCCGCGTCGGCGAGTATCTGCAGAAAGCCATTGAAACGCCCACCGGCTACAAATTGAGAATCGCCGCCGGACGCCCGAGTTCCACCGCGGGCGGGACGATTGTCCTCTCGCTCGTGGCCGGCAAGGCAGCCGGCCAGCCCGAAGGCTACGAACTGAAGATGACGCCGCGCGTGGCGAGCATCCAGGCTCCCGCGGCCGCCGGTTTGTTCTACGGCGTGCAGACGCTGCTGCAGCTCTTCCCGCCGGAGATCGCCAGCCAGCAAAAGGTCACTGCCGCCTGGAACGCGCCGTGCGTTCAGGTCCTCGACTATCCGCGCTTTGCCTGGCGCGGCCTGATGCTCGACGTCAGCCGCCATTTCTTCGGCAAGCAGGACGTGGAACGCTATCTCGACGAGATGGCCCATTACAAGCTGAACGTCTTCCACTGGCATCTGGTGGACGACAACGGCTGGCGCATTGAGATCAAGGGCCTGCCGCAGCTCACCAAGGTCGGCGCGTGGCGCGTGCCGCGCATGGCGCGCTGGGGCACCTCCGAACGTCCGCGCGCGGACGAGGCCGCGACCGACGGCGGTTTCTACACGCAGGATGACATCAAGGAAGTGCTCGCCTACGCCAAGGACCGCTTCATCACCGTCCTGCCCGAAATCGAAATGCCGGGTCACTCGCTGGCCGCGCTGGCCGCCTTCCCCGAGCTTTCCTGCACGGGCGGCCCGCTCTACGTCAATCCCGGCTCGCCGTACTACGGCAAGGACGACAACTCGTTCTGCGTGGGCAACGAGCAGACCTTCGTATTTCTGGACAAGGTGCTGACCGAAGTGGCCGCGCTGTTCCCGTCCCAGTACATCCACATCGGCGGCGATGAATGCCTGAAAACCTTCTGGCACGCCTGCCCGAAGTGCCAGAAACGCATGAAGGACGAGCATCTGGCCAATGAAGAAGAGTTGCAGAGCTACTTCATCCGCCGCGTCGAGAAGATCGTCGAATCCAAGGGCAAGCACATCATCGGCTGGGACGAGATCCTCGAAGGCGGTCTGGCGCCTAACGCGACGGTGATGAGCTGGCGCGGCTTTGAAGGCGGCATCGCGGCGGCCAAGCAGCAGCACAAGGTGGTCATGTCGCCCGTGGGCTACTCCTACCTCGACTACTACCAGAGCGACCCGCTGCTGGAGCCGCGCACCTTCGGCTATCTCACCGTCAGCAAGTCCTATCAGTTCGAGCCCGTCCCCGAAGGCATCGACGCCAACTACATTCTCGGCGGCCAGGCCAACCTGTGGACCGAATCCGTGCCGGTCTGGCGCCATGTCGAGTACATGACCTGGCCGCGCGCCCTGGCGCTCTCCGAAGCTTTCTGGTCGAAGAAAGAAGCGCGCAACTGGGACGCCTTTGTGCCGCGCATGGAAGCGCACTTCCAGCGCCTGGACGCCGCCGAGATCAATTACGCCCGCTCGGTCTACAACGTCGCGATCAAGCCCGAAAAGGATGCCGCGTCGCACATGGTGTTGCGCATGAGCACGGAGTTGAAAGACTGCGACATCTACTACACCTTCAACGGCACCAACCCCGACAAGTTCGCGGCGAAGTACGCCGGCGCGCCGGTCGCCATCCCGGGCGACGCGGACCTCGTGCGGGCGATTGCGTATCGCAACGGCAAGCCTTCGGGCCTGCTGCTGTCGATTCCCGTGAAGACGCTGCAAGAGCGCCTGAAGGGCGAGTAGTCAGCGCGTGTTGAGCGGCTCTTCCGAGCCCGCTGAGTTCGTGAGTTCGTAAGTTCATGCAGCGGGCGGCGCACCAACGCCGCCCGCTTTTTTTTAGTTCTCGAGCAGAATTGCCGCGGTGATGTTGTGCCAGTCGGCCCGCGGGCAGGCGGCGGCAAAGTCGTCCACCGGCACGCCGCCATCGGCCAGCGCGGGCACGGCCGCGGATTCCGAAACCATCAGTTGCACCCGCTCCAACTCGCGCGTCATCCAGCGCACCACGCCGCGCCCGCGCCCGAGATGCGCAAAACTCGCGTTTTTTGCCGGTTTTATGCGCAAAAACAGCCCTTTTTCGCTGTTTTCCGCAGCGACTACGGCGCCGTCAATCGGCGCCAGCACGCGCACCTCGGAACCATGCACGCGCATGGTCCAGGCCGTGCCCTGCGCTTCGAGTTGCGTTCCCGGCTCCGGCAGCGTGACCGCTTCGGGATGCGCCGCAACGCGCCGCGCCAGTTCGTCCAAACCCATCGTGTACGTGCCGTCCGCCTCGGGCTTCAGCCACGTATGCCCGCGATGATAATAGCGATCGAGCGGGATGTCGAAGCCCAGCGAATCGTCCACGACGTCCTTCATCAGCCCGGGCGCCGCGCCGTGACTCGCGGCCATGGCGACCAGCCGGCAATGCGTCTCGCAGTCGCTGCAATAGAAACCGCGCTCGCACACGCGGCCCGGCAGCTCGCCCGTGATGGCGTGACGGCAGACGCGCTCAGAGCGCGGCAGGTCGGCGAAGTTCTCCAGCCACGCGATCGACGCGGTGCGCTTCTCGCGATAGGCCCGCCATGTGCGCCAAAGCACCGCGGCGAGCGTCGAGAGCACCGTCAGTACGACGAGATAAAAGAGGCCGAGAAAGATGATGTGGCCCCGGTCCAGAACGAAGCCGTAATTCCAGGGAAACATAGGCTAACTCCTGCCCTCGCGATCGGAATTCGAAGCCGCCAGCTCGCGCTCTTCGGGGAACAGCGCGAGGTAGCGGTAGGAGAACGAATAGACCAGCACGCCGAAGGCGATCACCGCGCCGAACGTGCCGAACTCCTGCCAGCTCGGCCAGTAGCTCAGGTACTTGTCGAAGGCGAGCGTCGGCACGGCGAGCGTCTGAATCGTCAACACGAAGCGGTTCAACGCGACGCCCGCGCAGGCCAGCGCCGCCGCGCCGAGCACCCAGCCGCGCCGCGCGCGCAACTCCGGCCGCAGCAGGATCAGGGCCGGCACGAGTCCGAAGACGATGATCTCGGCGAGCAGCATCCACGTGCCGAACGGGCTCCATTGATAGAAGCGGTGCGCGGGGAAACCGTGCGACGGCGACGTGCGGTTTACCCAGATCAGCGTGTCGATCGATTTCAACAGCACATAGACGATCAACAGCCGGCCCGAGATGGCGCCGAGCTTGGCGTAGACGCTCGCGGGCACCAGACGCTTGTTCGTAATCTTCTCGACCAGCCCGGAAGTGAGCGCGATGAAGCTCGGGCCGACGGCGGCGGCGGAAACGATGAAGAGGAAAAATGTCGACGGCCAGATGGCGAAGCCGTCGCGGAAGGCGAACGGCCGGCCCCGCAGCACGCCGAACAGACCGCCGAGCGAGCCCTGATGGAAGAACGACAGGAACGTGCCCACGCCGGCGAAGACGTACATCAGTTTGTGCAACTGGAATTCGAAGACCAGCGCGCCGGGCACCTGGCGCAGCTTGCGGTTCTTCAGCAGTTGCGGCAGGTACTCGATCAGCAGCACGCACAGATAGCACGTGATGCAGAAGGTCACCTCGGTCAGCATCGAGTGGACGTTGGGATACCAGAACGTGTACCAGAAACGCAGCGGCTGGCCGACGTCGACGCCCAGCGCGCAGATCGCTCCGCTGTAGCAGACCAGCCCGATCACCACCGCGCTCTGGATCACCGCGCGCACTTCCTTGACGCGCAGGATGTAAAGCAGAAAGCCCGTGAAGAACGCGCCCGCGCCGAGCGCGATGATCGTCAGATCGAGGAAGATCCACAGCCCGAAGGCGAAGCGGTTGTCCATATTGGTCTGGTTCAGGCCGCGCGCAAGGCACAGAAACGCGGCGTACAAACCGAAGACCAGCAGTGCAGCCCAGGGCGCGACCCACAGGAGAAAGTGCGAAAGCGGGCAGCGTTTCAGGCCGCGCAGAATCAGCTCGCGGTCGGCCACCGGCGCGCTCGCGCCAACGGGAAAAGTGCTGCTAGCCACGATGCGCCTCCTGCTCATTGCCGGACGCCGCGCGCACCCAGTCGCGGTGCGAGCGGTAGTAAACCTTCGGTCCGGTGCCGATCGATTCGAGCAGCCGGAACGCGTCCTGCTGCTTTGCCAACTGGCTCACCGGGCTCGCCGGGTCGTTCAGGTCGCCGAACACGATCGCGCGCGAGGGACACGCTTCGACGCAGGCAGGAGTGTAAGTCACCGGCCCGGTTTCGCCATTGGCGGCGGCCAGTTGCTTCGCCTCGTGCCAGCGGCCATGACAGAAGTTACACTTCTCCACGACGCCCCGCATGCGCGGCGCGACGCTGGGATTCAACGTCCGCTCCATGCCCGCGGGCCACTCCGGATCGGCCCAGTTGAAATAGCGCGCGTGATAAGGGCACGCCGCCATGCAGTACCGGCAGCCGAGACAGCGCTGCGGGATCTGGCCGACGATGCCGGTGGCCGGGTCGAGTTCAACGGCGTTCTGCGGGCAGACCGCAACGCAGGGCGTCTCGTCTTCGCATTGCTGGCACAGCATGGGGACGAACGCCGTGCGGCCCGCGTGCTCGTAGCGCACCACGCGCAAGGGCGTGATGCCGGTGCGCACGTTCGCCGTGGGCGCGGCCGGCGGCACATTGTTTTCGACGGCGCAGGCGATCATGCACGCGCCGCAACCCGTGCAGCGGTCGATGTCGATCGCCATGCCGTAGCGGGCGTTTTTCGGTTTGCTGTTGGGCGCGTTCATGCCTTCACCACCTTGCGCGCCGCGGCTTGCCACGCGCCGTCCTTCGCTTCGCAGAGCGTGAACCAGGCCTGGCCCGCCGCCAGGCGCGCGACGCCGGGCGGAGTAGCGTCATCGAGTGCAACGTCCACGACACACTCGCCGCGCGAACTCATAATGCGGGCGCGCCCGCCGGAGTCGAGCGCGAAATTGCGCGCCGTTGCGGGATTCATGAAGACCTGCCGCGCGCGCGGCTTCAGATCGGACTCAACCCACAGCTTCGTCATCATGGGCGAAACGTCGGCGCCCATCCACGCGGCGGCAATCAGCGCGACCGGAGCCGCGGACGCGGCCTCCAGAGGGAACGGCGGCTGCGGCGTTGCCTTCACTGCCAGCGGCAGCGAAGCCGCGTCGTCAAACCAGCGCGAGCCTTCGCCGAGCGCCTTCCAGAAATCGCCGGAACTCTTGAGCGATGCGGCGGCGGTGTCTTCGCCGGCCGTCGAGCGCAGCATGCCGCACCGCGCCGCTTGAATCGCGTCCGCGCGCTGCTTCAACCGGTCGGCAAGCTTCGTCTCGTCGCCCGCCAGACGGCCGAACCACTCGACGGGCTCGACCGCGCCCGCGGCCGGCTCGACCAGCGGCAGCGACAAAGCGAAGCGCGCCGCGGCGGCGTCCGGCGGAACCGGCACGTCGTGCAATCCTTCGAGGTACGAAACCGCGGGCAACGCGTACGTTGCCTGACGCGCGAACCCGCTGGCCGACCACGACGCCGCAACGACCGTCGCGCCCGGAGCGAGCTTCGCGGCGATCATCTTCCACGGCGCCGGCGCGCCGGGCGCCGCGTCGTCAATAAAGAGAAAACGCAGCGACGCATCGGGCACCGCGGCGAGCGCGGTCTCCGGAGCGAGCGGAGCCCAATCTTTCGGGAGCGGCGTTTCGCGGCGGCTCACGATGCCGCCCTTACGTCCGATCGCGCCCAGACGCGCGTTCAAACAGACGACCGCGCGCAGCGTCTCCTGCGCGGGCGGGCCCAGCAGCGGATGGGAATCGGCGACCGCGACAGCCTGCGCTTGCCGCAACTCGCGCGCGGCCGCGGCCAGATCGTCCGCGCCAATGCCAGTCAACTCCGCCGCGCGGCGCAGCGTGGCCGCGTCGTTGTCGAGCGCGGCGACAAGTCCCGCGACGAAGGCCGCTTCCGAGTTGGGACGAATACGGAACCAGCGGTCCGCCGCCAGAGCCGTTCCCGACTCGAGCGCCTCGGCATGCCACAGACGGAACTTGCGCGCGGGGTTCAGCATGCGGCCCGGCGCGCCCCAGGCTTCCGCCACAGGCGTGCCGATGCTCAGCAGGATGCCCGCGTTGTCCAGATCGAAGGCCGGAACCGCCGGACTAGCAGCAGCATCGGCGACGGCCTGAAGAGTCGGGCCAAGAGTGGGCGCGACGGTCACATATTGCCCGCCGAGCGTGGCGAGATGTTTGCGGTAAAGGACCGATGCCGTCCGGCCCGGCCGCAGGTCGAGCACTGCCAGTGCGCCACGGGCTCCGGCGACGGCCTGCGACGCGGCGTTGAATGCCTCATCGGCATTGCACCGCGCCGCGCCGTGCTGCGCCGCGCGCAAACGCGCTGGATGGAAAGCGAGATGGTGCCCGCACAGACCGGCCGCGCAAAGCGGCTCCGTGCGATCGCCTTGCTGGGCCGCCCACAGACTGACGGGCTGCGCGCCCACCAGCCGAGCGCGCACGGCGCAGCCGGCCGGGCAGAGTTCGCATGCGGTCGGCTTATACGAAATCTCGCCGTGCGGCAGCTTGGGAATCCACGACCAGTTCTGGCTCCACAGGGCCGAGTCGCCGATCAGACGCCAGGGCAGCGGAGAAAAAGCCAGCCCGGCGCCCGCTCCGCCGGCAAACAGAAGAAAGTCTCTGCGTAGGTGGGCCATGGTTATGCGGCCTTTCCGGCTGTGGTGGGGCGGTCCTCCAGGACCGCGCGGGACCTCCAGATCCCGCAAGTAGCTTGTGCGCGGCAGGTTTGTCCCGAACGGCAAGTTCGCCCGGAGCGGGCTCTGGAGAGCCCGCGCGGCTCTGGAGAGCCGCCCCACAAGACTGTGAATTGATGGCTCATCGCGTGGTGCTCACTTGTGGCAATCGAGGCAGGCATGATGCAGACCGTGCTGCGCGTGGCAGCGCACGCAATTGTCCATGCGCATGCCCGCGGACTTCTCCGCGCCTTGGCCCGGCCGGCCCATGATGTCGCGGCTGTAGCCGCTGATGCGATTCACTTCGAACAGCGGCGGCTTGTCGGACTTGCCCTGCCCGTCGTGGCACGTCTCGCACTTCAGATTGCCCCGCTTCAGGTGCGCGGCGTGCGGGAACCACGCGTTGTCCGGCTGACGATCGTAGACGAGCCATTGCGGCTCGCGGTTTGGCGTGACGTAGTTGGCGACGAACGCGGCTTCGGCCTTGGTGTCGCCCATCGGCGCGGAATGGCATTCGGCGCACTTGCCGACCGGCGGGATGCCGGCAAAGCTCCCATCCGCGCGCAGGCTGTGACAGTCGGTACACGCCATCCCGCCCTTTTCGCTGTGGACCTTGTGAGAAAAGGCCACGGGCTGGGACTGCTGGCGGTACAGCAGCCGCGACGTGCCCAACCACCCGGCGGTGGAGGCGAGCGCGGCTCCGGCAACAAAGAAAATTACTCCACGCATCACTTCTTGTCCCCTGGTCTGACGTCCCCGGCGGCACGGCAGCGCGTTGCGCCCGCCCCCGGAGACAGAACGTCGTTGAACAGAACCAGCGCATCCTCGCGGCGGAGAGCAGCCAGCAAACCGGCCTCGATCATGCCTCCGTCGGCGCAGGCGCCGCTGCGCTGCTGTACAAACTCATTCAACCGGCGCGCATCGGTCTGCATCCAGCGCGCGGCCTCCGCGCCGTTCATCAGACCCGGCGCGTCCACATCCGTGCCGGCAAACATCCAGCCCCGCCCGTAGGGATCGGCCGCCAGCCGCTCCGGCTCCGTGCGCAGCATCAGGTTGCACGCCGTGACATTCATCGCGCACGGAAAGACGACCTGCCAGTCGCGCCCACCGGCGCGGAGCACGACCGACGGCTGACGCCGCCCTGACGCGGGACCGCCCGGCAAGGTCAGGAAATCGACGCGCTCCACAGGCCCCAACAGGCGCGAGAACAAAGCGTCGATACCCACGTGGCAGAGCCCGTCCTCGGCGCGGTCGAGCCACATGTGGTTTCCACTATATAAAAGCGCGGCCGGCGCCGGCAGGCTGTCCTCGGGACCCGCAGGCGTGCGATGCGAGCTGGCCTCGGTCACCTCCAGATACAGATCGCAATAGCGGAAGGCGCCGGAGCCGCACTTCAACATCGAAGCCTCGCTCCATGGCACGAAACGCGTCACAGGCGCGGCCGAGCAGAACTGCATGAGCGACTCCTGCAGGTATGGGCAGGCGTCCACCCCGCCCGGCTCCGCGTGCGGATGGTCGCGATAGGCCAGACACTCGGTGTAGCGCGGCGTGGAGCAGCGTTCCGCGGCGGGCGCGGCGTGCGGGATCAGCTTCCGTACGGAGGCCAACCGGCACGAGCGGACCTGCGATTCGCTAAGAAAGGGACACAGCATGGCGACCTCTTCCGGCCGCGTCATTTGCCGTTCTTGCGGGGCTGCTGGGGTGCTGCCCCGGTGGCTTTGCCCGGCTTGTCCAGCGGCTCGCCGCCGTCGGCCATGGTGACGCCGAGGCCGGGCATGTTGAAGGCGTGACCGCCGAGTCCGCTCACCAGTTCCGTGACCTCGCGATCAGTGACCCGGCCGACCGCCCGCTTCCGCGCTTTGTCGCGGAGATCCCGCAGCACGCCGTAACCGATCGCGGCGATACAGACCAGGGTCACCAGACCCAGGCTGAAGTTGACGATGTTCAACCACAGCGTCTGCGAATCGCTCCAATTCACACCAAACATGCGCACCTCCTGGCGGTCTTCGCCAGGAGAGGACAGGCACGTCGCGGGCCAAATACAAAGCCATTGATATCAAATGGCTTGCCGCTGCCGGCCGAGGCGCATATGTTGGATTTTCAGATCAAACGATCTGAAAATCCAACACGGAAAAGATTAAGATGTATTTCCCTCATTGACGTTGGGAAAGGCGATTCGGCGGGGGCGGAATTCCGCGGGTGGGGCGGAATTCATTCCGCTCGCAGCGGCTCAGTGCGCCGCGATGTCGGTGGAGCCGCCTTTGCCCGGCCGCCGCATGATCAGGATCAGCGGGATCATCAGCAGGAAGATGGCCGCCAGGACGCGGAAGACGTCGAGGAACGACAGCATCACGGCCTGCTGTTGCACCATGCCGAAGAGGCTGGCATAGGCTTTGTGCGAGGCCGTCGCGGGATCCGCGCCGGCGGCCTGGAACATGGACTGCATGCCGTGCTGCACTGCCTGCGTCTGCGGGGCGTAGCTGCTCACGTGCGCGCCGAGCGTGTTGGTGAAGGTCTGCTGGCGCCGCGCATACATGGTGACGACGCCGGCGATGCCCACGCTGCCGCCGATGTTGCGCAACAGGTTGAACAGGCTGGTGGCGTTGCCCATATTCTCTTTCGCAATGCGGTTCATGGTGATGGTGGTGAGCGGCACGAACAGCAGCGATAGCGAGATGCCCTGGATGAACTGCGGCCAGAAGAGATCCCAATAGCCGACGTTGGCGCTGAGCTGCGCGAAACGGTACAGCGTCAGGGCGGCGATGAACAGGCCGGCGGCGAGGAATTTGCGCGCGTCGTAACGGCCGATGAACATGCCCACGAAGGGCATGCCGATCATCGACCCGATGCCGCGTGGGGCCATCGTAATGCCCGCCGCAAGCGCCGGATAACCGAGCAGCGTCTGCAGCCAGACGGGCAGCAGCACCAGGCTCCCGTAGAGCACGAAGCCGAGCAGCGTCATCAGAAAGACGCCCGTGGCGTACGTGCGTTCCTTGAAGACGCGCAGGTTCACGATCGGGTGCTTGATCTTCAACGACCACACGACGAAGGCCGCCAGGCTCACGGTGGCGATCACGGCCAGCCAGACAATGAAGCCCGATTCGAACCAGTCGTCCTGCTGGCCCTTGTCGAGCAGCACCTGCAACGCGCCGATACCCAGGGCGAGCATGCCGATGCCCCAGACGTCGATCGCGCCCTTCTGGCGCTTCATGTACGGCGGATCGAAGATGTAGAGCTTGGCCATGATCACGGACAGAATGCCGATGGGGATGTTGATGTAGAAGATCCAGCGCCAGCTATAGTTGTCCGTCAACCAGCCGCCGAGCACCGGGCCGAGCACGGGCGCGACCACGATGCCGAGGCCCCAGAAGCCCATCGCCTTGCCGCGGTCCTCGGGCTTGAACGATTCGAGCAGAATGGCCTGCGAGAGCGGCTGCAGCGGTCCGCCGCACAGCCCTTGCAGGATGCGGAACAGGATCAGAGCCGGCAGGTTGGGCGCGAAACCGCACAACGCCGAGGAGACGGTGAAGCCGATCGTGGCCGCCAGCAGCAGCCGTTTGCGCCCGAAGTACTGCGCCAGCCAGCCGGCCATGGGCAGAATGATGGCGTTCGCAACCAGATATGAGGTCAAAGCCCAGGTCGCTTCGTCCTCGGTGGCCGAGACGCTGCCCGCGATGTGCGGCAAGGCGACATTGACCACGGTGGTATCGAGCACTTCCATGAACGTGCTCAGCATCACCGCCATGGCGACAATCCACGGATTGACAAACGGCTGCTGGCCCGGCTGTGTCGTCTCGGCGCTCACGCGTTACCCTCCAAAGCCCATTTCGTAAAGCACGACGCGCGTGGCCATTTCGATGCCGCGGCGCGTATTGATCATCAGGTCGTAAAGATGGCGGTCGTACATGTCGCGCCCGTAGTTCAGGCGGATGTAGTCGGCGCGCTGGTGGTCGGTCGCTTCCATGACACGCTCCAGGTCCGGCTGATCGTGCAGGCGCTCGCGCAGCATCTTGAGGCGGAACGGGCGCGGCGCGTGGAGGAACACGTGAAAGGCGTCGGCATGGTCCGAGAGCAGGCACTGGCCGCCGCGTCCGACGATGACGCAGCCGCCCATGGCGGCCGCTTCCTCGATCATGCGGCGGGTCAGAATCGCCATGGTCTGCGCATCGAAAACATCGGTGTCGGTCAGGTTCGCGACGCTCTCGAAAGCGCCGTGCCAGAGCGCCTTGCGGCTCACGCGATGGAGCCAGGGATCCACCTTTTCGTCGTACCGTTTCGCAATCGCGGGATCGACATTGGCCTTTTCGACAATCGCTTCAATCAAAGCGGAATCGAGCAGTCTCCAACCCAGTTGCTCGGCGGCCTTGCGGGCAACGAACAATCCGCCGCTGCCGTATTCCCGAGAGACTGTCAAAACGCGATACATCAAAGCACTCCTATCTGGTGTAGACCGAGGGCTCGACGGACAGGCCGGGGCGCAATCGGTGCTCCTTATTCTGGCCCGGTTCAAAGACGATCTTCACGGGCACGCGCTGAACCACCTTGACGTAATTGCCGGTGGCGTTCTCCGGCGGCAGAAGGCTGAAGCGCGCGCCGGTGGCTCCGGCCAGACTGTCGATGTGGCCTTCGTACTCCCGTCCGTCGGCATCCACGGCGATCACCACTTTCTGGCCCGGCTTCATTTTATGAAGCTGGGTCTCCTTGAAGTTGGCGACCACCCAAATGTCATCGCTAGGAATGACGGCCATGAGCGGCTGTCCGGGTCCAACAATTTGCCCCATCTCCACAGTGCGGTTGCTGACCGTGCCGGCGACGGGCGCCTTGATGGTGGTGTATTGCAGGTTCAACTCGGCCTGCGCCACGGCGGCCCGGGCGATTTCGACGCGCGCCTCGGCCGAGCGCGCCCGCGACCGCGCGACGGCGACCTGCTGCGGACCGGTGCGCGCGCGCTGCTCCGCGGCGACCGACTGGTTCAAACGGGCGCGATCGCGGTTCAAGGCGCTTTCCTGCGTATGCACGTTCGCTTCGGCCTCAACCACCTGCGCGTACGCCGCCGCCAGATTGGCCCGCAGCGCGTCGGCCTGCGCCACGGCCGCGTCATACTGCTGCGCGGAGACCTCTTCTTTCGCCACCAGCGGCTTGAAGCGCTCCACGTCCTTGGCCGCGCGGTCGTAATTCGCCTCGATCTGGCGGACCGTGGCGCGCGCCGAATCGAGCCGCGCGCGGGCCATCGCGATCGTCTTCTCCGTGGTTGCCAGAGAAGCCTGGGACTCGGCCACGCCGGCGGCCGATTGCGTCAACACCGAACTGGTTGTCGTGCCGGTGATCGGCACGTCGATGCGGCTCGCGGCGAGCGCCGCCTCGGCCTCGGCCAGATCGCCCTGGGCGCGGTCCAGCGCCACCTGGTAATCCTTAGGATCGAGCTGCGCCAGCACAGTGCCCGCTTCCACCCACTGGTTATCCTGGACGGCGAGTTGGATCACCGTGCCGCCGACGCGCGCGGCGATCGGGTGCACATGCCCCTCGATCTGGGCGTCATCGGTCGACTCGCGCGCGGCCAGGTAATGCCAGGCGAGGAATCCTCCGGCCACCGCGAGAATCAGTCCGCCAATCACGATCGAGCGCAGGCGCGAGGGCCGGGGGGCGTCGGTCGTAAGATCGGCTGGCTGTTCGTTGGGAATAGTTTTGTCCTTGGGCTCACTTGCATCGCTCATAAACGTTTGCTCCGATTGGTAAGCTGTCGCCGTCCGCGGCCTATTTGTCTCCCAGAACGAAGACGCGGAACAGCTTTTCGGCCTGACCCGCCGTGCGCGCCAGCGAGCCCTTGGCCAGGTTGTAGTTGAAAAGACTGGAAATGTAGTTGTCGCTGGCGACGGCCAGCGCCTGTTGAGCCTGCACCACCTCCAGGCTGGTGGCGACGCCCGCGGCAAAGCGGTCGCGCGCCTGCGCTACTTGCGTCTCCGCCAGAGTCTTCGCATTGGCCGCGAGATTCACCTGGTCGAGCGTCGCTTTCAGATCGAGGAAAACGGTGCGCACTTCGTACTCAATACGGCTGTGCAGCGCGTCGCGTTCGGCCTCGCGCTGTTTCAAAGCGGCGTCCGCCGCGGTGATCTTCGCCTCCGTCCGCCCGCCTTCATAGACCGGAATGTTTACGCCGATGGCGGCCGTGAATGTGCCGTGATTCTGCGTAATGCTCTGGCCGATCGTGCCGTAGTCGAAGCTGGCCGCCACCGTCGGATAACGCTCCGCCACGGCGGCGCGGCGGGCGAACTCGGCGGCCTTCACAAGCGACTGCGCGCTGCGATAATCCGAGCGGTTACCGTACGCGCGGTCCAGAGCCTGCTCCAGCGTCACGGCCGGAGCCGATTCGGGCGAGAGCCGGTCCGTCAGCCGGATATGCTGCGCCAGCGGCAATCCAATCGCCTGCGCCAGCCCCAGCTTCATCTTCTGCAGGTCGTTCGTGGCCGTGACCAGCCGTTGGCGCTCCGCTTCCAGCTCCACCTGGGCGCGCAGCACGTCGATGGCGGGGATCACGCCGGACTTCTTGTAATCGACGGCCTGGTTGTAGACCGCTTCCGCCGTCGCCACCTGCGCCTGCTGGGACTCGACGCGGCTCTCGCCGGCCAGCGTCTGCAGATAGAGCCCGCCCACGACCAGCGCCACCGTGTCACGGCTGTCCTGGTAATTCTGCTCCGCGGCCTTCACCACCTGGCCGCTGGCCTGGGTGTTGCGGAGCGCGCTGAAGTCGAGCACGCGCTGGGTCAGGTAGGCGCGCAAGTCGAACAGGCCGAACGGCCCGACGATGGACGGAATGCCCGGGAAGCTGCTGAAGCCGAAGGCGGCCAGATTGACTTGCTGCTCCGAGCCCTGCGTCCGGATGGACAGGTTCGGCAGCAGGTCGGCAAGCGTCCGCAGGCGCGCCGCCTGCTGCCCGCGCCGCTGCTGGTCGTTCAGCAGCGTGCCGAGGTTGTTTTTCAGGCCGCGCTGGATGGCCTCGTCGAGCGAGAGCGCCAGTTCGCCTTCCGTCGCGGCCCCTTGCGTGACGCCGCCGAGGTAGGGACCCTGCGCTTGCGACGGGTAAAGACTCATCGGTTGCGGCGCGCCCGGCACCGGCCGGACCGCGCCCGCATCCTGGGCCACCGCGGTATACAAGATCAGTAACGTCGCCAGAGCTGCGCGAACGGGTGCTCTCATGCGGCAATTCCTCTCCAAAGCACAGTAATCAAATGGTCGATGTCGTCCTGCAAAGCCGCCTTCGACCAGCCGAGCATGCGCTGCACGATGACGCCGCGCGTCAAATCGCACACGGCGAACGCCGTCGCGTCGGGCCGCAGGTCGCGGACCTCGCCGCTCTCGGCCGCTTCGCGCAGGATCTTCTCCAGCAGGTAGGCCTGCTCCAGGTAAAGCTCGCTGACTTCCCCGCCCTGCTTGCCCGGATGCGGCAGAAAGTTACCGATCTCGGAGTGGTAGATCAGGAAGAACTCGCGGTTCTGCTCAAAGTACTCGACGCGGGTGGCGACGAAGGTGCGGAGCTTGCCCAACACTCCGCTGGCGGCGGTGACCTTGCGCATCGTGTCGTCGTTCAGCAGCCGGATCCCCTGCCGGAGCGCCGCCAGATAGATGTCGCGCTTCGACGGGAAATACAGGTACAGCGTGCCCTTGGCGATATGGGCCTGCTCGGCGATGGCGTCCATCGTCGTGGCGGCAAATCCTTGAACGGCAAAGGTTTTCCGCGCCGCTTCGAGGATCTCGGAGCAGCGGAATTCGGTCACGACTTCTTGCTTGGTACGGGTCACGGTATGCGCTCGGTTCAGGAAAATGACTACTAGGTCATTTCTGTAGATGCGGAATCCAACCAAATCAGTGCAAATTTTCGCGAAGATTACCGGACGCCCCGCCGGCGTGGCCGGCGGCCCGCTAAGTCGTCGTTGTGAAACGCCGGCTCCGGTGTACGCTGTTGGCTGGGGCGTTTGCCCCGCTTTTGACTGCCTCAGGGGGAGAAGGCATGAGAATCCTTGTCGCGATCAAGCAGGTGCCCGCGCGCGACGCGCGGCTGGCGGTCCCGCCGCAGGGCGCCTGGATCGACGAGCGCGACCTCAGCTACGAGGTCAATGAGCCGGACGCCTACGCGCTGGAGGAGGCGCTCCAGCTCAAGGAGAAGTACGGCGGCGCGGTGGTAGCGCTGTGCGCCGGGCCCGAGCGGGTCTCGGCGACGATTCGCGAAGCGCTCGCCAAGGGCGCCGACCGGGCGATTCACATTCAGGAAGACGGGCTCGCCGCATGGGACACGCTCAGCCTGGCCCGGCTGCTCGCGAAAGCGGCGGAGACCGAGCACCCGGACCTGATCCTGACGGGTCTGCAATCCGACGATCTCGGCTGGGGCCAGACCGGCGTCGTGCTGGCCGAGTTGCTGGACCTGCCGCACGCGACGCTCGTCATGAGCGTGGAAGTGGCGAACGGCCGCGTCCGCGTGAAGCGCGAGCTGGAAGGTGGCTGGTTCCAGAACGTCACCATGCCCCTGCCCGCGTTGCTGACCATCCAGAGCGGGATTTCGCGCCTGCGCTACGCCACGCTGATGGGCATCAAACGCGCCAAAACAAAGGAGGTCCGCAAGCTGACCGCGGCGGAGCTGGGCGTCGCGCCGGTGGACGGCGTCACGCTGCGGCGGCTCTATCTGCCGCAGAGCGCGAAGCAGACGCAGATGCTCGTTGGCAGTTCGCGCGAGCAGGCGGCACAGCTCGTCGAGAAATTGCGGCACGAGGTGCGGGCCCTATGAACGGAATACTCGTCATCACAGAGCAGCGTGACGGTGCGTGGCACCGGATGTCGTTTGAGACTCTGGCGGCCGGTCAGACGCTCGCGCAGCTTCTGAATAAGCCCGTCAGCGCGGCTGTGTACGGCCATGGCGTCGGCGCGCTGGCCCAGGAACTGGCAGGCTATGGTGTGGAGAAGGTCGCCGCGCTGGAGCACGAGTTGCTCGCGAGCTACACCGCGGACGGCGCGACGGCCGCGCTCGCGTGGCTGATCGGGGAGTGGCAGCCGGACGTCGTCCTGTTGCCGCACACCTATCGCGTACGCGACTTTGCGCCGCGTCTTGCCGCGCGCGCCGGACGGACGCTCATCAGCGACGTGATCGGTTTCCGCATTGATGAGGACGGCGCGCTCGTGCTGCAGCGCCAGCTCTTCCAGGGCAAGCTGAACGCCGATTACGCCGTGGGCCCAGGACCGGTCTTTGTCTCGCTCCAGGCCGGTGCATTCCGCGCGGACACGCTGGAGACAGGTGCGGCGCCGGTTGAGACATTGACGCCGCCGCTGGAGGCCGCCTCGATCCGCCAGCAGAGCGAAGCGCCCTACCAGGAATCGGCGCAGACGGTCGACCTGAGCACGACAAGCCGGATCGTTGCCGTCGGCCGGGGCATTCAGGAGGAAGCGAATCTGGCGCTGGTGCGCGAACTCGCCGCGGCGCTCGGCGCCGAGTTGGCCGCCTCCCGCCCGGTCTGCGACAATGGCTGGCTGCCCATGGAACGCCAGGTCGGCAGCTCGGGGCAGACCGTTGCACCCAAGCTGTACGTCGCCATCGGCATCTCCGGCGCCATCCAGCATCTGGTCGGCATGAAGGGCGCGCGGACCATCGTCGCCATCAACAAGGACGAGCGTGCGCCGATCTTCGAAGTGGCCGACTACGGCATCGCTGGCGATCTCTTTGAGGTGGTCCCGGCGCTGATCGAGGAACTGCGCAAAGTCGAAAGCTAGACGCTTTTGAGCGCCGCATGGGCCGTCATGTGGGGCGGACGTCCACGTCCGCGCGGGCTCTCCAGAGTCCGCTGCGTGGGGGTGATCTCATCCGGCAGGCGCAGCTTGCTGGCACTCCGCAAGTCGCTGATAGTAAAAAAGATGCAACCGCTCCCTTACGGTCGCGGCTCCGTTCCGAAGTCCCGGCTCCGTTCCGAGTCGTGGCTCCGTTTCTGGCGAGTGCTCAGGCGGCCTGCCGCTCGGCGGCGAGCGCGCCGCGCGGCTCCAGCGTCTTGGCCTTCACGGCGGTCGCGATCCCGAGCTTTTCGAGCAGGCGGATCGTGTACCACGTGATATCGAGCTCGTACCACGCCAGCCCGTGACGCGCCGAGACCGGATGTGCGTGGTGGTTATTGTGCCAGCCCTCACCGAAGCTCAATAGCGCGACGAACCAGTTGTTGCGCGAGCCGTCGCGCGTCTCGAAACGGCGGCTGCCCCAGATGTGCGTCACCGAGTTGACCATCCAGGTGACGTGCTGGCCGAGCGTCACGCGGAAGAAGACGCCCCACAACACGTAAGGCCATCCACCGACGGCGAGCAGCCCCAGGCCCACGGCTGTCAACGGGACCCAGTGGTAGCGGGTCAGCCAGACGTAGAAACGGTCCTTCGCCAGGTCCGGCGCATAGCGCGCCGTGGTGGTTGCTTCACAGTGCAGCGCGTCGCCGACCATCATCCAGAGAATGTGCGCCCACCAGGCGCCGTCGCGCGGCGTGTGCGGATCGCCCTCGTGATCGGAGAACTGGTGATGAATGCGGTGCGTCGCGACCCAGGAAATTGGCCCGCCTTCGAGCGCCAGCGTGCCGCACACCGCCAGGAAATACTCCACGGCCTTGGGCACCTTGTAGCCGCGATGCGTGTGCAGCCGGTGATAGCCCATGCCGATGCCGAAGCTCAGCGAGATCCAGTAGAGCGCGGCGGCGGTGACAACCGCCGGCCAACTGAAGTTGAATAAGGCCACGATGGACAGCGCGTGAAATACGACGAAGGCGATGCAGGTAACCCAGTTGACACCGGTCCGTTTCACCGCGGGTGGGGTGGTGATGATCATGAACTCCTCTATGTCTTGCGCTTGGCTGGCCGCCCCTCTGAGAGCAACCGTACTGTTTATGACATTAACAACGCGGGGGCTGACAGTACGTAAGAGTTATGTAATAGCTCCTACAGGAGCCACGCCGCGAGCCGTGGGGCAGGCTTCAGCCTGCGCGGGATTTCAATCCCGCAAGTGCGAGTATTGCTTCCTGCCTTGAAGCGGACTGAAAGTCCGCCCCACGTGCGCCAGCGGAACAAAATGTCCCCGGCGTTGCACGCTCGCTTTGGCGCGCCCCTGCTACAATCCTTAAGCGAAGGCGTCATGGCCACAAGCAAGTGTCCACATTGCGGCGATACGGGTTATGTGATCGTCGAGCGCGACGGCATCACGAGCGCCAGGCGTTGCGAGTGCCGCGCCGAAACACGCGCCACGCGTATCTGGTTCCATGCCGGCATCCCGCCGAACTTCCAGAGCGACTCCTTCGATAATTTCCGCGTGCCGTCGATGCAGGAGCACCCGGTCGCGCACAACATCCTGTCCCAGGCGATGACCATCGCCGCGGGCTTCGCTTTGGAGTTTCCCGCGGCGCCTAAGCCGGGACTGCTCTTCGCCGGCGACGCGGGTTGCGGCAAGACGCACCTTGCCGTGGCGACCGTGCGGCGGCTGATCGACAAGGGTTTCGACACCGTCTTCTGGGATTATCAATCGCTGCTTGAGCAGATCCGCGCCAGCTACGATCCGGAAACGCGCGGGACGAACAAGGACGCCTACCAGTCGGCTCTCGACGCCGAGATCCTGCTGCTCGACGACCTGGGCGCATACCGTTCGAGCGACTGGGTGGAAGACGTGGTGACGGGCATCATCACGCATCGCTGCAACCATCGCAAACCGCTGATCGCCACCACCAACCTGCCCGATCCGGAAATGGGCGGCCGCGACGCGGTGCGCCTGACCGAAGGCGCCGCCAAGTACGACCTGCGCAAGACGCTCTCCGAGCAGATCGGCATGCGCGCCCGTTCGCGCCTGTTCGAGATGTGCACCATTGTGAGGATGTTCGGCGCGCCCGACTATCGCGTGAATCCCAACGCGCGGCGATAACCGGCACAGGCCCGGCTAGATGCGGCCGCTCAGAAGCGCAGGAATACCCGCCGTCGCCGCGGCGGCGGGATGATGTTGACCGCCCGCGTGCTGGGCCATCGCTCCGTCCGCACTTGCCGCACGCGAGTCCATTGCCAGTCCCCTGCCGAACGCACCAAAAAAACATGCCGTTCGGGACGCCCGAAGGCGCCGCGAACGGCATGCGATCCATTTCGCCCGAATCCGGGGCCAGCTACCGGCCAATGGCAGGTTAGGCTCTCGTTTGGGCCTTCTTGCGGCGCCAGCCACCGATTGCCGCGAGCGCCAGTCCGACGCCGAGCATCGCCATCGTGCCCGGCTCCGGCGTGCTGCTCTGCGTCAGAGTGAACAGGGTCGCGTCGTTCTGCAGCGGATAAGAATAAGGCGCGCCTGAAGTATACGTTGAATAAACGCCGGGCTCCGTGCCCCAGATATTCAACTCATTTGTGCCATTGAATAAGAACAGCAGACCGGAGTTGTCCAGAGCTGGATCACCACCGGGGAAGAGCAGACTGTCGTAAGTGAACGAACCGAGAGGGCTGCCGCCCGAGCCCGGCAACAAAGCGATGGGAGATCCATTGAACAGGCCCGAGCCAGATATGATGGTGAACGTACCGTTTCCGTTATCGTTGCCGACGATGGTGCCCGAGATGGAGATCCCGTCGCCAGTATCCGTGAAATTGAACACTGTGCTGGCGGACATCGTGGCGGAAGCCATGAGCGCCAACACCAGCATCAGTCCGGCAACTTTTGTAGTGCCTTTCATTCCCTCACCTTTCACAACTTCACTTTTCACAGCTGTCCCTCCCGCGGTGCGCGTTCAGGAGAGAGCAGCAGCGTCGACGTCCGGCCGGCTGGTTGCCACGCCCGATGACTTTGTATGACGCCTGTTGTCCTACAGCTAAATTCCAGTTTACGATTGTGTTCCCTTGTAATACGCGTTGCCGGCGCAGAATCGGTACTATGTACGCACATGATGGTACCGGTACCGCTCGCAGTTAGTACCATGCCCGCGGAAAACCACGCGCGCTGATCCGGCGCTGACAGTTGGGCGCCGCGGAGGAGATGCCGAATGCCCGGGGGCCTCACTGCGGCGAATCCCGGGCCCATCCCGGCGATTCAGATAAAGAGAGGCCCGGCCTGGTTTTCTCCAAACCGTCCGCCTCTCCGCGCCACGCTACAATTACATCGGTAAAACCATGCACCCGAGCAACTCCTTTGGCACTCTCTCCACGCTCCGCGTCAACGGCCGCGAGTTTCAGATCCACAGCCTTGCCGCGTTGGCAAAGGCGGGCTTCCACATGGAGCGCGTCCCGTATTCCATCAAGGTGCTTCTCGAAAACCTGCTGCGCCACGAAAACGGTGTGGACGTCAAGAAGAGCGATATCGAATACGTCGCACGATGGAGCGCGGCCGGGCCGCAGGAAGAGATCCAGTTCATGCCTTCCCGCGTCCTGCTGCAGGATTTTACCGGCGTGCCCTGCGTCGTCGATCTGGCCGCCATGCGTGACGCGCTCGCCGGACTCGGCAGGGATCCGCGGCGCGCCAACCCGCTCATCCCTGTCGATCTGGTGATCGACCACTCGGTGCAGGTGGACGAGTTCGGTACGCCGCGGGCCTTCGAGCACAACGTGCTGCTCGAATACCAGCGCAACTCCGAGCGCTACTCGCTGCTGCGTTGGGCGCAGAACGCTTTCCAGAACTTCCGTGCCGTGCCGCCGGGCACGGGCATCGTGCATCAGGTGAATCTCGAATACCTCGCGCGCGTCGTCTTCACAAAAGACGGCGTGGCCTACCCCGACACCGTGGTCGGCACCGACTCGCACACGACGATGATCAACGGGCTCGGCGTGGTCGGCTGGGGCGTGGGCGGCATCGAAGCCGAAGCCTGCATGCTGGGCCAATCGGTTTCCATGCTGCTGCCGCGCGTGGTCGGCTTCAAACTCCATGGCAAGCTGAGCGAAGGCGCGACCGCGACGGATCTGGTGCTGACCGCGACGCAGATGCTGCGCAAGAAGGGCGTCGTCGGCAAGTTCGTCGAATACTACGGCCCGGGCGTCGCCGCGCTGAGCCTCGCGGATCGCGCGACGCTCGCCAACATGTCGCCGGAATACGGCGCGACGATCGGCGTCTTCCCCGTTGACGCCCAGACGCTCGCCTACCTGCGCATGTCGAACCGGCCGAAGGAATTGATCGACCTCGTCGAAGCTTACTATCGCGAGCAGGGCATGTTCCTCGAAGCGGGCTCGCCTGAGCCCGAGTTCTCCGACACGCTGGAACTCGACCTCGCCAGCGTCGTGCCGTCGCTCGCCGGGCCGAAGCGTCCGCAGGACCGCATCAATCTGCCCGACATGAAAGCCAACTTCCTCACGACGCTCGGCGGCGCGATCAAGTCCGTGCCGGCTGGCTCGAACGGCACTTCGTATGAAGTGAAGGACGGCGCCGTCGTCATCGCGGCGATCACATCGTGCACCAACACATCGAACCCGTCCGTGCTGGTCGCCGCGGGTCTGCTCGCGAAAAAGGCCGTCGAAAAGGGCCTGAGTGTGAAGCCGTGGGTGAAGACGTCGCTCGCGCCGGGCTCGAAGGTGGTCACCGATTACCTCACCGACTCCGGGCTGCTGCCGTATCTCGAAAAGTTGAAGTTCCATCTCGTCGGCTACGGCTGCACCACCTGCATCGGCAACAGCGGTCCCCTGCCCGAGCCGGTGGCGCAAGCCGTCACCGACGGCAAGCTCACCGTCGCCGCGGTGCTCAGCGGCAACCGCAACTTCGAAGGACGCGTGAACCCGCTGGTGCGCGCCAACTACCTCGCTTCGCCGCCGCTCGTGGTGGCCTACGCGCTCGCCGGCCGCGTCGATATGGATCTCGCCCACGAGCCGCTGGGGACCGGCGCCAACGGTGCGCCCGTTTATCTCAAAGACATCTGGCCGAGCACGGCTGAAGTCGCTGCCGTGATTGAGCAGTTCGTCACGGCGGCGCAGTTCGAGAAGGAGTACTCGAAGGTCTTCGAGGGCGACCTGATGTGGCGCTCGATCAAGACGCCCGCAGGCGACACCTTCGCCTGGGACCCCGCGTCCACCTACGTCAAGCATCCGCCATATTTCGAAGCGCTGCGCGATCCGGCGGCGCCGATCGACGATCTCGCGGGGTTGCGCGTGCTGGCCATGCTCGGCGACTCGATCACCACCGACCACATCTCGCCCGCGGGCAACATCGCCAAGGACAGCCCGGCGGCGCGCTTCCTCGTGTCGCACGGCGTGAAACCGGCCGACTTCAACAGCTACGGCTCGCGCCGCGGCAACGACGACGTGATGGTGCGCGGAACGCTCGCCAATATCCGCTTGAAGAACGAACTCGTGCCGGGCGTCGAAGGCGGCTGGACCGTGCTGGCGCAGGGCGGCGAGAAGACGTCGATCTACGATGCTTCGGCGAAGTACTTCGCGGAAGGCACGCCGCTGCTGATTGTCGCCGGCAAGGAGTACGGCTCGGGCTCGTCACGCGACTGGGCGGCGAAGGGCGTGGCGCTACTCGGCGTGAAGGCGGTGATCGCCGAGAGCTACGAGCGCATCCATCGCTCGAACCTGGTGGGGATGGGCGTATTGCCGCTCGAATTCCTGAACGGCGCCACGCGCCAGTCGCTCGGTCTGACCGGTTTTGAAACCTACGCGGTGACCGGCGTGGCCGAGGCGATTGAGAGCGGATCGAAGCGCGCGCGCGTGACGGCAACAACCAGCGACGGCGCGGTGAAGACCTTCGACGTGAAGGTCCGCATCGACACGCCGCGCGAGGTGGAATACTTCCGCTCGGGCGGCATCCTGCCATACGTGCTGCGGCAGATCGCTTCAGCGTAGCGTCGCGGGATAGACTTCAACAGCCTGATGCAACTGCCTGGGGGCGTAAAGCTGGGACTCTATCTGGATACCGGTTTCCTCAAGAGATAGATGGCGGACGGTGAAACATGTTGGGTCTGGAATGATTCAAACAGCGCTGTCAAGTCGGGACGTCCACGCCCGGAGGGGTACATTGGAAGACAGGGAGATCTGAAATGGACAGCACTCAAAACGCAGCCACGACGTCCGCGCCGACGCTCGAGAACCTGCAAGCGGCTTACAACGGCGAAAGCAACGCGCACGCGAACTACCTGGCCTTCGCGACCAAGGCCGACCAGGAGGGCTTCGCCCCGGTAGCCAGCCTGTTCCGCGCTGCTGCCCGGGCCGAAGAACACCACGCCCATAACCATGCTGAAGTGATCCGCAAGCTGGGCGCCACGCCCGTCGCCATCATCACGCCGGCGCCAGTCGGGTCTACGCGCGAAAATCTGCAGACGGCCATCAAAGGCGAGACCTACGAACGCGACGTGATGTATCCGACGTTTATCGCCAAAGCCAAGCAGGAGAACCAGACGGACGCCGTGAGCACCTTCCAGCTTGCGATGGCCGTGGAAGCCGAGCACGCCCAGCTCTATACCGACGCCTTGAAGAAACTGGAGTCCCTGCACACTGACAAGCCGGTCACCTACTACGTCTGCCCGTATTGCGGTTCGACGACGCCGGACCCGAGCTTTGATCTCTGCCCGGTGTGCTCCACACCGCAGGATCAGTTCGAAGAGGTCCGCTGATTTCCATCCGGGGTGCGCGGACGAGCGTTTGCGCACCCCTGCCCCTCCCTGGCTGTGCTTTGAGCGCGCCGCTTCCCCCAACCATCAGCAAATAGCCGCGAACGAAGAGCGCGGTTTTGTATCGAGTTCCCTGCCGGAAGGCTTCGGGATCGCAAGCCTGTCAACATCAAGTCAGGCTGCGCTTCCATCCAAACGAGTGGGGCGGACCTCCCGGTCCGCGCGGGCTCTGGTCCAGACCGGGTACATCCTTTACATAGTTCACCGGGGACATCGTTTACACTTTGCGGCACGCTCTTGAGTAGGAGCGTCTATGGGCTGGAAAGTGAGCGGGGTCATGGAA
>Ga0268360_1000273_pt1 | contig 101762 bp, 71 predicted proteins | sample BioMet11_FD_192465 | JGI IMG/M metagenome (GOLD analysis project Ga0268360, IMG submission 192465) | Sewage microbial communities from Oakland, California, United States - Biofuel 11 (Illumina Assembly) | ecosystem: Engineered > Wastewater > Sewage > Unclassified | place: USA: California... | reverse complement strand
AAGTCAGTAATGGCAAAGCCGAGCAATACTAATTACCCGTAACTTTCTATTACGCCCTGTTTTTCATCAATTCTTTATTGTATTTTCTTTCTTCAATATGTCATTCTAATTAAGATATTTAAGATCTTAAGGCGATTTTTGCGGTGGCGTCCACCTCTTCCCATTCCGAACAGAGAAGTTAAGCCCACCAGCGCAGATGGTACTGCAGTCAAATGTGGGAGAGTATGTCATCGCCAACCTTTATAAACCCGACCCCTTAAAAGGTCGGGTTTTTTTTTGCCTTTTCCTCCTCCCCATATCACGTTTTTGCTTACTTTTGAACCCAAATTTAAAGCTCATGCCGAAACATTTATTTCCGTTTATACTCTCTCTTTTTCTGCTTTTCCTTTATTCTCCAATTCAGGCTCAATCAAGTTCCAAACCCATAACCAAAGTTAAATCCGACTCGGCATACCTTTATTATTTTTATCCTAACTCCGACAGTACCGGTTTATACAAACACCTTTCCTTAGATACTACTCTTTACCGTTTCCAGCACTACGATCCCCTTTACCATTATGCTCCTTTTTCCGCTACGGTAGGTAATATCGGCCTGGCTAATCATAATCTCATTTTTAATCCTGTTACGTCTACAGATTTCGATTTCGGTGCTCATTCCTTCGACGGATATCTCACTAAAAGTAATCGTTTGAAATACTTTGTTCCTTCAAGTCCTTTCACGGATCTGTATTATGAAATGGGTTCCAAAAAAGAACAGGTTTTTAAAGCGACCCATTATCAACAAATAAAAAAAGGACTAACCGTAGGCGCCGACCTGCTGATTGTCCATTCGCTTGGTTATTACCCCCAGCAAACGTCCAGCGTTTCCGATATTAATGTTTCGGCTTCTTATTTTTCAAAAAACAATAAATATTCAGCCGTTGCTAATTATATTCACAACAAAATTAAAGCAACCGAAAACGGTGGTATTCTTGCCGATAGTGTATTTGAACAGAATCTGTATACCGATCGTACTGCTTTTAATGTCTGGCTCAATAATGCCGAAAATCAATATAAGGAATCGGGGGTTTATCTGAAGCAATATCTTTTTTTAACCAATAAAAACAAATCCGTAAACGATAGTTCTGCTAAGAGTAAATGGCACATTGATCTGGGAAAAATATCCCACACTTTTCAATACCAGCGCCAATCCCAGGTTTACAGGGATGGCAACCCCAAAGCAGGTTTTTATCAGAACATCTATGCTGATTCTCTAAAAACCTTCGACTCCACGTATATGGATAAATACGAAAACCAGTTTACCTGGACTAATGCTTCTAATAGCAATAAACCACGATTTTTAGAACTATTTGTAAGCATTAAACACGACATCTTTTATGTCAAAGAAGATTCGCTTACCTGGAATTTTTCCCAGATTTCACCTTCAGCAGGCATCAGTATTACTCCTTACCAAAACATGCGGTTGAATGGCAATGCAGGCTATACCAACGGAACTTTTAACGGTGGCGATTATTATTTCAATGCTTCTTTAAACCAAGTTATCGGAAATATTCCGGGAAACCAGGCGTTCATCAATATTAAAGCCGAAATCGTTAAAACCGAACCGGCGTGGTTTTATGAACATTATCATGGCAACAATTTTCGCTGGGATACCACCTTTACCAAAATAAAAACTTCCGGTATTAGTATAGATTTTAATTATAAAAGTTTACAGGCAGGTTTGAGCTATTATATTAGTCGAAACTTCGTTTACCTCGATTCCCTCGCATTGCCTGCTCAGATTAATAAAAATTTCAGAATACTGAATACTTTTGTTTCCAAGGATACTCGTATTGGCAATCTTAATTTTGATAATAAAGTTGTTTACCAGCAAATATATGGCACCAATGCCATACGCGTACCCGATTTTATTGTCAGCTCATCGTTGTATTTCAATCTTCACCTTTTCAAAAAAGCGATGTATGCTCAGATAGGTGTTGATGGCTTTTATAACTCGTCGTATTATGCCGATGCCTATATGCCGGCGTTACGGAGTTTTTATCAGCAAAACTCAAAGAAAATAGGGAATTATTATTACCTCGACTTTTTTATCAATATGCAGGTGAAACGGGCGCGTTTATTTGTAAAGTATCAGCATTTCAACAGTTGGCTTGGCGATTACAGCTATTACATGACGCCGCATTATCCCATGCAGGATGCTTCGCTGAAATTTGGGGTTTCCTGGATTTTTCACAATTAACTTCACAGCGATAACGTTTAATCTTAGCCTTCGGTAATTAAATGAAACGAGCCATGAGAATTTCTTCTCACACACGAGGATGATTATTTTGGCCAAACGAAGCCATAAACACAAATAAATTTTAAAAGAAAGAAGGAGCAAATAGTCCCATTTGACAAATAAAAAACAAATTTTAAACAGATGAAAAATCTAAAGCCTATATATTGGATATGGTCAGTTACGGTATTACTGACTGTTTTTTTTGCCTATTATCAACGGAAAACAGGTCCGACCTATCCCATCAAAGATACGGCGATTGTTGGCAACGATGTTATTCATTATAAACTATTGCGTTCGTGCAATTCCGGACAGGGAGCCGAAATTAAAATACAGGTCAAAGACTCCAACATCATTGGACGGATTTATTTTAAGAAATTCAGAAGCCCGGAACCAAGAGATGAATTCTGGATGAAACGCCAGGGCGAATATCTTACCTATACCTTACCTTCCCAACCGCCTGCCGGAAAACTCCTTTACCAGGTGGTGCTTATGGATAATTATAAATCGGTTTTGCTCACCCCAAAGCCTATCCTTATACGTTTCAAAGGTAAAGTGCCGTCAGGAATACTTATCCCGCATATTCTTTTCATGTTTTTAGCCATGTTGTTTTCAACCCGTGCAGGTATTGAAGCCATTCTTAAACGCAGTAAGGCATTTCTGTATTCATACTTAACCCTTGCCTTTTTAGTTGCGGGGGGAATTATCCTGGGACCCATCGTACAATGGTATGCTTTTGGAAGTTTCTGGTCCGGGTTTCCCTTCGGACGCGATTTAACCGACAACAAAACCTTCCTTGCTTTGTTATTCTGGGTAACCGCTGTGATTGTATTATTCAGGCATCGCGAAAACAGAACCTGGCCTGTGATTGCTTCCGTAATGTTGATAATTGTATTCCTGATTCCTCACAGCCTCTTGGGATCTTGATTTTGTAGTAGGTAGTAGGTAGTAGGAAGTAGGTAGTAGGTAGTAGGCAGTAGGCAGTAGCAGGAATAAAGCGGCTAACAGCTAACAGCCAACAGCCAACAGCTAACAGCTAACAGCTAACAGCCAACAGCTAATAGCTAACATTAAAACATCAATCAACAATAAAATGACCATAATAGAAGAAATCTTAACTCAGGAAGCTTTTGATAGAAACGACTTGATACGTTTACTTTCGGCTGATGAAACCGAACGTCGGCTTATTTACAAAAAGTCGTCGGATATTAAGGAAAAGTACGTGGGAAAAAAGGTATATTTTCGTGGATTGATAGAATATTCCAACATCTGCCGTAAGGATTGTTATTATTGTGGCGTACGTTCGGGTAATAAGTCGGTGGAACGTTACCAGCTTACCGACGATGAAGTGGTGGAAGCTGCCCGCTTTGCCCTCGAAAATCATTTTGCGTCGTTGGTTATCCAATCGGGCGAGCGAAATGATAAAAAGTTTGTGGAAACTATCAGCCATCTGCTTACTAAGATCAAAGAACTTTCGGGCGGAAAGTTAGGCATTACCCTTTCGATGGGCGAACAAACGGAAGAAACTTTCAGGGAATGGTTTAACTGTGGTGCACATCGTTATCTTTTACGCATCGAAACTTCCTCCGTTGACCTGTATCATAAACTTCATCCCCATAATATTACCCATAGCTACGAAAAACGTCTCGAGGCACTTCATCTGTTAAAAAAAACCGGCTACCAGGTAGGAACCGGCGTGATGATCGGCCTTCCATTTCAGACTATAGAAAACCTTGCCGACGATCTTTTGTTCTTTAAAGAATTAGATGTGGATATGGTGGGCATGGGCCCTTATATCGAACATGAAAGGACCCCACTTTACCAATATAAGGATGAGCTGCTGTCACAAACCGAACGATTTAACCTTTCGCTAAAGATGGTAGCGTTACTACGTATACTGATGAAAGATATCAATATTGCCAGTACCACTGCCATGCAAACCCTCGACCCGCAGGGACGCGAAAAAGCAATTAAAGTTGGCGCCAATGTGATTATGCCCAATCTTACTCCAGTAAAATACCGCGAAAATTATCTTCTATACGAAAACAAACCCTGCCTCGATGAAGAAGCTTCCGAATGCCAGCACTGCCTCGAAGCCCGTATCCGTATTGCCGGAGGCGAAATTGGTTACGATGACTGGGGCGATTCTCATCATTTTTTCAACCGACAGACAAAAAAAATATAGAAATAGCACTACCTTATGCCAAATTATAGCATAATGTTTTGCTAAGGTTTTTTTACAAACCCCAATAGGGTTTTTGGCCTTATTGGGGGCAATAACTTTAGCTTATTTCTCCGTTACTATTTTACGTCTTCCGGGTATGGATTCGCCAATAATAACTTTAAATCCCCATTCATTCAGGGCTTCTTCATTACCACGATAAGCATCAAGCAGTTTATCGCGAATAATGGTTAAATAATTATACACCGTACCTTCAGTGAGCGAAGTTTGTCCTTTAGCAATTCCAAGAGCAGAGTCCGACTCCTGCATTTTTATTTCACTCTGATCCCTTAAGGCCCGCGCTTCTGCACGTTTGCTTTTAGTGAGGGTTACTTTGGTTGAAAATGCCGACATATCCATATTTTTCAACGGACTTGCATCGCCCAATTCCAAATGTTTTTTTACCGCCTTTTCAGCCTGATCTATCATTAAGTCTGGCTTGCCGGTAGAAATTTCCGTTTTTACTGTTTTTTTTGCCATATACTTTCATTTAAGATGATTAGGGCTATAAAGATACGCCTTATTTATGAAAAATGTTCTTCCAAAACGTAAAAAAGTGAATTTTTTTTTAAAATTTTTTTAATTTTTTTTTGGACATTACATAAAATATTGAAAATCTTTAAAAAAGCTTAAAAGAAATAGACGAAAGTTTAAGACTTTTACCTAAAAGTCCCAGACTTTTAGGTAAAGATGCGAGACTTTTAGGTAAAGATGTGAGACTTTTAGGTAAAGATGCGGGACTTTTAGGTAAAGATGCGGGACTTTTAGGTAAAGATGCGGGACTTTTAGGTAAAGATGTGAGACTTTTAGGTAAAGATGCGGGACTTTTAGGTAAAGATGCAGGACTTTCGTGTAAAAAAAAAAGACCATCGGGTAAATGAATGAAATATTCAGGTAAGGATGTTTAATAAACGGTTGATTGTACATTATTCTTAATACTTTATTTTCCTCCCCAATGGGATGCTTATAAATAAAGAATCCACTTAGAAATGGAAGGGTAGGGGCATTAATGGATAAAGCTACAAAATGAAAAATAGTTATATCGAATAATTAGGATATTTAAAATTTATTGTATATTTGTGGAAGGAGAAGATGATATTCTGGTAAAGAGATAATTAATATATTGTGGTTATAATCTTTATGAAATAAATGGTGTTATGTAAAACCATATGGCTACAATACCTAATGCCCTACGGGCAAAGATCGTAAAATTTCAAGAGCATTTATAGGCTTGAATTTGTAAAGACATTTAAAATAAAACAACATCAATCAAGCAAAACTCAGGATAAATACCGCGTAGCGGTAAAAGTATTGTAGAAAAAAAAGAATTGTAAATAATTAGTTCCCCATAGGGGATAAACAATGGAAATAATGGTAAAAGGTATACCCTCTACGAAATAAATGGTGTCATATAAAACCATAAGGCTACAATACTTAATGCCCTGCGGGCAAAGATCGTAAAATTTCAAGAGCATTTATAGGCTTGAATTTGTAAAGACATTTAAAATAAAACAACATCAAATAAGCAAAACTCAGGATAAATACCGCGTAGCGGTTAACGTATTGTAGAAAAAAAGGAATTGTAAATAATTAGTTCCCCGTAGGGGATAAACAATAGAAAAAATGGGAAAAGGTATAACCTCTACGAGGTAAACATTATTATGTAAAACCATATGGCTACAATACCTAATGCCCTACGGGCAAAGACCGTAAAATTTCAAGAGCATTTATAGGCTTGAATTTGTAAAGACATTTAAAATAAAACAATATCAAACAAGCAAAACTCAGGATAAATACCGCGTAGCGGTTAACGTATTGTAGAAAAGAAAGAATTGTAAATAATTAGTTCCCCATAGGGGATAAACAATAGAAAAAATGGTAAAAGGTATAACCTCTACGAGGTAAACATTATTATGTAAAACCATAATGCTACAATACTTTATGCCCTGCGGACAAAGATCGTAAAATTTCAAGCGCATTTATAGGCTTGAATTTTTAAAGACATTTAAAATAAAACAACATCAAACAAGTAAAACCCAGGATAAATACCGCGTAGCGGTTAACGTATTGTAGAAAAAAAAGAATTGTAAATAATTAATTCCCCATAGGGGATAAACAATGGAAAAAATGGTAAAAGGTATAACCTCTACGAGGTAAACATTATTATGTAAAACCATAATGCTACAATACTTTATGCCCTGCGGACAAAGATCATAAAATTTCAAGATCTTTTATAGTCACGAAATGGTTATAAAAGATAAAATAAAACAATATTAATCAAGCAAAACTCAGGATAAATACCGCGTAGCGGTTAACGTATTGTAGAAAAAAAGGAATTGTAAATAATTAGTTCCCCGTAGGGGATAAACAATGGAAATAATGGGAAAAGGTATAACCTCTACGAGGTAAACATTATTATGTAAAACCATACGGCTACAATACTTTATGCCCTGCGGACAAAGATCATAAAATTTCAAGAGCATTTATAGGCTTGAATTTGTAAAGACATTTAAAATAAAACAACATCAAACAAGCAAAACTCAGGATAAATACCGCGTAGCGGTTAACGTATTGTAGAAAAAAAAGAATTGTAAATAATTAGTTCCCCGTAGGGGATAAACAATGGAAAAAATGGTAAAAGGTATAATCTCTACGAAATAAATGGTGTCATATAAAACCATAAGGCTATGCAGTTTCAAATCTTTCCGTAGTTTTCCATGCGAAGGAAATAGACATTCCATGTTTTAAAGATATAAACAATCCTTATCGTTTTTTGCAAAAGCGAATATTTCTTTATGATACCCGAAATAAACATGGAATGTCTTCTAAAATCTTAAATCTGCAATCTCAAATCTTAATTCTAAAATCTCAAATCAGCCTATCCTTTTCGCTCCGTCGCCTATTTGGGCTATATAATGGTCGGCAGTTAAGCTGGTTTTACGGAGATAGGTTTCACTTAATCGTTCACAAAACACATTGGTTTCATCCTTTTCCACCAAGCTGATAATACATCCTCCAAAACCACCACCTGTCATCCGACTTCCGATAACTCCTTTTAGCTTCTGGGCTTCTTCTACCAAAGTATCAATTTCAAAACAAGTAATCTCAAAATTTTCGCGCATGGAGACATGCGACTGGTTCATCAATTGTCCGAAAGCCAACAGATCATTATTCTTTAGTGATTCCACTGCTTCCACTACACGCTGGTCCTCCGAAACCACATGCAATGCCCGCTTTCGCACCGTTTGGTCAACGATAATATCTTGTACCTTTTGAAATTCGGATAAGGTAATTGAGCCAAGGTTTGTCAAAGGTTGAACCTTATTGATGTACTCCACGGCTTTTTCGCATTGCTGGCGTCGTTCATTGTATTTAGAATCAACGAGCCCTCTTTTTTTATTGGAATTGGTGATAATCAGTTCGTAATCGGTAAGGACAAAGGGAGCATATGCGTAGCTAAGAGTATTGCAGTTAAGAAACAGGGCATTATCTTTTTTCCCCATGGCCGAAGCAAACTGATCCATGATGCCGCAATTCATCCCTACAAATTCATTTTCGGCTTTTTGCGAAAGCTTTACCAATTCCCATTTATCCAGATTAAACTGGAATAAATCGTTTATTGCTACAGCCATTACAAGTTCAATGGAAGCCGACGAAGATAATCCTGCTCCATTGGGAATATTGCCCGAAAACAATAATTCCATACCCTGAACATTGAAACCCCGTTTTATAAACTGGTTTATTACGCCTAAAGGATAATTAACCCATTGTCCGTCAATTTTATTTTCGAGTGCATTTAAGGGAATACTAACCGAAAAATCGAAATTTGTTGTCGAAAATTTTACTAACGAATCATTGGTACGCCGGATGGCAAGGTAAGTGCCGAAAGTTAATGCACAGGGCAAAACATATCCGCCATTGTAATCGGTATGCTCGCCTATTAAATTAACTCTTCCCGGCGCAAAAAACAGGGAAGGAGATATGGCTGAATCCGCATATCTTGCTAAAAAGGAGTTTGTCAGGATGTCGTTGATCATATTTTTTCTTCTGAGGTTTTTAAAATATTGTAAAGCAATTCCCTTGCCCTGAACAATTGAGCCTTAACGGTACCTAATGGCATCTGCATTTTTTGGGCGATTTCGTCGTAGGAAAGTTCATTAAAATACCGCAACTCAATTAACGTCCGGTAATGAGGTTTAATCTTTTCTACCACTTCCCGCATAAGCTTGATTTTTTCTGCGTTAATTAATATTTCTTCAGGATCAGGATTCTGTGAAGGTAAGTCTTCCGGTGTTAAATTTTGATTCTTATTTTTAGGATTTGATTCGGAAGGAAATGTATGCTGTTTTTTTTTTCTGAAATTATCAATATAATGATTGGTAGCTATTCGGAATAGCCAGGTACTGAAGGCATATTCGGCAGTAAATTGATGCAGGTTTTTAAAAGCCTTGGTAAATGTTTCTATGGTCAAATCATCGGCATCGGATTCATCCCCGGTCAGCCTGAACAACATAAAGTAAACTGAATTCCAATAATAATTAAGCAGGCCGGCATATGCTTTCGGATTTCCAGTTGCCAGGGCATCTTCAATGATTTTATTATCACGTATGGCCTTATCGCTTAATTTTCTTTGGTTTACTTCCATCTATTCTGTTTGATAAAAAAGCTTGAGAAGCCAATGAAAAAGTTAAAGATAATTAAGAATACTTCCAGAAAGGGAGAAAAAACCAGGAAGCCTTTTTCATGAAGCTTGATCATGCAGCGTTTTGTAATAAAAAGCTGGGTGATTAATCGTAAACCAAAAACGCCAAGAACGATTATCCAATTGTATAAATAGCAGATTAATACAATAAAAAGGGAATAAAATAAAAACCGGCTCAGCGAGAAAAGGCCCAGCAGGAAGGCATGTTTAAATTTATAATATCGCCCGGTGGAAAGATGTCGTTTTTTTTGGATAATCCAGCTCGATAAGGAAGTTTTGGCATTAGAAAGTGTATGACTTTCCGGAGAAATTTCTATGCGGGTGTTTGAACGCGTAGCAACCCGGTTAATAAACAAATCGTCGTCGCCGGATTGTATTTTATAATGGGATGAAAAGCCTTTGTTATCATAGAACAACGATTTACGGTACGAAAGGTTTCTGCCAACACCCATATATGGTTGTCCGCTGAGGGCATACGAAAGGTATTGCATGGCAATCTGTAGCGTGTCGAAACGAATAATGGTATTAAGTAAGGTAGGTTGGGGTTGATAAGCGCCGTAACCCAAAACGACAGAAGTTTGTTTGTTATAATTTCCCTGAATTTCGTTAAGCCATTGGTTACTTTCGGGTTTGCAATCGGCATCGGTAAGAATCAGCAAATCATGTTTTGCGGATTTAATCCCGATGGAAAGCGGAAACTTTTTTCCGTAAAAGAAGTTGAAATTCTGAGCTATATTAACAATACTAAGGTTTTTATATTTTTCGGCAAAATCTTGCAACAGGTATTTTGTATCGTCGTCGGAACAGTCGTTTACTACCACTACATCAAAATTGGGATAATCCTGTTCGAGGATAAGTGGTAGGTTTTTTTCCAGATTAAGATATTCGTTTTTAGCACAAATAACAACAGAAACGGGCTGTTTGGTCTCGATCTTAGGTTTTGTCCGGTAAAAAGCAAGCCTGCTGAAAATTCCCCAGTAATAAAGTAACTGAATGAATGCAACTGCAAGAAAAACAGCGAATAAAATAAAAAATAATGGATTGGATTCAAAAGATTCGAGTGTCATAAATCATACAAGATTGAATCTACAAATTTATTTATTCTAAACGAATAACCACTACCTTTGGCAAAATTTTTAAATGCTGAAATTCCAGGTCAAAAATACTGATAAAGACTCGTCTGCGCGTACCGGTATAATTACTACCGATCATGGTACGATAGAAACTCCTATTTTTATGCCCGTTGGCACGGCCGGTGCGGTAAAAGCAATGCATTTTAAGGATTTATTGGAGGATACCAAGGCTCAGATTATACTGGGGAATACCTATCATTTATATCTGCGTCCGGGTACTGATATTATAGAACGCGCCGGAGGATTACATTGTTTTAATGGCTGGCATAAGCCTATCCTGACCGATAGCGGCGGATATCAGGTGTATTCTTTGGCTCATAGACGTAAACTGAAGCAAGAAGGCGTAACTTTTCAATCGCACATTGATGGCTCCCGGCATTTGTTTTCACCCGAAAGGGTAATTGATATTCAGCGTTCGATAGGTGCCGATATTATGATGGCTTTCGATGAATGCACACCCTATCCCTGTGATAAGGATTATGCATCCGATTCCCTTAAAACAACTCATCAATGGCTTCTGCGGTGTATGGATCAATACCGGAATACTGAGCCAAAATACGGATATCATCAGGCGCTGTTCCCCATAGTACAGGGAAGCGTTTATCGCGATTTACGAATGCAATCGGCAGAAGAAATTTCTGCTTTGAATGCCGAGGGAAATGCTATTGGCGGGTTGTCGGTAGGCGAGCCTATCGAAAAGATGTATGAGATAACCCAATTGGTTTGTAATATTCTTCCGAAAGATAAGCCAAGATATTTAATGGGAGTAGGCACTCCGGTGAATATGCTCGAATGTATTGCTTTGGGAATAGACATGTTTGATTGTGTTATGCCTACCCGTAACGGACGAAATGGGATGATTTTTACCCAAAATGGAATTATAAATATTAAAAATGAAAAATGGAAGGACGATTTTTCGCCCGTGGATGCAGATGGCAGTTCCTTTGTTGATAGTCAATATTCCAGGGCGTATCTGCGGCATTTATTTATAGCTGGTGAAATGAACGGACCCATGATTGCAAGCACTCATAACCTTGCCTTTTATCTCTGGCTGATGAATGAAGCCAGAAATAACATCCGGAATGGCGTTTTTTCGGAATGGAAAAACTCAATGATAAAAAAACTGGCAACAAGATTGTAAAATTTCCGTTATTGAATTACGAATGAAGAAAATTGATATTTACATAATCAAAAAATTTCTCGGGACTTTTTTCTATGCCATTGCTCTTTTGGCAATGATTGTCATTATATTTGATATTTCTGAAAAAATTGATGATTTTTTTGAAAAACAAGCTCCGCTCAAGGAAATTATTTTTTCGTATTACCTGAACTTTATCCCGTACTTCATCAATATGTTTAGTGCGTTGTTCACCTTTATTGCCGTCATCTTTTTTACCTCCAAGATGGCCGGAAATACGGAAATTATTGCCATTTTAAATAGCGGAATCAGTTTCAACCGTATGTTAAGGCCTTATCTTATTGCGGCTACTTTTTTGGCGTTGATGTCGTTTACGCTTACCAATTTTGTTATTCCGCATACTAGTAAAACCATGCTTGCTTTCGAAAAAAAATATATCAAGGACGTGATCAGAAATAAGGATGTAAATATCCATATGCAACTCGATTCGGTAACGTATGCTTATATGGAAAGTTATAATACGGTAAATAATATGGGCTATCGTTTTTCGATGGAAAAAATTAATGAGAACGGATTGTATTTTAAATTGAATGCTGACTATATGCGGTGGGATAGCGTAGGAAAAAAATGGCAAATAGAAAATTGCAATTTGCGCACTTTTGACGGATTAAATGAAAAAATGACCTTCAGGCAAAAGATAGATACTATTTTGCCTATCCAGCCCTCTGACTTTACGATCAATCTGGATAATTTAAAAACAATGACATACAGTCAGCTTCGTGAGTTTATCCATCGCGAAAAAATGCGTGGCTCGATGAATGTTCGAAAGTTTCAGTTAGAACAACATAAGCGAATTGCTTTTCCGTTTGCCACCATTATTCTTACATTAATAGGCGTATCGCTTTCAAGCCGTAAAGTCAGAGGAGGAATCGGTTTGCATCTGGGTTTGGGAATTACGATAAGTTTTGCTTTTATTCTGTTTATGCAGATTTCTTCGGTATTTGCCTCTTTCGGCAATTTGCCACCGGTTATTGCTGCTTGGCTACCCAACATTGTATTTGGGTTGCTCAGTATTTACCTCCTGAGGACTGCGCCCAAGTAAACGCAATTAAAGTGAAATTCGTAAATAATTTGTCAATTTAAGAACGTAAATATTTATAAATCCTACGGTTATGTTTATTATCAATTTAACGTACACACAATCCATCGAAGCGATTGAAAAAGAGCTTGCCAACCATAGTAAATTTCTTGACAAATATTATTCGCTCGGTTTACTCATTTGCTCGGGGCGGAAACAGCCAAGAACCGGAGGTGTGATTATCTCGAAATCCACAAGTCGCGAAGAAGTTGAACAAATGATTTCGGAAGACCCCTTTTATAAAAACCAGCTTGCCGAATATGAGCTTATTGAACTTGTTCTCACCAAGTATGCTCTGGGATTTGAGCAGTTTTTAGCTGATAAAAAAAGCTGATTACCCGGACGAGTAATCAGCTTTAATAGATGTAAATCAGCTTAAATCCATTTGACCAGATTAAAATCCTGGCGATGGGGCAAAAGCGGATTTTTAGGAAATACCCTGAAAGCATAATCGAATACTCCTGAACGGACGGCGGGAATCTCACACCGGAAACTTACCTGGTTTTTAGCTGTTTTGGTAATTTTCATTTCTTCCTTGTAAACGATTTCTTTCACTTCATCATTTTCTTTTTGACCTAAAATAACTTCAACACCAATATCGGTAGCCGAAAGTTCATTCAAATCTAAAATAATTTCCGCTTTATAACTTTCGCCAAGGACCAAAGGTTTAATTGTAGAATGAGGAAGAATCATGGAAACAACTTCGATGCTATCCCAGCTTCGCAGTATCTTTCGTTTCCAGGTAGCCAGGCGACGCGCCACTTCGCAATCGTTATAAGTCATCATTTTAGAACGAAGAATGAGCTTGGAATAATATTTTTCCTGATAATCGGTCAGCATGCGTTTCATGGTAAAATGGGGCGCAATCTTAGCGATAGAGTTTTTGATGTATTTAATCCAATCGTGGGGCAAGCCTTCGGGATCGTGCCGGTAGAAAAGAGGAACAATATCTTCTTCAAAAGTATTATAAAGTGTTTCGGCATCCAATTCGTCCTGAAATTGCTGATTGGTATAGGTCCGGGCTTCTTTGAGCATCCATCCGGCTTCGTGGACATAACCTTCGGCCCACCAGCCGTCGAGCACACTGAAATTCAAAACTCCGTTCATTACAGCCTTTTCTCCACTTGTTCCCGAAGCTTCCAATGGACGGGTTGGCGTATTTAACCATATATCAACGCCCTGAACCAGTTTTTTGGCAAGATCCATCTCATAATTTTCGATAAAAGTTATTTTTCCTAAAAATTCAGGACGTTTTGAAATTTCTATGATTTTTTTGATGAATTCTTCTCCGGCTTTATCGCTGGGATGTGCTTTTCCGGCAAAAATAAAATGAACCGGGTGTTTGGGATGATTGACCAGGAGCGATAGCCTTTCGAGATTGGTAAAAAGCAGATGTGCCCGTTTGTAGGTAGCAAAACGGCGGGCAAAACCAACCGTGAGAGCCTTTTCATCAATGGATTCAAGGGTTCTGAAAATCATTTGCGGACTATCCTGCCGGCGGGTCATATCATCGTTTAACCTTGTTTTGATATGATTAATCAAGTCTTTTTTTAGCTTTAAGCGAATGTCCCATATCGTTTTATCCGGCACATTTTGAATTTTGGACCAGAGTTCCTTGTTCGATTGAACAGATTCAAAATCTGGACTTAAATGTTCGTTGTACAATTTCTGCCATTCAGGAGCAGTCCATGTGGGATAATGGACTCCGTTGGTAACGTATCCGATATGCAGTTCTTCGGGGAAAAACCCTTCGTAAAGGTCTGCAAACATTTCGCGGGTAACTCTGCCGTGGATACGGCTAACTCCGTTTATTTCCTGGCTTAGTTTGGCGGCTAAAACGCTCATCGAAAATTTTTCATTGGGATCATTTTCGTGCATGCGTCCCAGATTCATGAATTCTTCCCAGGTAATATTCAGACGATTTGCATAATGTGGAATATACATGCGGAGCAAATCTTCCGAAAAAGAATCATGACCTGCCGGAACAGGTGTATGCGTAGTAAACAGCGATGAGGAACGGATAATTTCAATGGCTTGATTGAATGAAAATTTAGAATCCTCAACATACTTGCGTATGCGTTCAATGGTTGTAAAAGCAGCGTGTCCTTCGTTGCAATGGTAAATTGTAGGGATTATACCCATGGCATCGAGCATCCGAATGCCGCCTACGCCAAGCAATAATTCCTGTTTTAGACGGTTTTCCCAATCGCCGCCGTAAAGATTATGGGTTATGGTGCGGTCGTTTTCCGAATTTTCGTCAATATCTGTATCAAGCAAGTAGAGAGGAATCCGGCCAACATCCACCCGCCAGACTTTGGCAAAAACTGTTCGCCCGGGAAGGGCAACGCTTATCGTTATCCATTTTCCCTGAGCATTACGTACCGGTGCAAGAGGTAAAAAGCTGAATTTTTGGGGTTCATAATTCACCAACTGATCGCCAAAAATAGATAATGCCTGGGTAAAATAACCATAGCGGTACATTAATCCTATTCCAACAATATTTTCGTTGGAATCGCTGGCTTCTTTCAGATAATCTCCTGCCAGAACACCTAATCCGCCGGAATATATTTTTAATGAATCGTGCAAGCCGTATTCCATACTGAAATAGGCAATCATGTCCTTTGGCTTTTCGACGGACATGTATGCATCGAATTTTTGGGTTACGGATTCCAGCTTCTGGACAAATTTTTCATTTCGCTCAAGGTGCCTTAATTGTTTATAGTTGAGCGATTCGAGCATAGCGATAGGGTTGTGTCCAAATTTTGTCCAAAGTTCCGGATCAATCATCGAAAATAATTCTATGGCTTCGGTATTCCACGACCACCAGAGATTACGGGCAAGCTTTTGCAGGGAAGCGATTTTTGGCGGTAGCACAGAACTAATAAATACCTTTTTCCATTCCGGTTTTCCATATTTGATTTTACGCAATGGAATAAAATGATCGTAAGGAGTTTTATCCTTAAATAGATCACGCCTTTGTTCTACTTTCTGTAAAGCAAGGGAAAACGCATCAAAATAATGGTTTATTAAATTTTTCCATAAGGCTACCCTGGAAATTTTATAAGCCCATCGATGACATTCCAATTTTTCGTCGTCGGTTTTATCAATAAATTTTTTTAAACAAAAAGCAATTTTATTGACAACTTCTTCATCGTTATCATCGGTACGTTCGACCACGCAAACGCCTTTTTCAATATCAGGGAAATTGTTTTTGACCCATCTCCCAAACCCAGCCAAAGATGTTGTAATTGTTGGAATGTGAAATGCCAGGCTTTCGAGCGGGGTATATCCCCAGGGTTCGTAATACGATGGAAAAACTGAAATATCGAAACCTGGTAACAAATTATAATAATCGAGATTAAAAATACCGTCGTCGCCGTTCAGATAGGAGGGTACAAAAATGATTTTAACTTTTTGATCAGGTTTATTGAAGATATTATTCTTTTTGATTCGCTTTAAAATAGGATCAAATTCGGCGTCGTGCAAACCATGTGTCAGATATTCTCCGGTGATGGGATTAGAAAAATCGGGATGATTCATGCGGTCGATAACTTCTTTTCGTGCTCCCGATTGATTGGCCGGTACCATAATGAATGCAACCACATTTTGTTCGAATTGGTCGTTTTCTTCCAATTTTGCCAGCGAATCAATAAACAGGTCAATACCTTTATTCTTAAATTCGTACCTCCCGCTATTTACCATTAATATTGAATTCTCGGGAAGTTGTTGGTTAAGTAAAGCTTCTGCTACATTGATTAATTTATCTCTTGCGATTTTACGGATACTACCAAAAGAATCATTATCCGGCACGAAAGAGTCGTCAAATCCGTTGGGCGTAATGATATCAACTTTCTTGTCGAAAAAATAACTGCATTCCAGCGCTGTTATTTCGCTTACGGTGGTAAAGGCATCGCTTTCGCGTGCCGATAGTCTTTCGAGTGAATATTTTGATTTCACACCAAAGTTAGCGGCCATCATTTCACTGTTATACTGAGTCAGATTATTGTACAATGGCAGGTTATTTCCGGCAATGCAACGACCAAGAACGGTGGCATGAGTAGTGAAAATACAACCGATTTGCGGAACTTTTTCTTTGAGATATAATAATCCCGTACCCGTCATCCATTCATGAAACTGGGCAACAATCTTATCCTGTGCCGATAAATTGAAATTGTAAAAACTTTCGATGGTTTTGGCGGCGGCATAGCCAAAAAGCGCAGGTTCGGTATAATCCCATTGTCCGGAAAGAGAATCAAGTTTGTAGGTTTTCCAGAATTCGGTAAAGATGGTATCTTTATTTTGAAAATACGGAGTGAAATCGACCAGGATAACGAGAGGCTCGCCGGCAATATTCCAACGTCCGATACGGATTTTTAATCCTTCGCTTTCTGCTTTTTCGCGCCAGGATTTGTAAAGATATTTGTCTTCGATAAAATCAGGATTTTTCCGGGTTTCCATCCATACGTCCGGGCCGATCAGGATATAATTATCCTTATATTCTTTTACTAAAAGGTTGGCTTTGGTTGAAACAACAGTATAGATCCCGCCTACCATATTGCATATTTCCCACGAAGTTTCAAAGATATAATCAGGTTTTATCAGCTTATTTTCAGTCATAGATATTGTGCTTTTTTGAACTGCAAAAATACGAAAAATTGAAGAACGAAATTTCGGAAGGCTAATGGATATAGTTAGCCAAAATTTCAATAAAATTGTTGTAAAGCAATTTGTTGGATGCAATAATTTCCTTGCCGAAAACGTAATCATTGCCTCCCTTGAAATCGCTAACTTTACCACCGGCTTGTTGAACAATAAAGGCTCCGGCTGCAACATCCCATGGCTTTAGTCCGTATTCATAAAAAATATCAAATCTTCCACAGGCAACATAAATCAAATCTACTGCGGCAGAACCCAGACGACGGACGCCCTGGGTGTTTTGCATCAGGTATTTCAATAAATCCATATATTGATCCATCCGGCTAAAATCGGTATACGGAAAACCGGTAGCCAGCAATGAATTGTCGAGCGATGGTTGCTGCGTAACTGTAATGGGTTTGTCGTTGCAAAATGCCGGACTTCCTTGCCAGGCATAAAAACACTCTTTTAAGTTTACTTCATAAACCACACCCAAAATCACCGAATGTTCCTTCATCAACGCAATGCTAATGGAAAAAAGAGGAACTCCGTGTACATAATTGGTGGTGCCGTCCAAAGGATCCACTATCCAGTTATAATGCTCGCCACGGGTTGTAGCGGAATTCTCTTCGGCCAAAAAACCAGCTTCCGGCAACATTTTCGATAGCCCTTCCACTAATTTTTTCTCAGAAGTTTTGTCTACAAATGTTACCAAATCGTGCCGGCCTTTCTTTTCGATATCTTCCGACGAAATTTTGTTAAGATGAGCGGCTAAAAATTCACCCGTTTCAACGGATAAATCCCGAACCTGATGGCATAATTGTTCTAAATTCAATTCCAAAATATGAGTATTTATAAATTAGTAAAAAATAAACGTCTTAGTAAGGAAAATTGTTCTTGATCGGGATAGAATTAATTTCCGGTATTTTTTTTCTTGGTTAAAAAATAATTGATTAGAAAATAAGCGGATAAAAATAATCCGGTAAGAAAGAGGAAAAGTGGCAGGTAAATGGCCGAAGAAAAATCGATAATAAAAGGTCTGTGCGAAAAGTTTCCGGTAGTTTCAATAATATAATTTCCCAAGCCTGCTATGATCAGAAAGGTGGAAAACAATAAACCGGGAATGGTAAAGTTTTTTCGTAAAGCCATGAAAATGGAAAAAATGATAAAAAAGAAGGCGCTTTTGTACAACGATTCAGAATAAATTCCGGAAGTGGAACTCATTAATCCGGCATCGCCCGATAAATAACATCCGAGATTCCCGAATGCTAAACCCATCGAAATGGCTAAAACAGATGAATCTGAAAAATGCCTCCAGTCAACTTTGCTTTTTATTACCATTCCTACAATAACAAGGGTAGCCAAAATCAAACCACCCCAAAATATCATATCAAACGATAAAATCATCTGAAACGGAAATGCCTTAAATTCCTTCAGGTGTAATAGTATATAAGCGCTTTTTGCACCAAGCAAACCAAAAATAAATGCGGCAGAAATAATTGGTAATGCCATCTGGAAAGGATGTGTCTGAACGTATACAAAAGGCTTTTTCATGCCACGTAATAAAGCGGAAATATTAATTCCCAGCGAAATTGCCCCGAAAATGATGGCTCCGCTTAAATGTCCGTTTCCATTAAAAATATAATCGAAGGGATGTTCCCAAAATTCAGCGTATTTAAAAAACAGGCCAAATAATTTATAACCGATGAATGCACTAAAAATAAAAGATACAATGATGTCGAAAAAATCCGGAGGATCGCTCTGCTTTATTCTTTTTTTATAAACCGGGAGCAGAGCTGCATTTTCCTTAATAATTAGCTCCATCCTGAGAAATATCCAGGCGGCGAGAAAAGCTGATACCAAAAAGAACCCAAAGGTCTGAATGGGCAAATCAAAATCGCTTCCGATGAGTTTATTGATAATATCGCTTAGCTTGGGGTACATCAAGTCAATTTTTGGCTTTAAAAAATCAAAAATACATAAAATTTAAAATTATACTAAAAAAATTCCATCCGAATCCATATTTTCCAAATGTATAGTTTTAATTTCATTAATTAATGAGGCGTCGAATGGCGTTTTCACCCTGATATAATTATCGGTGAACCCAAACATAAAACCATTTTGAACATCGCTTTCCCATAATACTTTTACCGTTTTGCCGATGTTGGATTTATAAAACGTTAACTTTTTTTCTTCCGACAACCGGTGCATAAGCTGGCTCCTGCTTTTTTTTTCTTTTTCGGAAACTTTTTCATCAATTTTTAACGAAAGGGTATTCGGCCGGGGAGAATACGTGAAAACATGGATGTACGAAATGTCGAGTTGCCCGAGAAATTGCAGGGTGTCGTTAAATTCTTCGTCTGTTTCGCTCGGAAAGCCAACAATTACATCGCAAGCCACGCAGCAATCGGGCATAAGTTCCTTTATTTTCATCACTCTTTCTGCAAACAACTCCCGGGTATACTTCCGGTGCATCAGTTTCAGGATACGATTATTGCCCGACTGAAGAGGAATATGAAAATGGGGCATAAACTTAACGGAATTGTTAACAAACGCGATGATTTCGTCGGTTAATAAATCAGGTTCAATGGACGATATGCGGTAACGCTCAATGCCATCTACTTTTTCGAGCTGGGTGATTAACTGATAGAAATTTTCGTTGTGATGTTTTCCAAAGTCACCAATGTTTATTCCCGTAAGGACAACTTCTTTGATTTTTGTTTGCCCGATTTCGTTGGCAGTTTTTATAGTATTGGCTACCGTATCGCTCCGGCTCCTTCCCCGTGCAAAAGGGATGGCGCAATAGGTGCAGAAATAATCGCAACCGTCCTGAATCTTAAAAAATGAACGGGTACGGCTGGTAATGGAATAGGATGGAATAAACCGCTCTTCTTTCAGAATATCGTGATTATAAATTTCCGCATGTTCGTTTTTATTCAGATTGTCGAGGAAATCGGGCAGCAGAAATTTATCGGTATTTCCAAAAACAAGATCAACGCCATCTATTTTGGAGATTTCCATGGCTTTGAGCTGAGATAAACAGCCCATTACTGCAATTTTTGCGTTGGGATTCCGATGCAGCGCCTGCTTTATGGCTGTTTTGCATTTTTTATCCGCATTTGCTGTTACGGTGCAGGTGTTTATCACATAAACATCGGCAAATTCTTTGTAATCGACAAGTTCAAAATTGTTTTTCTGAATGTTTCTCGAAATCTCGGATGTTTCGGCAAAATTTAACTTACAGCCGAACGTGCTGAATGCTATCTTTTTTTTCATTGCTGCAAAGATAAGTAATAATGAATTTCAACACGAAAAGGAATATAAGTAATTGGACAAGAAGAATGTTATATATCAAAAAAGAATAGGACGCGGATTTCACGGAAAAAAACAGATAAACACTGATTATAATACAAACAGATTTAACGCTGATTTTATTCATGCAAGCATGAATAATTAGAACGGATATGTCTGAAAATCATTCCGACTTGTCGGAATTAAAATCCGTTTTTAATCCGCTATTTTCAGCAAAAATCCGTGTTCTATTTTTAAGGTTTCCGAATTTAATTATACGACAATTTATAGTTTCTATTACTTAAAACCGGAGGGTAAAATAGTATACGATGTTTTGAATTTTACGAATACTCAATTAAACCTAAGGTCGCTTTTGAAAAAAATGATGTTACCTTTTCCAAATCAGACGTTACTTTTCTAAAAACAGACGTTCTTTTTTAAAAACAGACGTTACTTTTCTAAAAACAGACGTTCTTTTTTTAAAATAGACGTTACTTTTCTAAAATTAGACGTCACTTTTCTAAAAATAGACGTTCTTTTTTTTAAACAGACGTTACTTTTCTAAAATTAAACGTCACTTTTCTAAAAATAGACGTTCTTTTTTTTAAACAGACGTTACTTTTCTAAAATTAAACGTCACTTTTCTAAAAACAGACGTTACTTTTCTAAAAATAGACGTCCTTTTTCCAAAAACAGACGTTACTTTTCTAAAAACAGACGTCCTTTTTCCAAAAACAGACGTTACTTTTCTAAAATTAGACGTCACTTTTCTAAAAACAGACGTTGCTTTTCCGAAACCAGACATTGTTTTTTTCAAACTTAATTTTATTTTTCCAAAATCTGAGGTCTTTTTATAGACATTGTCTTATCGTTTTAAAAAAGATAATTTTACTGTCCCGAATTATCGTTTGGAAAGGCGATATTTATAGAAAAGTGAGAGATAAGGTAGAAATGTTTTCTGTGGGACTAAAAGGATTAATTAAAAAGTATTTCGATATGTTCAAAATTGATGTTTAGTTGAATAATAGAAAATAAAATAAAATTTTTTTTAATCGAATTTTATTGGAATTTTGTATCGGAAAGCAAACCCATAAAACAGACACTATTATTTTATAATATGCAAAAAAAAATAAAGATTTTATTAATTGACGATAATCCAGACGATCGATTTTTAACAATAAAAGAATTGAAAAAAGAACTTGATGTTGAAGTTGACCAGGTTTCAAATGAAAATGAATTCTTAAATGCGTTAATTAAAGATAATTATGATATTGTTATTACTGATTATCAATTAGGGTGGACTAATGGTTTGGATGTGATTAAAAGAATAAAACAAAGATACCCGCTTTTGCCAATTATAATGTTTACAGGTTCCGGTGGGGAAGAAATTGCCGTAGAGGCCATGAAAATAGGTCTCGATGATTACATTATTAAAACGCAAAAACATTTTGTGCGTATTCCTATTGCTGTCAGATCTATTTTAAATAAAATCAATCTAGATAAAAACCGTCACCATACCGAAAAAGTTCAGAATATTTTGTACAACATAGCCAATGCTGTTAATACAACCGAAGACTTGGACGAACTGTTTCTGGAAATAAGGAAAGAACTTGGGACAATCATAGATACCGAAAATTTTTTTATTGCATTATATAACAAGAAAAATGATACGCTGACTTTGCCTTTTATGGTGGATTCAAAAGACAAATTTGCCGAATTTCCTACACGTAAAACGTTGACAGGTTATGTAATAAAACACGACAAGGCATTACTTGCCAATGAAATAGTTCTTGATGAATTAACCGAAAAAGGTGAAATTGAAATAGTCGGTTCACCAAGTTTAATATGGCTTGGCGTACCTTTAAAATCGAAAGATGATATTATAGGAGCACTGGTCGTACAAAGTTATACCGACCCTTATGCTTTTAATAATGACGATCTTGAAATGTTGCAATTTGTATCAACGCAAGTTGGTATTTCTATTGAAAGAAAACAAGCAGAAAATGCGCTAAAGGAAAGTGAAAAAAAATACCGTGAACTTGCCGATTTTTTACCGGAAGTTGTTTTTGAACTGAATACGGAAAACCGTTTAACGTATTTGAATAAAAAAGGGTTCGAAAAATTTGGAATAACCCAGAAGAATTTGGATCAGGGAATAGATATTATTGAGCATATGCACCCTGATTTTAGACAAAGGGCAATAAAGGAAATTCAGGATCGGTTTAATGAAAAAGAATTGGAATCGGACCATGAATATGTCGTTGTAACCAAGGATGGGAAACAATTCTCAGCTATGATTTATGCTGAATTGGTAAAAGCCGATAATCAAATTAAAGGATTAAGATGTATTTTGGTTGATATTACCAAGTTAAAAGAAAGCGAGCATACGTTACTTAAAGCCAAGCTTAAAGCCGAAGAATCGGATAAGTTAAAAACGGCCTTTCTTTCCAATATGTCTCATGAAATTCGTACACCTATGAATGCCATTATTGGTTTTTCATCCTTATTGGCTGATGAGCAGCTTTCACCCGCAGAAAAGCTTGAATATATTGATTTGATTAATGAAAACGGTAATGTTTTACTGAATCTGATTAATGATATTATTGATATAGCAAAAATCGAAACTGGCGAAATGCCGCTTTCCGAGTCATCATGCGCGCTTAATCAAATGATGGATCAACTTGCTGAATTTTATCAGGGTAAAAAGCAAAATCATGAAGTTGAAATAGTAGCAGAAAAAACCAATCCGGACAAAAACTTTGCTATCATTACCGATCCATTACGTTTACGACAGGTGCTTTCCAATTTGATTGGAAATGCATTGAAATTCACAAAAAAAGGTTCTATAAGTTTTGGCTATAAAATTAAGGATAACAATTCACTGGAATTTTTTGTAAAAGATACTGGTATTGGCATTCCTTTGAAAAGTCAGTCATTAATTTTCGATCGTTTTCGCCAGGCCGACGATTCCTTTACCCGGAAATTTGGAGGTACAGGCTTGGGACTTACCATTTCAAAGAATTTAATAAATCTTTTGGGCGGAGAAATCTGGGTAGATTCAATACCTGAAAAAGGTTCGACTTTTTATTTCACTATTCCGTATAAATCTGTAATTCAAAAAGAAGTGATCGTGGCAAATACTGTTAGAAAAACAATTTATGAATGGCATGATAAATTAGTTTTAATTGCCGAAGATGTTGAATCGAATTTTCAATTTTTGGAAGCCGTGTTACGAAAAACAGGCTGTAAATTGATTTGGGCGAAGGATGGGGCAGAAGCCGTGGAAGTTTGTAAAAATAATCCGACCATAGACTTGATTCTGATGGATATCCAAATGCCTGTAATGAATGGATATGAGGCGATGCGCAAAATTAAAAGTTTTAGAAAAGAATTGCCAATTATATCACAAACGGCTTATGCTATGTTAGGCGAACGCGAATTAAGTTTTGAAGCCGGTTGCGACGATTATCTCTCAAAACCAATTCGCACAGGCGAACTGCTTTCTACTCTTTCAAAGTATTTGTAGTTGTGATTAATTGCTGCCATACGATACCGGCTATGATTAAAACAAGTCCGATAATCGTAGAAATCAGTATTTTTTCGCCTACGATAAAATGAATAAAAATAAGCGATGTAAAGGGTGAGAGATAAATCAGGTTGGTAACTTTTGCTGTTGTTGTTGAAAGTTTTAACGCCATGAGCCAGATGATGTAAGTTATACCCATTTCGAAAAAACCTACATAGCATGCCCCCAGCAATCCCTGCCAGCTTTTTATAAAAATATCGGAATAAAAAGCTGAAAAAAGGAGAATGTATAGAAAACCAAAAGCAAAATTCAGGAACAACTTCGATACTTCTTCTCTTTTGTCTTTAACATTTAATAGCCAGAACAAAGCCCAGATGATGGTACTGCACAAAGCAAGAACAATACCTAAAGGATCGCTCAGGGTAAACCCGCTAAAATTTCCATGAAAGGTTATGATTACTGTTCCTGAAAAACTTACGATAATCGCGAGTATGCTTTGCCAACCGATTTTTTGTTTCAAAATGGGAATTGACAATAGAACTAGCATAATAGGCCAGACATAATTTAAAACAACGGCTTCCTGAGCCAGAAGAATTGAATAAGCTTTAAGAAGTACCACATAATAAAGAAAGGGATTCAAAAAACCCATACCAGCTGAAAGCAATATGTCCTTGCGACTGATTTGCCGAAGGATGTATAATTTATGTTGGATAAGCAATATTACGAAAAGCAAACAAACAGAAATCAGTGCGGCGTATAAAAGCAACTGAAGGTAACCAACATAATTTAAAGTCAATTTAAAAGCTGTGCCCATGGTTGACCAAAAAGCGACGGCGGTTAGGGCAAATAGGTAAGCTTTTTTTTGATTTTTCAACGTCTTCTTAGCTAATATTCAATTTTATTTGCCAGATTATCCCAATCATCAAAAACCGATTTTGCTTCTTCCTGAAGAAGCTGTTCGGATTCAATCTTGCGATGTTCTATCGGAAGAGCAATTTCATCATAAATCAGCGAATCGTCAAATCCGGAAGCTGCAGCATCAATCCGCGAAGCGGCAAAATAGATTTTTTTTGGTCTTGCCCAGTAGATTGCACCAAGACACATCGGACAAGGTTCGCAACTTGAATAAATTTCACAATCGTCCAATTGAAAAGTGTTCAGTGTTTTACAGGCATTTCGTATAGCAACTACTTCCGCATGAGCCGTGGGATCGTTGGATGAGGTAACACAATTAGTGCCCGAAGCAATTATTTTTCCATCCTTTACAATAACAGCACCGAAAGGACCACCGTTTCCATTTTTGATATTTTGTTTCGACAGCCGGATGGCTTCTTTCATGTATGTTTCTGATGATTTATTCATGATGTATTTCAGTTTTTGAATTCATTTGTTGATTCCAATTTCCCTGTAATGTGGGTTCCAGCAAAGCTTTTTCCAAATGTATAAAAAAATCAGTTCTCGGCATCATCTCGGCTCCCAAACTTTTCAGATGTTTTGTTTCAACCTGCGCATCAATGAAATGAAAATTCCATTGTAGTAACAGATTTACAAGATGATATAAGGCAACTTTTGAAGCATCGCGTTGGAGAAAAAACATGGATTCACCAAAAAAAGCTTTTCCTAACGAAACTCCATATAAACCACCAGCCAGCTTGCCATCCCGGTACGTTTCCACCGAATGGGCAAACCCGGCATAATGTAAATTAAGGTATGCCTTTTTCATTTCGGAGGTAATCCAGGTATCATCCTGATCCCTTCGTTGAACTCTGGAACAATATTCTATGACCGATTTAAAATCATTATCAAATTTTACCTCAAAAGTATTTTGAGCTAAAGTATGCTTAAGGCTTTTCGACAAAATAAATTTTTTGGGGAAAAGCACCATCCGTGGATCGGGCGACCACCACATAATTGGATACTCATCGGAATACCAAGGGAAAATTCCTTTTTTATATGCAGAAAGAAGAGTGCTTATTTCTAAGTTCCCGCCCAAAGCAAGCAACCCATCATCATCGGCTTCTGCAATATCGGGAAAAATGATATGATTTTGAGATAAGTTTACAGGCATTGCAAACAAAAAATGAGGATTGGTAATTATAATAAGCGTTTCATATTCTTATTAATGAACAACTTTTTCTTTAAGAAAGAATCCAGTAGAAGATGTGACGCATTTGACCAGGTTTTCGGGTGTGCCTTCAAAAATGATTTCACCTCCAAGGTCGCCGCCCTCGGGTCCCAGGTCAATTATCCAGTCGCCGCATTTAATAATTTCGGGATTATGTTCAATGACGATCAGTGAATGTCCTTTGTTTAACAAGGCATTGAAAGCAGCGAGTAATTTGTTGATGTCGTGAAAATGAAGTCCGGTGGTGGGTTCGTCAAAAATGAACAGAGTCGGGCTGTCGTTGCTACCTTTGGAAAGGAAAAACGCTAGTTTGATACGTTGAGCTTCTCCGCCGGATAAAGTGCTTGAAGGTTGACCCATTTTCAGGTAGCCTAATCCCACATCGGCAAGTGGTTGCAATTTAGTAAGTATATGCGATTCTGCGGCTGTTCTTTTCTTATCCGAGCCAAAGAATTCAATGGCTTCAGTAATGGTCATGTTCAATATATCGCTGATGCTTTTTCCTTTATATTTTATATCGAGCACTTCGTCGCGGTAACGTTTACCGCCGCAACTGTCGCAGGTAAGATAAATATCTGCCATAAACTGCATTTCAATCTTTACCATACCTTCGCCTTCGCATTCTTCGCAGCGCCCGCCTTCCACATTGAATGAAAAATATCCGGGTTTATAGCCTCTCGTTTTTGCTAAAGGCTGGTCGGCAAATAAAGTTCTAATATCGTCGTAAGCTTTAACGTAAGTGGCAGGATTAGAACGCGTAGAACGTCCAATGGGATTTTGATCAACCAATTCTACTCCGGTAATCCGGTTAATATCTCCATTGAGATGATCAAATTTTCCCGTTTTATCACCATAACCACCGAATATTTTTTTAAGTGACGGATAAAGAATATTTTTCACCAATGAAGTTTTTCCCGAGCCGCTGACGCCGGTAACCACAGTCAAGGTATTGAGCGGGAATTTTACAGTAATATTTTTCAGGTTGTTTTCCCGGGCGCCGACGAGTTCAATAAAGTCTTTCCATTTCCGGCGTGTTTCCGGCAGACTGATTTGCATTATTTTATTAAGATATTGTGCCGTAAGGCTTTTACCATCCGTGAGCATTTCCTGGTATGTTCCCTGAAACACCACTTCACCGCCCTGATAGCCGGCCAAAGGACCAATATCAATGATTTGATCGGCTGCTTTAATAATTTCTTCGTCATGTTCCACAACGATCACCGTATTTCCAATATCCCTTAATTGTTTCAAAACGTGAATAAGACGATGGGTGTCCCGTGGATGAAGCCCAATGCTGGGTTCGTCGAGTATATACATGGAACCAACGAGACTGCTCCCCAGCGATGTGGCAATATTAATTCGTTGCGATTCGCCTCCCGAAAGCGTATTCGATAAACGATTCATCGTTAAATAACTTAATCCTACGTCATTTAGGTATTGCAGACGGCTGGTTATTTCTATGAGTAATCGTTTGGCAACTTTTTGTTCAAAAGGAGCTAATTCTAATTCTTTAAAAAAATCATAGGCTTTATTCACTGGCATCAATACGATATCAGTGATTGATTTACCGCCAATTTTTACGTAATTTGCGTCTTTACGCAGACGCGAACCTTTGCAATCGGGGCAAACCGTCTTGCCACGATAGCGTGCCATCATCACACGATATTGAATTTTATGATACTGACTTTCGACGTATTTAAAAAAGGCATTTAGCCCTTCAAAATATTTATTGCCTGTCCAAAGGAGTTCTTTTTGTTCGGGGGTAAGCTGATAAAAAGGACGATGAACCGGAAAATCAAATTTATAAGCAGTCATTACCAATTTATCTTTCCATTCGCTCATTTTTTCGCCTCTCCAGCAGGCGATGGCTTCTTCAAAAACAGAAAGACTTTTATTGGGAACCACCAGATCTTCATCAATTCCGATGACGTTTCCAAACCCTTCGCATGTTGGGCAGGCACCATAAGGATTGTTGAAACTGAATAAATTAACGGAAGGTTCTTCAAATTCAATGCCATCGCGTTCGAAACGGTTTGAAAATGTTTTTTTGTCGCTTCCATTTCCATTAATAGCCTCAATAAGGCAAGTCCCATCACCTTCAAAAAAAGCGGTCTGAACGGAATCGGCAATTCTGGACGGTAAATCTTCATCATCTTTATTTGTAAGTATCCGGTCAATAACAATGTAAATATTATCTTCGGTCGCGGGTAATTTTTGCAATGCTTCATCAATACGGATAATTTCCTGTCCTGTCATTATTCGCGTATAACCCTGCTGCATCAATACCGTAAACTGCTCTTTGATTGTCCGTTTTGTTTTTAAAATTAAAGGACAGAAAATTAATATTTTTGTGCCATCGTTTTGAGATAAAATATATTCAGTAACATCCAAAATACTGTCCCGTTTAACCAAATCTCCTGATATTGGTGAATAGGTTTTGCCGATACGTGCGAACAATAATTTTACGTATTCGTAAATTTCGGTAGATGTACCTACGGTAGACCGGGGGTTACGGGTATTTACTTTTTGTTCGATAGCAATGGCTGGTGATATACCTTTTATATAGTCTACTTCGGGTTTTTGCATTCGCCCGAGAAACTGCCGGGCATAAGAACTAAGACTTTCCACGTATCTTCGTTGCCCATCGGCATATAGCGTATCGAATGCCAGGGACGACTTGCCTGAACCGGATAAACCCGTTATTACTACGAATTTGTTGCGTGGAATAGCCAGCGAAATGTTCTTCAGGTTGTGAACCCTGGCACCTTTTATTACAATATACTTCTTTGTGTCGTAATTATCAATCTCATTTTCAATCATAAAAACCCCTCTGTCAATTTTTTTCAAAATTATACTTATTTTTTTTGCGAAATTTGTTTTTGTTAATATTTGTTTTAAATTTGTTGCTCCAAATAATTCAAAATTTATTCAACCATTTTAGCCGTTTAGGCTGTAAAAAATATAGGAGGAAAATTATCGAGAAAATATCTACCCTTTGACAATTAACATAAAAAAGGGAGGCACAATGAACAGCCAATTAGTTTCCGATCAGGAGCTGATTAACAGGTATTTAACCGGTAATCAAGCGAGTTTGGAATTACTTATTCACCGGTATAAAAATAAGGTTTATTCCTATATACTTACGGTAGTCAAGGATAAAGATCTTGCGGATGATATATTCCAAGATACTTTTATCAAAGTAATTTACACTTTGCGTTCTGGCACCTATCAGGAGGAAGGTAAATTTATTCAGTGGGTAATGCGAATTGCTCACAATCTGATTATAGACTTTTTCAGGAAATCAAAGCGCATACCTGTAGTTGACAATACCAGTGATGATTTTGATATTTTCGATACTATCCGCATATCTGATGGTTCGATAGAAGATCGTATGATAAGCGAACAGATTCATGATGACGTTCGTAAATTAATCGAGTGCTTACCTGATGAACAGAAACAGGTGTTGATTATGAGGCATTATGCTGATATGAGCTTTAAAGACATCGCTGAACAGACCGACGTAAGTATTAATACTGCATTGGGAAGAATGCGTTATGCCCTAATTAACCTGCGTAAGATGATAAAAGAAAAAGATATTATACTTACAGCTTAGCTGTAATGTTTGAAAAAGAATGTTTTATTGATAGTTTTTTGATTTTTAAACAAAATGGGGGTTTAAACAAATTTATTTTTTGATTGGAATACTATTCCGATTGTTTGTTTCGTTTGCTTTACATTAAGTTCGTATAAATTTAAAAGTAAGCTTATGAACCAAACGTTTACACCTGAAGAATTTATTACGCTCGCTACGCTCGATTTAGAAGCTTCGCTTTACGATCTGGATTCGGACGAGAAGGGAAAGCAAGTTTCGCCCAGTAGCAATGTGATAAACTACATCCTTAACTTTTCCAGCGTTTTAGCTGTTTACACAACTAAAACAACCGGTATCTTTAATGTAATTCTTAATTAAGTTAAAGATATTAAAAAATGAAAGCCGTTCCTTGATTATAAGGAATGGCTTTTTTAATTTTTGCCATGCTAAGTACAAAAGAACGATATAAACAATTTATAGAATATTTTTCGATAAACCAGCCGGATGCTGGTACCGAACTTAATTATTACAACCCATACCAATTGCTGGTTGCCGTAATCCTTTCTGCTCAATGTACTGACAAGAGGGTAAATATGATTACTCCACCGTTTTTTAAGCGTTTTTCCGACTGTTTTTTACTTGCCGCTGCCGAACAATCGGAAGTTTATGAGTTAATTAAAAGTTGTTCGTATCCCAATAACAAAACAAAAAATTTAATCGGGATGGCGAAAAAACTTTCTGAAGAATTTAATGGCATTGTTCCTTCGGATATTGATGAGTTGCAGAAACTTCCTGGCGTAGGCCGTAAAACGGCTAATGTAATTGCTTCCGTAGTATTTCATAAACCTGCCATGGCTGTGGATACGCATGTTTTTCGGGTGGCAGCACGTATCGGGTTAACCATAGATTCTAAAACTCCATTAGATACCGAACATCAGTTGGTTGAGAATATTCCCGAAGATAAAATACCCATTGCTCATCACTGGCTTATTCTTCACGGAAGATATGTTTGTATTGCAAGAAAACCTAAGTGCAATGAATGCAAAATTTCTTACCTTTGCAAATTCTTTGAAACGCACTCATAAGCCGAAGTTGCTCATTACAAAGTGCTGTTGACAAATATTATGCGTAAGGATGTCCATCCTTTATTTTACTTACCTAATATAAAAATATGACTGAAATCAGAAATATTGCCATTATCGCTCATGTTGATCATGGGAAAACCACACTTGTTGACCGGATTTTATTTCAGTGTAAACTCTTCCGCGAAAACCAGAATATGGGAGAATTAATTCTCGATAGTAACGAACTTGAACGTGAACGTGGAATTACCATTTTATCTAAAAATGTTTCGGTAAGATATAAAGGTACTAAAATCAATATTATTGATACTCCTGGTCACTCCGATTTTGGTGGTGAAGTGGAGCGTGTTCTTAACATGGCCGATGGCGTTTTGCTTCTTGTAGATGCCTTTGAAGGTCCCATGCCTCAAACTCGTTTCGTTTTGCAAAAAGCTTTGGCGCTTAATAAAAAGCCCATCGTTGTGATCAATAAAGTAGATAAACCGAATTGTCATCCCGACGAAGTACAGGAAGCCGTGTTCGACCTGATGTGCAACCTCGACGCCAATGAAGATCAATTAAGTTTTCCTACGGTCTATGGTTCGTCCAAAGAAGGCTGGATGTCGGATAACTGGGCTGAACCAGTAACTGATGTAAGTTACCTGCTCGATACCATTCTTAAATATATTCCTGTAGCTAAGTTCCCGGAAGGTTCATTGCAGATGCAGATTACTTCGCTTGATTATTCATCATACATCGGACGAATTGCCGTTGGAAGATTAACCCGGGGAGTCATGCGTTGGGGAATGAACGTTTCACTGGTAAAACGCGATCAAACCATTCTTAAATCAAAAATAAAAGAACTTTATGTTTTTGAAGGTTTAGGAAAAGAAAAAATGAAAGAAGATGTGTATCCCGGAGAGATTTGTGCCGTTTTAGGCATTGATGATTTTGATATTGGCGATACTATAGCCGATTTTGAGAATCCGGAAGCCATGAAAGCCATAAGTATTGACGAACCGACCATGAGTATGCTCTTTACCATCAATAATTCGCCTTTTTATGGTAAGGATGGAAAGTATGTTACATCACGTCATTTACGCGACCGTCTATATCTTGAAACCGAAAAAAATCTTGCTTTACGGGTAGTTGATACTGCTTCACCCGATTCCTATACCGTGTTTGGGAGAGGAATACTTCATCTTTCGATTTTGGTAGAAACCATGCGGCGCGAAGGATACGAACTGCAATTGGGGCAACCGGAAGTAATCATTAAAGAGATCGATGGAAAAAAATGTGAGCCTATCGAACTCCTTACTATTTTGGTTCCTGAAGCCTTTTCGGGCAAAGCTATCGAAATTGTAACCCAACGTCGTGGCGAAATTCTCAACATCGAAACGGCTAACGACCGCATCCGCCTGGAGTTTTCCATCCCGGCAAGGGGACTGATCGGATTGCGTAATTTAATTCTTACTGCTACCGAAGGCGAAGCTATTATTGCCCATCGTTTCAAGGCTTTTGAACCATGGAAGGGCGAAATCGCCAGTAAACGTAATGGCGCGCTTATTGCTATGGAAACGGGAGAGGCTATTGCATATTCTATCGACAAATTACAGGATAGAGGAACTTTTTTTATAGAACCCGGCGATGAAGTATATGCCGGTCAGATTATCGGCGAACATATACGCCAGGATGATTTGGTTATCAATGTTACCAAGACGAAAAAACTTTCCAATGTACGTGCTTCGGGTTCCGATGATAAAGCGGTAATTTATCCGGCGGTTAAATTTTCGCTCGATCAGTGTATGGAATATATCAACAAGGATGAATACCTCGAAGTTACACCTCATTCGCTGCGTTTACGCAAAATATTGCTCAGCGAATTAGATCGCAAACGTCAGAACAAATAATTCTTTTCTCCTGAATGCGCCTTCCTGTAGCCGGGAAAGTTTTGGATATTTCTGAGAGATATGTGCCTATAGTTTGGAGTGCCTAAAATGCCTAAAGTTTAAGTTTGCTTTTCTTTAGTTTGTATTTATACCTATTATTAAGTAATTGGACAAGAAGAATGTCGTATATCAAAAAAGAATAGGACGCGGATTCTACGGAAAAAAACAGATAAACACTGATTATAATACAAACAGATTTAACGCTGATTTTATTCATGCAAGCATGAATAATAAGAACGGATATGTCTAAAAATCATTCCGGCTTGTCGGAATTAAAATCCGTTTTTAATCCGCTATTTTCAGCAAAAATCCGTGTTCTATTTTTAAGGTTTTCAAATTTAATTATACGACAATTTATAGATCCTATTACTTATTTAAAAACCGATATTTTAATTACTTTCTTTCGGAATGTTCGTCGGCGAAACAGATGATATCGTAGTGCAAATTGCAATGTCTGTATTATTCATCCTGAATTTCTTTAGGCACTTATAACTTTAGCTCGTTTTAAGTACTTATTAGTTCCCGGTTATTTTTTAAGCATTTCTTCAAAAGCGGGTAATCCATGCAATGTCTTAAGCAAGGGATCGTTTTGCAAACGTGCCATGTCGTGGAATCCGAGTTGAATGGCTTTTTGCAGATGAACGATAGCATCATCCGTTTTTCCAATATTTGCTTTCAGACAAGCTAAATCGTAATAACATTCCGTATTTTCAGGGTCGGCCTGCTGATAAATCCCGGTATAAAGTTCCGCAGCTTTCCAGTCCTGCGCCTGAAACGCCCGGTTTACATAGCTGTAACAACTCAGACTCACATATCCCAGCAAACGTTTGGCCACATTTTTCATTGCTCCATTCTCTTTTGATTTTTGTTCGAGTTCGGATAACTGAGCCTGCCACCATTTATTTGGCTTTGATTCAAATGCTGCGACTAATTCCTGCTGTTTCTGAAATTCATATTTTTCGAGCGATAGTTCCCCGTTGAAATAATTTTGCACTTCAGGCTGTTGCTGAAGTTTGGTAAGCATCGCTTTTTGTCCGCCGACGTCTGTCAATCCATCAAGCATCCCGATGGATTGTTTAAGCAGAACGTAAGCTTTGGCTAAGCTGTCGGGCGATTTCGTTTCCATCAGATGTTTTGCATCCTGAGTATTTTTTGATTCAAAAGTGTTGATCATTTTTTTATCTACAGGCTGCAACTTATCTTTGATGGCATAAAGATCGAGCAGGGTAATGGCTTTATGCATCAAAGCTTCCGGCGGCCATTGATGTTTGCCTTCAAAGATCAGCAATTGATGCCGGGCGTTCATACTTTCCAGCTTTTCATCAAGCCGTTTCATTTCAAGATAATTCATATCCTGCGTTCCGGCAATTCCGATGAAGCGAAAGCCCGGAACATTATTCCCGGGTTGAAATCCGGCCGAACAGGCAATTACTCCACGTATTCCATAATTATATTGGGCAACAGCGCAGGCAAAACGTGCACCTCCCGAAAATCCTGCGGTATACATCCGTAAGGTATCGATGGATAAATTTTGCTTCGTCTCGATCAGCAGATTATTGGCAATATCCTGCATTTCGTCCGAACCTAAACCGTTGTGAAAATCGTTGGAGCCGACAAGGATATAACCTGATTCTTCGGCTGCATTTTTCATTAACTCTACGGGAAGGCGTCCGCTTCCGTGCGAATCGAAAGCAAAAATTACCGGATAGGTTTTTTTGACGGAATACGACGTGGGCAAATAAAGACAATAGCTTTGTCCGGGAGCGTTCTTGCATACAACATTATCCAGAACGATGCCTTTTTGTACTCTTTTCAGGAATTGTTCTTTAGGCCTTACCGCCGGATCGCACGAAAGACTGATGAACAGCAGAAGGATGTAGATATGGAATTTGTTCATGATTTCAGGTTCATTAAAGATTTAAAATATTCGATGACTTGTTGGCTTTGTACCTTTTAATTTTACCGGAGCTCTTTAAAATTACAAGACAAAGATATTTTTTTATTTTTAAAGGAGTTTGAAAAAGTTGGAATTTTAGGAGGATGAGTGATAAGGGACAAAGGACGAGAGACAAAGGACAAAGGACGAGTGGCGAAGGACAAAGGACGAGTGGCGAAGGACAAAGGACGAGTGGCGAAGGACAAAGGACGAGTGGCGAAGGACAAGTGGCGAAGGACAAAGGACAAGTGGCGAAGGACAAAGGACGAATGGCAAAGGACAAAGAACGAATGGCGAAGGACAAATTACGAATTATGAAGGACAAGTGGCGAGGGCCAAATGCCAATAGCTAATAGCTAATAGCCAATAGCCATACACATACCAATCCTTCCCCCGTTCCGGAAAAAAACAGGTTACACACCAAAAAGCTTGATGATATTAAGCTTTTATAGGCTTACGAACCCGTTTTTTATAATCGGATTTCTTTTTTAAGCCTACTAATTCAAGTTCTTTGGCATCATCGCCATATTGAGCAACAACTTGGGCACGAACCCCAATCATTAATTTATGAAATTTATCCTCAGCATCTATGGAATTGGAAACGGCTGTATTTAAATTGTCCTCCAATCCTTTTTCGATGTTCTGTTTGGATATCATTTCATCATGACCTGCATTGATGTTCGTTTTATTATACACCGGATTCGTTGGATTATAATCCGCAATGCTGTTGATGCCATCGTAGGTTACGATATCTTCTTCTTTATCCTTTTGGGAAAGTCTTTTTTTGCTTTTTACCATGGTATATAAATTATAAAATGATATGCAAATATAAATAAAAATGAATAAACCAAGAAATATTTCAATTTTTTTTAAAAAATATTTTTTTTCTTACAATCTATAATTCAGTTGGTTCTTATAATTTTGAAAAAAAGGAAAGAAAAATAAAATTATAAACTCAATTAAGTAATTGGATAAATAGAATGTCGTATATCAGAAAAGAATAAAACATGGATTTCATGGATAAAGCGGATAAATGTTGATAATAAATGCGAATCAAGGATTGAAGCCTTCTCTGTGCAACTCTGTGAATTCTCTGTGGTTCTCTGTGAAATAAAATGTTTAATTACACAGAGAGCTACGGAGTTTACTGTTTATATCCGTTTATTCCATTCTTTAGTAATATTCCATCAAAATTATATGGTCGTGGAAACTTCTTTTTTTGATTAATTTAATCATGGAAATCAAGGGTTGAAGCCTTCTCTGTGCAACTCTGTATTATCATATTTAAATTACACAGAGAACCACAGAGGATTCACGGAGAACCACGGAGTTTATTGTTTATATCCGTTTATTCCATTCTTTAGTAATATTCCATCAAAATTATATGGTCATAGAAATTTCTTTTTTTGATTAATTTAATCATGGGAATCAAGGATTGAAACCTTCTCTGTGCAACTCTGTGAATTCTCTGTGGTTCTCTGTGAAATAAAATGTTTAATTACACGGAGAACCACGGAGTTTACTGTTTATATCCATTTATTCCATTCTTTAGTAATATTCCATCAAAATTATATGGTCATAGAAACTTCTTTTTTTGATTAATTTAATCATGGGAATCAAGGATTGAAACCTTCTCTGTGCAACTCTGTGTTATCTTATTTAAATTACACAGAGAACCACAGAGGATTCACGGAGAACCACGGAGTTTATTGTTTATATCCGTTTATTCCATTTTCTTATACGATAATTTTTAATTTCTATTATTTATGCCGGAAAAATATAACGATTACATGATAAAATATGAAGATTGACTTTAAAATTAGTTAGTATTTCCAATGAAATAGTAACTATTCCGAAAAAATAGAAGCTATTCTCAGTGGAATAGTTAGTATTCCTAATGAAATAGTAACTATTCTGAAAAAATAGAAGCTATTCCCAATGAAATAGTAACTATTCTGAAAAAATAGAAGCTATTCCCAATGGAATAGTTAGTATTCCCAATGAAATAGTAACTATTCCGAAAAAATAGAAGCTATTCCTAATGGAAAATGATATAATTTTACGAGGGACGAAGGACGAGAGATGAATTACGAATTACGAGAGACGAATTACGAATTACGAGGGACGAAGGACAAGGGGCGAGGGACGATCTACGATTTATGATGTACGAAGGACGATTTACGATGTATGATTTACGAAGGACGATTTATGATGTGCGAAAGGCGAAGGATAAGGGACGAGTGATGAGGGAGAAACAAAGGAAAACCGCTTACTGTTTAATACTAAAAATCATTATGGAATATGGATGATGCAGATACTACTGATTTTACATGAATAATATAATCCAAATTTGCTGATGGAATTATTTTTCAACAACAGTTTCCGTGAGATAAAATGAAAATGAATAATAATTAATCCCTAAGCTTTATTTTTAATATTGGCTATTTTATTCAGCGTTTCGGCGAGTTTGCCGGTGAGTTCTTTGCGCGAATATTGTTCAATACCGGAAGCATCGGATAATAGTTTACCTTTTTTATAATCATGGTAAAAGGAAAGAATGTTTTGTTTGGTCTTTTCCATGTCGTCGAAGCCGGCAATACGTCCGGCATGAGTTTCTTTTAAAATCTGTGCAGCATCGCCATCTTCAGGACCTATGCAAAGGATGGGCCGACGTGCAGCTAAATATTCGAAGAACTTTCCCGTAAGAATTACCTTAGCATTGGGAGTGTTGTTAATGAGCAGAAGCAGCACCTGCGATTTCTGTTGCATGCGTGTAACTTCGGAGTGGGGGAGATAGTCTATTTTGGAAACAAATGGTCTTAATCCTGATTCATCCAAAGCATTCCACACCGTAAAATCGGCTTTGCCCACTAATTTAATTTCAAGATCATGGGCAAATCCTTCTTCTTCGTTGACCAATTCCGATAAAACTTTCCAAAGTATTATCGGATTTCGCGTCTTCGTCATCGTACCGATATGAGCGATGCTAAATTTTTCGTCCTGTTTTATTTCTATGGCCGATTCTACGTCGTCGGTATCGTAGCCGTTGGTAATCACTTCGTAATTCCTCTGAAAAATGGCATTAAAGTCCTCGGCCATGCTGCGACTGATCACGGAGACAGCGCTGGCGTTCATCAGCACTTCGCGTTCCATGAGGTGATGTTTGCGGTCGGAATGGCGGGTAAGCATCAAATCATTATAAAAGTCGATGTTTGTCCATGGATCGCGGAAATCGGCAAGCCAGGGAAGAGCGAACAGTTTGCTTATTTTTAAAGCAATCAGGTGAAGGCTATGAGGTGGTCCCGTGGAGATGATTACGTCAACGGGATTTTTAGTGAGATATGTTTTTAAATAGGCTACCGAAGGTTTTATCCAGAACTTACGGGCATCGGGAATAAAGAAGTTGCCACGTATCCATACCGCAAGATTTTCGGTAAATTTCTTCTTTTTATTTTCCGAAAGGAATCCTGCGTTGATTTTTATATCTTTTTTCTGCCCGATAAAGTGTTTGTAGGCTGAATAGGGTTCCCGTATGGGCGTTTTGATGATGGTTATTTCTTTGGGAATATCTTTGTATAACGATTCATCATGTTCAGGAAATTCGGGATTCTGGGGAGTATATATTACAGGTTCCCAGCCGAAATTACGTATATACTTTGCGAATTTAAGCCATCGCTGTACGCCGGCGCCTCCACTGGGAGGCCAGTAGTAGGTAAGGATAAGCGCTTTCTTCATCAGAATTGTTTTTTTCGTTGAATGATAAACCGGCGACAGTAGCAGTTGGGAAAAATAACTGCTGCTGTCGTCTGCTGTTATTTCTTCCGGTAATTATTCCATAGTTCGAAACCTCCGCCGCAAACCAGCAATAGAATAAGCAAGAGTGAGCTTGCCAGTGAAACTTTTTCTCCGGTTTTATAGAACTTCGGTTCAAATTTAAACACCAGTTGATGTTCGCCGGCGGGAAGAACCATCGAACGTAGAACATAATTTGCCCTGAAATGCGGGGTAAGTTTACCATCTACATAGGCATCCCATCCGTTGGGATAATAAATTTCAGAAAATACGGCCAATTGATCGGTATTTGCCTTATAAGCATAGACCAATTGATTGGGTGCATAATTTTTTAGCTCGATCACTGCCGTGGTATCTTTCTGTCCACCGAATTTTTCGACTAAATTTTTAAACCGGACATCAACGATGGCAGTTTTTGCAGGTTCAAATTTTGTAAGAGCCATTAATTCGGAATCGGCATTAGGAACCAAACGATAATTATTTACAAACCAGGCATGGCCTAAAGCTGCCATATTTAATTGTGCTACCGGATTTCCGTCCTGTCCGCGACCAATAATATATTTAGTGTTAAGCATGTTAAGCACACTTTGATTGTTGTTCCCTATTTGTCGTTCGATCAATTCCTGATAACGACGAAGTTTAGCTCCATGGTAACCGCCGATGGATTTATGGAAATAACTTGTGCTTGCATCATTAAAAGGATCAACGGTAACATTAAGTACACGGTAATTAGGATCTGTATCCTTCATTATCATAAGATCTGCCTGGGAAGGTTGATAAGGATTGAGCACTTCCGATTTCTGTGCAAAATCATCATTGTTCAGATAACGCTTATTTACCGACCATCCATCAACAACAAAAGCAAGAATAAGAATAACAAAGGCCCATTCTTTTTTTAGTTTATTTTTCAAATAGGCCCAGATGACACCTACGGCGATAGCAATAAAAACTAATGAGCGGAAAGCATCTATACGCAACATGTTTCCCCTGTCCTGGCGGATAGCTGCTACGAGCCAATCGGGTAACCCTTTAAAATAGGCGGGATCGTTGGCATTGGAAAAACTAAACATACTGCTTCCGAAGAGAGCCAAAAACAAACAAATACCGCCCACAACATAAAAGGTATATAAGAGTTTTTTTATGAGTTTTTCTTTATGAAGTTCCCCTTGAAAGATCTTTTTTAAGGCAAGAATAGCAAGCAGTGGCATAGTAAAATCGGCAATAACCAATGTCATGGAAACAGCACGGAACTTACTATAGCCTGGAATATAATCGAAAAAGAAATTGGTGAACGGCATAAAATTTTTACCCCAGGCAAGTAGAATAGAAAGAATGGTTGCGCCTAAAATCCACCAGCGGTATCTGCCTTCAACAATAAACAAACCGAGAATAAATAAGAAAAAGATGATGGCGCCTACATAAACCGGTCCCGAGGTATTTGGCTGAGTGCCCCAGTACATGGGCAATTTCTGATTGACGAAGCCCTGAGCCTGTCCTTCGGGAATGTCGTTAGCCTTAAGAGCTTTGTAAGTAGCCGAATTTGTTCCAGGTGCAATTCCCGAAGCGCCTCCTTCGAAATCGGGAATAAGTAATGTCATGGTTTCGGGTATTCCGTAGCTCCAGCCGGTAGCATAATTTCTGTCCAATCCCGACGAACGGTCGGTTTTATTTGAAGTCAGTTCCGATTTGCCGCGGGTAGTGTATTGCGTATAATCATACGTAGCCCAGAGGCTGGTAATATTGGTTCCGATAGCAAGAAAAGCGGCGATAAGAAGTATCCCGAAGGCTTTAAGAAAAGAAACAAACTCTTTTTCGCGGATTTTATAAACCAATTCGTTGATACCAAATAAAACGATGATCATTAAAAGATAATAAGTTATCTGAAGGTGGTTGGCATTAATCTCCAGCGATAAAAAGATGGCGGTAAGCACGCCTCCGATAAGGTATTTCTTACGGAAGGTAAGTATAATTCCCGCTAAGACGGGCGCCATGTAGGCGATGGCGTGAGCTTTGCTGTTGTGCCCCGCCTCCAGGATGATAAAGAAGTAGCTGGAAAAGGCAAAGGCAATAGCGCCGGCAATACTTAACCAGGGATCAACGCCTAAAACTAATAACAGGATGAAAAAGCCAAGGAAATAAAGAAAAACTAAACCGGCAGGACCCGGCAAGCCTAATTGCAATACATTATCAATATGTTTAATCAAGTTTGCCTTATATTGAACGGATATTTGATATGCCGGCATACCGCCAAACATAGAATTGGTCCAGAGAGGTTCTTCCCCTGTTTTGGCACGATAGTCAACAATTTCTTTCGACATTCCTCTGAAATGGTTAATATCGCCCTGTATCAACCGCTTACCTTCGATCATGGGGCTGAAATATGCCATGGTAAGTACGAAAAATACTACTATGGCTACAATAAAAGGAAGAAGTTTGTTAAATGAAATTTTTTGCATCGTGTAAATGGTTAGGATTTAATGATTAATTTATTTTTTGATTTCTTCGTAATCAATGTACTCGCCCTCGTCGTCTCTGATTTTTTGATTTTCTTTTTCGGGGGCATATTCAATTTTTACTTCGCCTTCCGTTGCGGGAGGTTCCTGAGGTTGCTGAAAATCCATGTTTTGCTGAAATCGCTTTTGAAGTCTTGTGGCAAAACGTTTAATAATAATGGGGAATAAAAACCTGAAAAGTATCCGGATAGCAATGACTATCAGGATAAATATGAATATAAATTTTAAAAAACTGTCCATTATAAATAATGAATTAAGTGATGGAAACCGGACAATCGTAATGAAGTGCGAAGTTACAGCTTTTTGGATAAAACAGAACAGTAAAATAAAATTTTATCCGTTGGTGCAAACAGAAAAAGGAGGCTATGCCTCCTTTTAAATCTAATATCTTGCAACAATATCTGCACAAAATGATTGACATTACCGAAAAAACGGAACCATCAATTACATTTCGTCGGATACAGTCAGTTTTTTTCTACCTTTTGCTCTGCGGGCAGATAACACCTTGCGACCGTTAACGCTGGCCATACGTTCACGGAAACCGTGTTTATTTCTTCTTTTGCGCTGTGATGGCTGAAATGTCCTTTTCATAAATGATATTTTGGGACTGCAAAAATAGGATTTTTTTTGATTCAAACAAACGTTATGGAGTAATTATTTCATTTTTATTGAAAAAAATTCCTGCCGTTTTCTCTTCGGCTTGAGTAATGTTCTAAATTTGCAAATCGGAACCTGAATTTTATTAAAAGATTATTTGTTTATATACAAACGGTTATACAATTTTGAAGATAGCAGTAAATACTCGGTTGTTATTAAAAGGGAAGCTTCAGGGCATCGGTTGGTTCGAATATGAAACATTGAAACGGATGACTATACAACATCCTGAACACCAGTTTTATTTTATTTTCGACCGCAAATATAATTCGGAATTTATTTTTTCGGAAAATATTACGCCTATTATACTTGCTCCACAAGCACGACATCCGCTACTTTATTATTTATGGTTCGATTATTCTGTTACCTGGATGTTGAAAAAGCTTCAAGCTGATTTATTTTTTTCGCCTGACGGTTATCTTTCGTTGCGAACTCCCGTAAAATCGTTGCCGGTGATTCACGATTTAAGTTTTGAACATTATCCGCAAAATCAGCCGGTAGCTGAAAGAATATACAATCGGAATTTCTTTCCAAAATTTGCGCATAAAGCCAGCAGGATAGCTACGGTTTCAGCTTTTTCAAAAAATGACATCGTAGAACATTATGCTATTTCGCCAGATAAGATAGATGTAGTGTACAGCGCCGCAAAGGAAGTCTTTTATCCGGTAAGCGAATCCGAAAAGCAAAATATACGGAATCAATTTTCGGGAGGAAAACCTTATTTTATCTTTGTTGGCGCGTTATTACCACGGAAGAATCTAAAGCATCTGTTTATGGCTTTCGATAGTTTTAAAAAGAATCATTCTTCGGAAGTAAAGTTAGTGATTGTTGGTGCAAAAAAATGGTGGTCGGGCGAAATAGAAGATTCCTATCATCAGATGCAATATAAGGAGGATGTGATTTTTACCGGGCATTTGACCAATGGCGAATTAAACCGGGCGATTGCATCGGCGTTAGCCGTTACCTTTGTTTCCAATTTTGAAGGCTTTGGGGTTCCCATTCAGGAAGGCTTTTTCTGTGAGGTCCCGGTAATCACTTCTAACGTTTCGTCTATGCCCGAAGTTGCAGGCGATGCGGCGTTGCTTGTCAATCCATTTTCAGTGGATTCTATCGCTCAGGCGATGATAAGAGTAAACGACGATGAAAAACTTTGCCGGGAATTGATTGAAAGGGGAAAACTCAAACGCCTCGAATTTACCTGGCAACGCACTGCGGATTTGCTTTGGAACTCTATCGAAAAATGTCTGACCGATTAGATGATATTGATTTCAAAATCCAGTTGAATATCAAATTTTCTTTTGACGGCATTGCGTAAATTCGTGGCAAATTCTAACACTTCTTTTCCCGAAGCATTTCCAAAGTTAACGATAATCAACGACTGCTTTGCATAAATACCCACATTTCCATTGCGTTTATTTTCTATTGGCAATTGTTCTATCATCCATCCAGCGGCCAGCTTATAAGAGTTACCGGGCATTTCAAAAGCTTTAATTTCCGGAAAATTTGCTTTTAAACCCGCGTATTTAATTGCAGAAACGACTGGATTTTTAAAAAAACTTCCGCCATTTCCCAGTTCTTTTGGGTCAGGAAGCTTTTGGGAGCGGATATTGCTTATCGCTTCGCCAATACCCTTAAGTGTAATCGGCGACAAGCACATTGCCCGCAATTCCTTGGCTATGCTCCCATAGCTAAGGGTATAAAACGATTTTTTCGAAAGGTTAAAGGTAACTGAAACGATAATATATTTATTTTTAAATTCATTTTTAAAAACGCTATCGCGATAACCAAACTTACATTCAGCATTAGTAAAAACGACCCGTTTACCCGTTGCAATTTCAATGGCTTCCACTTCGTGGATCGTATCTTTAACTTCTACGCCGTAAGCGCCTATGTTTTGGACGGGACAACTTCCAACGTTTCCTGGTATCATCGAAAGGTTTTCAATCCCTTCAAATTTTTTAGAGATACAAAATTTTACAAATTCATCCCAATTTTCTCCTGCCTGTGCCTTAACCATGGCAAAGTCCGTGCTTTCGTCAAGAATCTCGATGCCTTTTGTATTGATTTTGGCTACTAGCCCTTCAAAATCATCGGTAAAAAGGATATTGCTTCCGCTGCCCATGAGCAAAAAACGGTTTTCTTTTACCAATGTTGAAGAAAGCAATTCCTGGTAATCGTCTTCAGCGTTTATTTCAACGAAATACTGAGCCTTGACATCAATGCCAAAGGTGTTAAAAGGCTTTAACGAAATATTTTGCCTGATTTTCATTTCTTTATTATTTTTATGTGTTAAAGTTAAAATAAAAGATGATTGTAATTGTTTTTATTTAATAACTTCGCATTGCAAAAATAAGAATAAATTGAAACGAGTCCCTCGAGTTTTCGGAGTCGGGACGAGTTCCATTCGGACTTTAAATGATAAATAATATTCTAATGAAGAGAGTCATTGTTTCAGTAACAAATGATCTGGTAACTGACCGTCGTGTGGATAAAACATGTACTACCTTGGTTGAGTTAGGGTTTGAGGTATTATTGGTTGGGCGTCAGAAAAAGGATAGTATACTACCCGAACATCGGAGCTACACAATGGAACGGATGAGGCTTTTGTTTGAAAAGGGACCTTGTTTTTATGTCGAATACAATATCCGTTTGTTTTTCTTTCTTTTATTCCGCAAGGTAAATTTATTGGTTTCCAACGATCTTGATACATTGCTACCCAATTATTTAGTTCATATTTTAAAACAAATTCCCATAGTATACGATAGTCATGAATATTATACGCAGACTCCCGAACTTGTTAACCGTAAATTTGTTCAATGGATTTGGAAACGGATTGAAAAATCAATTTTTCCGAGACTTAAAGATGTGATTACTGTTAATGAATCAATTGCTGCGCTTTATCACGCTGATTATGGAAATGAAATTCACGTGGTCAGGAATATTTCTCCGCATCGTGAACTTAAAGAAAAACGTAGTAAAAGCGAATTGGGTTTACCCGAAAACAAACACATAATTTTACTTCAGGGAGCCGGGATAAATATTCAGCGAGGTGCAGAAGAAGCCGTGGAGGCCATGAAATATATTGATGATGCTGTCCTGGTGATTATTGGTGGCGGCGATGTTATTAATCAACTTAAAAAAGAATCCCAGCACATGGGATTAAATGAAAAGGTGCTTTTTGTTTCCAAACAACCTTTTGACAAACTGTTGAATTTCACTATTTGTGCAGATATTGGGCTGACGTTGGATAAAGATACCAATATCAATTACCGTTACAGCCTGCCCAACAAGATTTTTGATTATATTCAAGCCGGAGTACCTATTTTAGCTTCGCCATTGGTGGAAATACGGAAAATTATCGAGCAATATAATATTGGTTGTACTATCAAAAATCATGATCCGAAACATATTGCTGAAAGAATGGAATTTATGCTACACAATAAAGAGCTTGCAACAACTTGGAAGAAAAACCTGGAGAAAGCAGCCGCAGAATTAAACTGGGAAAATGAGAAAAAAATATTAATAGAAGTATTTCAAAAGTATGTCTGAAAATCACTTGCACATTGTTTCCTTTTCGGTTCCTTATCCTCCAAATTATGGAGGAATTATAGATGTGTTTTATAAGGTTATGGCTTTGCATGCTTTAAATGTTCGCATTCACCTCCATTGTTTTGTATACGACAGAAAACCAGATCCCATACTCACATATATTTGCGAAAGCGTAAACTATTATCCTCGGAAAACCGGATTTTTTAAAACGATAAGCTTAAAACCATACATTGTTACCAGCCGGAATTCGGATGAATTGATAAACAATTTATTAAAGGATGATTATCCGATACTCTTCGAAGGGCTTCATTCCTGTTATTATATTGATGATTCTCGGTTGAAAAACCGCATGAAAATCTATCGCGAAAGTAATATTGAACATCAATATTATTACCAGCTTTTTAAGGCTGAAAAAAAGTTTACTTCAAAATGTTTTTTTCTGATCGAAAGTCTGAAACTGAGGCTCTATCAGCGGATTCTCAGGCACGCTTCGTTGATGCTCGTAGTTTCCGCATCGGATACTGCATATCTGCAACGTCAATTTCCTCAAAACAAGATTGTTTATCTACCAAGTTTCCATCCGAATGACCATTTTCGGTGCAAGGAGGGTAGGGGAAGATATGTTTTGTATAATGCTAAGCTATCGGTGCCCGAAAATTACAGGGTAGCCGAATTTCTGATTAAGAAAGTATTTAACGATCTGGATATTCCATTATTGATTGCTGGATTGGATGTTCCGCCCTTTTTAACGAAACTTACAGAAAACAACAACAATATCGAAATTGTTGACAGTCCGTCAATAGACGAAATGCAAAAGTTTATCGAAAATGCACAGATAAATATCATGGTAACTTTTCAGGCTACCGGACTTAAACTCAAATTTTTGAATGCTTTATACAACGGCCGGTTCGTCCTGGCCAATGAAGCCATGACGGCTGGCACTTCGTTAAAGGAATTATGCATTATTGCCAACACTCCGGCAGAAATGAAAAAAACTCTCCTAAATTTATTTAAGCAGAACTTTGATTATTCAAACGTTGAACAGCGTCGCAGGATACTGGAAGCGAACTATGATAATCATAGAAATGCAGAAAAAATACTCAAATTAATTTTTTCAAACTAAAACAATGCTTTCTGGCAGAATAGCTGTCGGTTAATTATTCACAACTTTTCCATATTCGCATTTAAGCGTGCGGGAAGGAAAATGATCGAAAAGGGTATAATTATGAGTAGCCATGAAAATAGCTCTGCCGTTATGGCTGATGTTGAGCAATAGTTGCATTATTCCTTCGGAAGTATCGGGATCTAAATTTCCGGTAGGTTCGTCGGCAAGTATGATTTCGGGGTCATTTATCAGGGCGCGGGCAATGCAAAGCCGCTGCTGTTCGCCGCCCGAAAGCTGATGCGGCATTTTAAAACCTTTAGCCTCGAGACCAACTTTATCCAGTACATTGTTTATCCGGTCCTTCATCAGGTCAACATCTTTCCAGCCGGTAGCCCTCATTACGAATTCGAGATTTTCGTTTACGCTGCGATCGGTCAGCAATTGAAAATCCTGGAAAACGATTCCTAATTTTCGCCGGAGAAAAGGGATTTCTTTGGTTTTAATGTTTTTAAGATCATAATCAGCTACATGGACATCCCCCTGAGTTACCGGCAATTCGGCATATAACGTTTTTAAAAGACTACTTTTGCCGGTTCCTGTTTTTCCGATAAGGTAAACGAATTCACCCTTTTCGATAGAAAAACTAACTTCGGATAATATTAAAATGTTTTTATGATATACCGAAACATTTTCGAGATGGATAATCGCATTATTTGCGGAGGGAAAAGCTGGCGTTTCTTCAACGACTTCATTTTCTAATTCCGGAGTGTCGATTTCTTTTTCTTTGTTTTCCTCGGGTTCCGACAGGTTATTATTTTCTTCCATTGCTAAAGTATTAGTTTGTGAATTTTTCCGTAAGGCAGGGAATCAACGAGTTCTATAATTTCATTCTGACGGTCAATAAGTCCGCACTTTGATAAAGCTCTGTTTGAATTTCCCGAACGAAAATAGGCAACAAGTAAAAAATTATGGTCACGAATTTGAATATAATCCGGAATACTTAAACTTCCGCTGATTTTTAAAATATACATTGATAAAGAAAAGAGTTAATCGCGGCAAAGATAAAATTGAAAATCCAAACTTCAACATTTTAATTAAACACCGGCGAATAAATTTCGCTATAGCGAAAACTACGGAGTAGAAACGGATACGGGTAAAATTTTACCGTTGAAATAGTTATGACCGTTAATGGCAAAATACCGGATAAAATCAGCCATTTCTTTGGCCGAAAGCTGTGCTTTATATTCCGGGAATGCTTCCGAAAACATCTTCGTTCGGACCGACCCGGGAGCCAGGCAGTTAACTTTTATATTCCTGTTTTTCAACTCTTCGGCAAGGCATTCGCTGAATATGGCAACGGCTCCCTTGGCCGCGCTGTACAAAGCCAATCCTGGAAATTTTGAACTCCCTTGATAACCACCCATGCTTGAGATATTTACAATGTGCGAATTTTCGGACATGTACGGAATCAGCACCTGGATTAACCGGAAAACACTTTTGACGTTGACATTAAAAATGGAATCAAAATCAGAAACCGAAAATGCTTCCACCGGTTTGTTTATCAACTTTCCCGCATTATTAATCAGGATATCGACCTGTTGAAAGTGCTTCAAAATAGAAGGTAAAAGTTGTGTATTATAATCATCGTTTTCCAAATCAAACGGAAGCGGATAAACGGTTGTTTCGGGATTCGTCTTTTTACAATCATCCACAAGACGCTCCAGGCCAAGGGTGTCCCTGGAAATGGCAATAATATGATTTTGCGCAAATTGGCTAAATGATTTAACCGTTTCGTAACCAATTCCTCTGCTGGCTCCGGTAACAATGATGTTCCGTGTTTCGACGTTTCGGCTGGCGGGTTCAAATGTATTGCTCATGACTTATGGATTTGATTTTTATTACAAATAATCGGTTGCAGAGAGTCCGGCATCGGCAAAAGGAGCTACCGCCCGCTGATAGATGCCATGAATATAGGCGATGGTTATTCCATAATTGGAAACAGGAATTCCCGCATCAACGGCAGGTTTAAGCCGGTTGATGAGCTGTTTTCGCGTAAGCATACAACCGCCACACTGAATTACCATGGCATATTCTTCTATTTTTCGAGGAAGGGAGGCCAATCCGGCAACGGTATCAAATTCCAGTTTTTTACCCGTAAAATTATTGATCCATCGCGGAATTTTCACCCTGCCAATATCGTCGCACGATACATGATGCGTGCACGACTCGAGGATCAGAATGCGATCGCCGTCGCGAAGTTTTGATAAATGAGGCGTCCCTTTCAGATAGTTAGCAAAATCTCCCTTTTGCCTGGCAAGGATGATGCTGAAACTGGTCAGCGGAATATTTGGGGGAACCAACGCATCGGCTTTGAGAAAAACCTGGCTGTCGGTAATCACCAGGGCTGGTTTGGGATTCATTTTCCGAAGATAAACGTCTGCTTCACGCTCTTTTACAACCACCGCCACGCAATCATTATCAAGCACATCCCTGATTACCTGAACCTGTGGCAAAATCAGCCTGCCTTCGGGAGCTTCTATATCAATGGGGGTAATCAGCATTACCACATCGCCATAATGCAGAATATCACCAATAAGTGATTTGGAACGGTAAGCCGTTTCGGGCATTAGCCGGCGAATTTCAGAAATGATGATTCCGAGATTCTCAGGATTTTTAACCGAAAAATCAATGACACCGGTTTGCAGTTCATTTTTTATTGCCGAAAGGGTAACCGGATTACACTTTTCAATATCCGATTTGCTGTGAATTATTAAAAAGGGAATAGCATAATCGTTGAAATCGCTGATTAGCTTGTGTTCGTGTTCACCAAAGATGTTGCCGGTAATAATAAGTATTGCCAGATCGATGGTCTTCAGGGCATCGAGGGTTTTGGCAATGCGTTTGTTTCCCAGTTCGCCGGCATCATCAATTCCGGCTGTATCAATGAGAATTACAGGCCCCAGCCCGTTTATTTCCATAGATTTTTTCACCGGATCGGTTGTAGTTCCGGCGATTTCGGAAACGATGGCAATATCCTGTCCCGAAAGGGCATTGATAAATGAGCTTTTACCGTTGTTTCGTCTTCCAAAAATACCAATATGTGGTTTTGCGTCTTTTCCTTTCAATTTTTTATTCTATTAAATCATTCAACGAATATCCTAATTTCAGCAGGTTTTCGGGCTTAAGGATATTTTTAAGTTTATCATTATCTATCAAATTCAGCTTCTGATTGGCTTCAAACACCGTAATACCGGAAATTTTCATTTCGTTGGCAAGCAATGCCGCCTTGTGATAACCGATATACGGACTTAGCGCAGTTGTAACAGCCGGGCTGCGGAAAAGTTTGTCGGAACTCATATCGGAGTGGACGATAAGTCCATCGAAAAGATTATTTTGCAATGTATTGTCGCATGCGATAAGAAGTTTGAGACTTTGCAGCAAGGCATGACCGATAACCGGGAGATAAGCGTTGAGTTCGAGGCAACCGCTGGCACAGAGCGAACTGATAAGCTGGTCGTTGGCATAAATGACATGAGCCGAGCTGATGACAAATTCCGGGATAACCGGATTGACTTTACCAGGCATGATGGAACTGCCGAGCTGTCGTTGAGGTATACTCATTTGATTTTGATGTACCAGGTCGGAAGCCAACAAGCGAATATCGGAAACCATTTTTTCGAGGTTCACGGCATGAGCCTTGAGGATGGCATGCACTTCAACCAGCGCATCAAGATTGCTGGTAGCATCGGAAAGGTTTTCGCTGCGGGTAACCGGCAGTCCGGTAACACGGGCAAGCGTCTGCACCACTTCCATGATAAAGAAACGCGGTACGGCTATGCCCGTCCCGACAGCGCTTCCGCCAAGATTTACCACCTTTATACGTTCAAAACATTTGCTAACCCGCCACCAATCGCGCGACAAGGCTTCGCTATATGTGCTGAAAAGCTTGCCAAAACTGGTAGGAACGGCTTCCTGCATTTGGGTATAGGCAATGCGCAAATCGTTCCGGTGCCTGGTTTCAAGCACTTCCACTTTTTGCCGTAAGGTATTAATGCCGGTTTCCAACTCGTTTAAAAGAAGCATAGTAGCCACTTTCAGCGAGGTAGGGATAACATCGTTGGTGCTTTGAAAAATATTGGCATGTTCGATGGGATCGACCACAGAATAATCACCGGGTTTTTTCCCGAGCTTCAGCAAGGTAACATTTGCAATGATTTCGTTTACATTCATATTGATGCTGGTCCCGGCGCCGCCCTGAACTGCCGGAACGATAAACTGCCCAAAGTATTTACCCGAAGCCATTTCCTCTGCCGACCGGATAAGGCAAGTCAGAATATCATCTCCGATAACGGATATTGGTAAATCTTTTTTGCCAAAGCGACTGATAACAGCCGATTGATAGCTTTTGCAAGTAAGATAGCATGCTAATTTTACCTGGGCTACGGCTTTGTACCATTCGATGAAAAATGGAGTTGAGTCTGGGAAATTTTCTTTAGCCCGTAAAGCATTGATGCCGTAGAGTGCATCATCTTCAATATCTATTTTGCCTAAAAAGTCAGATTCTGTTCGCATTTACAAAATAAATTTCCAGTAAAAATACAGAAAAAACCATTCGGCTTACTCATTGTTGGAATAGTTTACTTTTTAAAAAGAAAAAACCTGCCGGATTTTGGGGTCACGGCAGGTTAATAATAGGAGTTTCTGATTTTTTATAATAACCTGAGTTTCGGGTTAAGCGGCGAGAAATAATTGTTGATTATAAGCCTTGATCGGTTTCTGGTCGGTTTCTTGAATATCAGTTTTGACAGATGTTTTTTTGGGGGAAAGACAGAATAAGCAGCAAGAGCACTCATAATATTGAATAAACGTTCACTGAAGTGAGGCATTTCAAATTAAATTCGGACTACTTCACCACTGAAGTAAGGCATTTCAAATTAAATTCGAGCTACTTCACCACTGAAGTAAGGCATTTCAATTTAAATTCGAGCTACTTCACCACTGAAGTAAGGCATTTCAATTTAAATTCGAGCTACTTCACCACTGAAGTGAGGCATTTCAAGTTAAATTCGAGCTACTTCACCACTGAAGAGGTTGTGTAAAAATTGTTTTTGAAAAGAGTTCTTTGAAATATTGTTAAAATGGAAATTTAAATCGCAAATATACATTTATTAATGTTTTGATAAGTATATTTTGGTTAGTGAATAAGAAAGGGGGAGTTTTACCCCCAATTTTGTACTTTTAATAGCAATAAGTCCATAGATTCGAGGTTTATGAGCCGTTTAAGGTTATAGCAGGTGGCGTACAAATCCATTTCGACTTGTACTTTTTCTTTACCTCGAAGTAGTAATGGAATTTGTCCCATCCAATATTTTATTGTTCCGAAGGGATGTTCAACGTAGTTTTTCCGTAGCTTAATCAACTTTTTGAATTCTTTTGTTTTAAGTTTTTGTTTGTACTTAACTAGCCATTCATCATTTAATCGTCTGTAAATTATTCTGCCGATTTTGGATTTTGTGCAAGAAGTTTTCAAAGGACAGGCATTACAGTTTTTGCCCTGATATTTGTTATGTAGCTTATTCCGGTTGATTACATTTTTTTGTTTTAAAGTTAACAATTGCCCTTGCGAGCAACGATAACAATCGTTCTTTTTGTCATACTCAAATGTGATCCTTGCATCAATTTGTTTTTGGTCGGGAGCTTGTTCAGGAAAAGGAACAATACATCGTGTTCCATTTTCTTCTAATGATTGAATTTGATCTTCGTTGGCATAACCTTTGTCAGCAAGAGTCGTTTTAGGTATAATATCAAGTTGTTCTTTGAGTGCATTTATATTTGATTCCAAACTGTGATAATCATTGGGCTGATCTGTAACATCCATTTGGACGATCATGTGGTTTTTTGTATCAATAGTAGATTGCACATTGTATGCCGGATAAAAGCCTTCTTTGCTTTTCATTATTTTAGCTTCAGGATCGGAGGGTGCAATAGATTCACGACCTAACTTTTCGAGCAGTTGTTTTTGTTGTTCCAACTCTTGAACCTGTTCTTGCAATTTGGCTATTTTTTCAAGCAAAGCTGGTTCTACTCCTAATTCATCAGACAGTTCTGACAATTGTTCTTCAACAGTTTCGACCTTGTCATTTTCTTGCAATTGCGTAAGGTATTTTTCCAACTGCGTTTCCAGTTGTTCCATACGACGAGTAATGAATTGCAAAGAAACCGTATTCTTGCTTGCATAGGCTTTTACTTTTGTACCGTCGGTTACAACCTGACTCCCGGAAATATAACCTTCCGAAACAAGAAACTTTCGAAAAGAAATTGTTACTTGACGAATAGATTCTTTGTTATCTTTACGAAAATCAGATATGGTTTTATGATCAGGTTGAAGGTTGCCCAATAACCAAATCAGTTCCATGTTCCGGTAGGTTTCTCTTTCTAACTTGCGGGAAGAACTTATTGAATTCAAGTAACCGTAAATATACAGTTTAAGAAGAGTGGTAAACTGATAAGCAGACCGGCCAACTTCCGCATTTCCTTTGCTTGTATGCAATTCCGGCTGAATTTGGACAATTTTATCCACAAAGGCATCAATAAATCGCACGCAGTTATCTAATGAAACGTAGTCGTCAATTACTGACGGCATCATTAACTGAACTCTCGAATTTGGTTGTATATAGCTCATAATATCGTTCTTATGCCCTATAAAATTACTCATTTATTCCATTTGTACAATATTTTAAAGAACTTTTTTTTATTTTAATTTTTACACAGCCTCTGAAGTAAGGCATTTCAAATTAAATTCGAGCTACTTTGCCACTGAAGTAAGGCATTTCAAATTAAATTCGAGCTACTTCACCACTGAAGTAAGGCATTTCAATTTAAATTCGAGCTACTTCACCACTGAAGTAAGGCATTTTAAATTAAATTTGAGCTACTTCACCACTGAAGTAAGGCATTTCAAATTAAATTCGAGCTACTTCACCACTGAAGTGATGCATTTCAAATTAAATTCGAGCTACTTCACCACTGAAGTAAGGCATTTTAAATTAAATTTGGGTTGCTTACTCGGCATGCTATTCAAATGCGATAACAGTATAACCGGTACTCGGGATAAGGTTTTATGCAAACAACTGAAAAATAATATTCATTGCAGTTGACTTTAGTCAACAGAATTAGAAGAACAAACAATTTGGGCTTTAGTCCAACGAAAGGACAGGAAAATGTGGATAGATCCCAAATAGCTTACCTCTTTTATCCGGCAATAAATATGCCTGATAATCAAACAATCTTTGTTTTTAAAATTAAGATTTTTATCCTGGACTCAGGTTGTATGCAAATTGTATGCACGGGCATTAAAAAAGGCACTTACAAAAAATATTGTAAGTGCCTTTTTTAATTGGTGGGAGTTACTGGATTCGAACCAGTGACCCTCTGCTTGTAAGGCAGATGCTCTGAACCAACTGAGCTAAACTCCCAATATTTTTTATAGAACGAGTGATGTTTCTGCTTGTATGGCCCCGATTTTTCGGTAAACCGACTGAGCTGAACTCCCTTTTCAAAGAGGTTGCAAAAGTAATTCAAATTTTTAAAAAAACAAGAGCTTACCTGAAATTTTTTGGGCATTTCATTTTTTATTAGCTAAGATTTTAAAAATGAAATTTGCAGGATAATCTGTTTTATAGATAAATAATCAAATTTTTTTAGCTTTTTATGTTTAACTATTGTTTGGTGTTTTTTTATTTTCATCCAGGACTATCCATAGGGAAAGTTATTTTTTTACTTTTGTTATCCTAATCCAAGGTTCGTTGATTATAAAAACAGGTACATATCATTTTAAATCTTCTTTTTGCATCAATGTATTGTATTTGCTGGCAATAGCATTTCTTTTTTCCTGCAATTCCTCCCATAAAGTTTTACGCCAGGGTTATCTTTTGGATAAAAATTCGTTGTACATTGATAAGCCAGGTATTACTCACGATGAAATATCCGGTTTTATTCAGCAAAAACCCAATAAAAGGCTCCTGGGCGTCTTTCGTTTTAATGTTTGGGTTTATGAGCATACCAATCAGGGAAAAGATACACGATTGAAACGATGGATTAAAAATTCCTTTGGAAAAGTGCCGGTTATGCTCGATACTGCTTTAACCGACAATTCGCTGAAACAAATAAAAACCTATCTTGGTAACAAAGGTTATTTTAACGCCATAGCACAACGGCAAATAAGCTATAAAAAGAAAAGAGCAAGGGTGAAATACATGGTAAACCTGAACACTCCCTATTATGTCCGCAAAATAAGTTATTCGATAAAGGATAGTGCGATTGATTCTTTGGTTATTTCCCAACAATCCGCTTCCCTGCTAAGGACGGGCGCGATTTTTGATATTTATAAACTGGAAAGTGAACGCGACCGGCTGACCAGCATTCTTAGAAATGAGGGCTATTTTTACTTCTCCAAGGAATACATTCTTTTTAAAGTGGATAGTTCATTTCAGAATCATCAGTTGGATATTGATATAAATATACTGAACATCAAGTCGTCAGCCGATACAGTTTTACGTGGCAGTGAGGAAATAAAACATCAGAAATACAGGATTAACAATATCTATATCTATCCCGAATTCAACATTTCCAAACCCGATTCTACTTCCGACACCCTGAATATTGCTAATCGTTACTTTTTTATCTACAAAAATCATTTACGTATTAAACCGCAGTCCATCACCCGTAATATTTTTCTTAAAAAGTACGATCTTTACCGTCTGAATGATGTTTCGCTCACATACAACCGACTGGCAAGCTTATCGCTCAATCGTTTTGTTAATTTTAGTTTCATTCCCCCTTTGCATGATACTTCCCATCTGCTCGATTGCCGCATTGAACTTTCGCGAAATCTCATACAGCAATTTTCGTTTGGTGCCGAAGGAACCAATTCCGGAGGCTATTTTGGAATAGGCGGTAACTATGGTTATATGAATAAAAATATCTTCCGGGGAGCAGAAATTTTTAGGCTGCGAATTAATGGGGCGCTCGAAATGCAAAAAACCATCGGAAGCACATCGCGCAATGTATTTTTATTTTTTAATATGCTTGAACTGGGCATGGAGACTGGTTTTGAGTTTCCTACATTATTATTTATACCCAATCAGAAACGCTTTTCTCGTTTTGCCAGTCCCAAAACTACTTTACTTGCCGGGGTTAATTATCAAACTCGTCCGTATTATCAGCGCTATATTACTAATGCTTCCTTAGGTTATGAATGGAAACAATCCGAAACCATAGGGCATTTATTATCTCCTTTGGAAATAAATTCGGTAAGGATTTTTCCTGCCGATACCTTTACAAATTATCTTAACTCGCTCAAGGATACGCGATATATTTACCAGTATACCGACCACCTGATCATGGCGTTGAAATACAGTTTTATCTTTAATAATCAGACTTTAACAAGCAACCGTAATTTCTGTTATTTTCGGTTTAACTTTGAATCGTCGGGCAATGTGTTGAATTTATATAACGATGTTTTTAAGGGTAAAAGAGATGCTGCCGGTTATTACACCTTGTTAAATATTCATTATGCTCAGTATCTTAGGGGAGATGCCGATTTTCGGTATTATGACATTATTAATAAATGGAATACCATCGTATTCAGGCTTTCGGGCGGATTGGGTGTGCCCTATGGCAACTCCAGATCTCTGCCTTTTGAAAAGGGATTTTATTCCGGTGGAGCCAATGGTATGCGAGGTTGGGAAATCCGTTCCCTGGGTCCTGGCTCGTTTATTGATACTACCAATGCTAATTTTGATAAGATGGGCGACATTGTTCTGGAAGGCAATGTGGAATATAGGTATCCACTTTACCGTTTTTTTAAGGGAGCTTTTTTTGTGGATGCCGGGAATATCTGGATGTTGCGTGATAATAAAAACTTCCCGGGCGGTCAGTTTAATTCCATAAAATTTTTAAACCAGATAGCTATTGATGCCGGTCTGGGTTTGCGATTAGATTTTTCGTATTTTGTTTTCAGAATTGACGGTGCGCTTCCTGTAAAAACGCCTTCACTACCTCAAAATCATCGCTGGGTAAACTTTTCGCATACCACCATTAAGGATGTGATGTGGAATTTCGGTATCGGATACCCGTTCTAATCGTCAATCAACAATACTGAAGCAAATGCTTCTATACCTTCTTCATTACCAACAAATCCTAATTTCTCAGAAGTTTTTGCCTTGATAGATAGGTCTTGTTCGCTGATGCCGAGAATAGGAGCAAGGACTTTCTTCATTTCCGGAATAAAAGGCTGAAGTTTTGGCGCTTGCAGAACGATGGTGGTATCAAGATTACCTATGCGGTATCCTTTGTCAGAAATAAGTTCCATTGTCCGCGTTAACAGTATTTTACTATCAACGTCTTTAAATTCGGAAGAGGTGTCGGGAAAATGCGAACCAATATCGCCCAGTCCGGCAGCTCCTAACAGCGAGTCAATGATGGCGTGAATCAGTACATCGGCATCAGAATGTCCTAAAGCTCCTTTGGTATGAGGTACTTTTATCCCTCCAAGCCACAAGCTTCTGCCTTCGGTTAACTTATGTACATCATATCCAAAACCGATTTTCACTTTAGCCTTTTTAATTATTTCGCTCTTTTCTGAGCTTTAAAGGCATCAAAATCAAACAGCAAAGTGAAACGAAGAGTGTTTTCCAACGGGTTTTTCTGATCAGTGGGAATCAGATAGGAAAAATCCAGTCCGAAGACATTGTATTTTAATCCGGCTCCCAAGGTGAAATATTTGCGGTTCCCTTTGGTTTTATCTTCATAGAAATAACCGCCACGGATGGCAAACTGTTTGTCGTACCAGTATTCCACACCAAGGGCGTAGCTAATTTCGTGTAATTCTTCGCTAAATCCGTCGGGAGCGTCATAAAACGATTGTAACATACCGCTGACAACGGATACATTAGGGTTTTTACCTTTCAGAATGATTTGATTACCATTCTGGTCGTAAACAGGTTCTCCGCTAGTGTCGGTTTTATAGATAGGAGGTGTGGGTACCAGCAATTTATTAAAATCGAGCATAAAAGTCAGGCTGTTATATTCATCCAGATTAACCAACAGTGATGGACCGAGGCGGAGATTGGTCGGAATAAAATCCTTTTGGGTATTGTCGTTAGAATAGGAGATTTTGGCGCCGATATTAGAAATATTCATACCGAAAGCAAATTTTCCATTTAGGTTGTTTTGGAACGTCAGGTCTTTTTCATAATAAACAGAAACATCGGTTGCAAACGATTGTCCGGGTTTGGTAGATTGTCCGCCTACATTCTGACCTTGGGTAAGGTTGGAATGGATATAGCGGGCAGAAACGGCGCCGGATATATGGTCCGAAAATTTTCGTGAATAAGCTGCATCAAGGGCAAACTCATTGGGACGATAGTTTCCAATTACCTGAGCATTGACGTCGGTAAAGGTAATGTCGCCTAATGAAAAATATAGAAGTGAACCCGAAATAGCTTGCATATCGTCAATTTTTTTATAACCAGTAACATAGGCTAAGTTGATGTCGCTAACCAAGGCACGTAACCAAGGGCTATAAGCAACCGAAAAACCCATATCTTTATCGATGAAGGCATATTTTGCAGGATTCCAGTGCTGGGAATTAGCGTCGGGTGACGATGATACTCCGGCATCGCCCATGGCTCCGGCACGGGCATCGGGCGAAATCATCAAAAAAGGCACTGCTGTAGTAACTACACTGGTTCGTTGCCCCAGATAATTGGATTGGTTGCTATTTTGAGAATAAATGCTGAGAGTTACAAATGTCAGGCTTACAATGAAAAAGAGTTTTAAAAAATTCTTAGGATTTCGCATAGATGAATTTTATTAGGTCTGCAAATATAAAAAATTTTCAATATTGTATTTAAAACGACGGTCTTTGATTAATATTGTTTCAAAAATAAAAGTAAAACGACAAACGGTTAAAACAAAATTGCCAATGGTCAATTACCAAATCACCAGCTTACTAACAGTTTCGGTATAGCTGTTGTCGTCCTTCAGCACTTTAAGGCGGTACACATACATTCCTTTTCCTGCTCTGTGTCCCGATTCGTCGGTGCCATCCCATTCCAAAGGCTCTGATAGATAAGTCAAAGCATTGGTTATCTTTTTATTAAGGGTTTTGATTAACCTTCCATCAATAGAGTAAATTTGAATGTGAATGCGAAAATTATTTCCGAACTGGTTGTGCTTGAATATAAAATGAGTTCTTTCACTGAAAGGGTTGGGATAATTTATTACCTGGTTGATGGCAAGTTTGATGGAATCGGAAACGACAAACGTCAGTTTACTTTCGGAGGAGTTATTATATAAATCCCAGGCTTTTAGTCGTATGGAATGTTGTCCCTCTTCCATATTATTGAAAGCGAGGGTAATTGTTCCTTTTCGGAAATCCGAAAAGTTGGTCTGAAGGGAATCGTTAAGAATGATCGGATTATTTTCATCATCATCCACCACAGCCGCAATATCATGCCCCAATCCGGTGCCCAGGGTATTGATTCCGGTGTTGTCGCTCAGGTGAGCGATAAAAATGGAGTTGGGCCCTATCATTTCTCCGTTGATGTAGGTGGTATCGTTCATAAATAAACGGATGTCGGGTCCCTGGTTGTCGGTTAAGGGAGAGGGATCTAAGCCTCCGATAACAAAATTGTTATAATAGCCGCACGCATCGGAAATGCTATCGGATGCATAATAACTGATTTTTCCATAACCGTAATTTAAAGCGGCATCGCGAGGAACCACAATATGGACAGTAAATGTTCCATTAGTAACCTCCGTTTTTCCGTCGTATAAAAGACTTTTCTGCAACATGAAGGGAGCTGGGATACTTTTGGGGTCGTTACCCAGGGTAAAATACTGTACGGGCTTATCAAATATTTTCGTGTGAAGAGTTCCGTTAAAATTATTGATTTTATTGCCATTATCATCTTGAATTTCGCCGGAGATGGTTACCTGCGATAATGAATGTATGGTATCCGTTATTTCGTTAACATCCTTTCCGTTAATTTGTTTCGTAACCACCTTATATTCAGGATAGGCCAACTGCAAAGCCGGATCGCCCAAAAGGGTGAAGTTCAGAAAATTGTTGGCTGGAGGATTTTTTGCCAGGCGAATCAGGTCGCCCAGACGGTAGTGTCCGGAGTTGTATTTTCCAAAAACATTACGATAGAAACGCAAATTTAATTGTTTGTTATATTCTGCAAAAGATAAACGGGTAGTTGTAAATAAGGCAATGCCACCTCCGTGGGGGTTCAGAAAAACCAATTCGCCGGCCGAAGTACGTTCAGGATTGTCGTAGCTGCTGAATTCGCAGGTGCCGGTAAAAAACAATGGCATGTGATCGTAATTGGTCCACGAATTGATGTCCTTGATTGACAACACATGTTCTGAAGACCAGCCAATTTCGCCTCCATGTCCGGTATAATTCATGATTAATGCACCCTGGTTAATTTGTTCATTGATGGCTTTGGTTGCATCGGGATATTCCGGGCCGTTCACCCCTGCGATTTGCCGATAGGAATCCAGATAAATTTTATTAATATTTATAGTATGATAGGCTGAGTCGGCGATGCGTGCAAACTCTTGCGCTTGGTTGAAATGCAAATTGCTATCTTCGTCATCGGCAACCAGGCATATTCTATTCCGCCAGTCATCCATCGTCTTTTTTGTATTTGAATAATAATGAGCTACCTTATCTACAGCATTGGTAGCTTCATCCAGCGTGTTTACCGGAAAACGACCGATGCCGATATCCAAGGCTCCCGATGCATCCTGCCCTTCGTACCAATCCATTAATCCGTAATAATCATCTGTTACGTAAGATGCCGAAAGTGAAAGCGATTCCTTCGATTCATAGCAGGGGATAAAATTGGTATTGGCCGGTATCCGGTTTTTCATATCGTACGATCCGTCGCCAAACAACAGGACATACTGAGGTTTTTTACCCGAAGCCGAACGATCGTACAACATTTTAATAAAATCGCGTATAGCCGTAATATCCTGGGCGCCCGATGAAAATTCATTGAAGATTTCAGGGAGATTGACTACTACTGTATTTAATCCATCGTGTGTCCGGTGAATTTGGGCCAGGCGTTCTGCCTGGGCTAAAAATTCCGGCGGGCTAATGATGATAAAGTCGAAATTGTTCAGTGCATGTAGGTCTTGATTGGGTATGCTACCGATGAATTCAGGAACCAGATATGTGCTTCCATCAAAAGCAATAAATTGTCGTAATGTATCGGTTTGGGTATTAAATTGAACTGTATCTCCGCTTAAGGCCAAAGCCATTTTGGTAATATTTATAGGAGTGCTTACATTCCAGACGGATATTGCAGGGGAATCAGAAATTATCGAAAAGCGCGTAATATGATTTAGACCTACAGAAGCAACGTTCCGGAAATTAAGTTGTCCCGTATGAAAAACCAGTTTACGAATAACGTTAAGTTCGAGGTAATCGAGCCAGCCATACGAAGTACTTGTGGGTGCGTTGTATCTTATTTTGACGGTGATATTGGTATCTGGCAGGTTGAACCGGTTGAAGTTAGCGGAGGCGGTAGCATAATAATAGGGCGCTTGAATAGGAGTGATGCCTGAAATCGAACAGTTTAACACCTGCTGTTGGTTGGCCCAAAAATCAAATGAACTGTTGGAAAATGATTGGGCAGCAACTCTCGCTTTAATGCCAATGGCGGAAGATATAAGCCTGTCGGGAAAAATAGAAACAGGTAGGGTGAGTTCTGAAGTTGTGCTGTCAATACGTTCGCCGTACCATTCTCTGCCCGATTTAATAAAATTCAAACTGTCGATGTCGTGAACAGTATAATCGTTGAACGAATTGGCAAAAGTGTTCGGGATGAGCGTTGAGTTGTCTTGTTCATTGATGCGCTTGCCGGTACCCGAATCTACGTTTAAGAAATAATAGTTTTCATCGGAATAGAGATGGGTGAAATGTTCAAATAGTTGTAATTGTGAGTTATAAGTCCATGTGTTTGGCGATTGTCCATAAAACAGGATATAATCATTTTCATCGAAACTGCCATCTTCTTCGCCCACTACTTGGATCGCATTTTCCTGCAGGTCATCGTAGCGGAATCCGATATTCGATTCGGGAAGCATCCCGCCTCCATTACCGAACAGACGGATGTTGTGTGGATTAATTGTGGATGGACTGATCCCCAGGTTTACCAGGTCGGAATACGTAATTTTGTAAACTCCCGTAGATTTTACACCTATCTTATACCATTGTCCGGTGGAAAGCACGGAGTTGGAGGCATAATCTTTTAATATTGTCTGATGCCCGAAGGTGTCGAAGCGAAACAAAAGAGAATCGGGAAAACTTATCTCCATCAGGGGGATAGGCTGTCTTTGCATACTGCTTTTGCCCGGGAAAGGCAGAAATATAGCGAGTATAAAAAGGCAGAATACGGGTTTAAAGGATGCCATTTTTTTCATGGCTGTAAAATTATAATAAAAATGTATTCAAATGCGGTTAATGTAGTATAACTAACTTTCCTGTTTTTTCGGCGCTAAGACCGTCGGTGGTGTGAATCGTCATCCGGAAAATATAAATGCCTTGTCCCAGACGATTTCCCCGGCTGTCTTCACCGCCCCAGCTACAGATATCCGTATGATAGCCTTCGGCTAAAACACTTTTTTGAATTCTTTTTTGCAGCCTGCCGTCAATGGAAAATATATCTATCCGAACATCCAACTCTTTCCCTGCCTGGTTATGGGTACAGGTAAAGGTGGTTCCATCCGACATGGGATTGGGGTAATTATTTACCTGGGTTAAAGCAAATTTGGCAGTTTTTATTACTTCAAATTCAATGCTGGCGGTAGATGAATTGTTGCATACATCCCATATTTTAAAGCTGATGGTATGATGTCCTTCGCTTAACCCGCTCATCGGATAGCGAACTACGCCACTTTTATAGGTATTCAGGTCAGCTTCATAAAAATCATTTAATATGATCGGGTCTTCAGAATTTTCGTCCATTACAGCCACAATATCATGACCGATGCCATTGCCTATGGTATTGATTCCTAAGGAATCGTTGACTATGGCAAGCAGGTTAGGGCTATCGCCTATCGTTTCACCGGAAACAAATTTTTCATCATTCATATACAGATGTATATCCGGTCCTTGTTTATCGTTGACTATTTTTTCGGACATACCACCCACGGTAATGGATTTATCACAGCCGCTGGCATCAATGGTATCACTTGATGCATAGTAACTTAATTTTGCATTTCCGTATTGATAAGCGATATCCTTGGGTACGATGAAATTAAATGAAAAATCTCCATTTTTTACTATGGCTTTCCCTTTGTATAAAACGCTTTTTTGAAGCTGAAAGGTAACAGTAAAACCGTTGCTTCCGAGGGTTGTGATGTTATCGGGTTTATCGAATACTTCCAGATAGGCTGTGCCGTTGAATGAAGTGGCTTTTTCGCCGGTCAGTTCCCGTATACTTCCATACACCTGTATATTGTCGAGGGCTTTAAGCGTATCGGTAGGTTTGTCGCTCGATATTATCGAGTCGGTAATGATATTCAGTCGGGGAAAGGCGATGGACAAAGCGGGATCGCCCAACAGTACAAATTTTCGTTCGTTATTATCGGGAGTGATGTTCTCACGTTTTGCCAAACGGATGACGTCGCCCATATTTAGATAATCGTTACCGTTTTTTTTCAGTGCATATTTAAAAAAACTTTGGTTGAGTTGGCTGTTGGGAGATCCATAAGTGGGACGTGTGGTAGTGAATAGGGCAATGCCTCCGCCATTGGCATCCAGGCAGATCATTTCACCGGCAGAAGTACGTTCCGGGTCGTCGAAACGGCTGAACTCACAGGTAGCCGTAACAAAAATGGGCATATTATTAATATTTTGCCAACTTTGAATGTCGCTTATTTCCAACACACGTTCCTTTGCCCAGCCTACTTCGCCTCCGTGTCCGGTATAGTTCATGATCAGGCAGCCTTTGTCCACGCGTTTGTTGATGGCAGTGTTCACATCGGGGAAGCGCGAGCCTCCCGGGGTAGAAACTTTGGGATAAGCATCAAGGTAAATTTTATCCACATTGTAGGTGGCATAGGTTGTATCAACAAATGAAGCCAGCGTTTCAGCCTGATCAATAAAGGATGCGTCATCATCATCGGCAACCAGGGTGATAACGTTGCGCCAGTCGCCCATGGTTTTTTGTTGGGTGTTGTAATAGATTATTTTATCTACCAATGTTTTTGCTTCTGCAAGGGTTTGTACGGGAAATCTACCTATCCCAATGTCTATCAAATCGTTTACGCCAGAACCTTCGTTGTCGTCGAGAAAACCATAAAAATCGTCGGTAACATACGATTTAGCTGCATCGTATGATAACTGTGACTGGTATGATGGGATAAAATTGGTATTATTAGCGATGCGGTTTTTATAGTCATAGGAGCCGTCGCCAATGAGTAGCAGATAATGTGGTTCGTTGGCGCTTGTCCGTTTATCCCATAACATTTTAACAAAATCCCTTATTCCGGTAACATCCTGAGCGCCTGACGAAAATTCATTATATATTTGTTGAGGAGTGGTTATAGTTACGCTCATGTTATCCTGTGAAGCATGAAAAGTTGCCAAGCGGTAGGCTTCATCTATAAAGTCGGGATGGCTGATGATAACCAGATCGGTAGGATTGAGGGAATGAAGATTTTGATTGTCAACTTTTCCAATAAATTCGGAGGATAGGAACGTGCTGCCGTCAAATGCAATGAATTCGTGAAGTGTATCACTTGTCCAGCGAAAATGAAGTTGGTTGCCAATAAGATTTGTAACTGCCTGTTTGGGATTGCCGTTGGCGGTTACGTCCCACACCGTAATGCCTGAAGTGGCATTGGATAGTGAAAATTCGGCAACCTTATCCGGACCAACAGAACTGACATTTCTGAAATTCATCTGTCCATTGCTGAAATTGAGGTTTCGAATAACGTTTAATTCCAAATAATCCAACCAACCTTTGGAAGTGGAAGTTGGCTTAACATAATCTATTTTTACGTCTATGGATGAGTTGGCCGAGGTAAAATTTTTGGTACCCGTTGCACCGGTTGCCTTGGAATAATAATCAGTAGTTCCTATTATGCTGGGGGCTAAATAAAGTTTTTCGTTGTTTACTGTAATCGTAAAATAACTGGACGCATAGGAATAAGCGGCTACTCCAGCCGAAAGCACTATCGCGGAATCTGTATCCAAATCCGGAAAGGTAAAAGGAAAATGATAAGTAGTAATAGCGTCAAAAACTTCCCCAAGCCACATTTTGCCCGATTTAGCAACATTTATTTCATCTTTTTCATGAAAAGCATAATCGTTAAATTTAGTAACCTGGTTTGTAGCCGTTGCTTCGGACGAAGGGAGAGATGTAATGCGTTTGCCTTCGCCAAGGTCGGTGGTTATAAAATAATAGGTATAGTCGGAATAAATGTTGATGTGGTGCTCGAAGCGTGAGGAAGAGGTGTTGTATTTCCAGGTATCCGGCGATTGTCCGTAAAAAAGAATATAATCTTTGGTGTCGAACTTGCCGTCTTCTTCACCACTCACAAAAATGGCATTTTCGTGTAAATCGTCGAAACGGGGCTGGCTATTGGCTTCCGGCAACATTCCTCCTCCATTTCCGTAAAGACGAATGTCTTTGGGATTGATGTTAGCGGGGTTAATACCCATGGCCGTTAAATCATTATAAGTAATTTTATAGACGCCCGTATTTTTTACCCCTATTTTATACCAGTTACCCGTAGCTAAAACGGAATTGGCAGCATAAGTTCGAGTAGTTGAAGCAAATGAGCCTTTTATACCAATGTTTTTTTGTAATGGCTGAGCCGAACAAATGTTGTATAATGATACTATGGCGACGATAAAAAACAGAAGCCTTTTATGCAAGGGAGTAATAGTGTTTATCATTAAGCAAAGTATAAGGTAACTACCGGAAAATGAATAAAAAATAATAAAATTTAAAACAAAAATACCAAAATATATAATTTAACGTTTTTGAATAAAGTTAAATAAGAACGTTATCTGAAAGTGCAATATTGTAAAACGGGTCGTTTTTAAAAAAATATTTGTAATATTGTTTTTTCAAATTATCGGAATGTATAATGTTGAAAATACTTCACTATTTGATGATTGGAATTTTGTCTTGTTTTAATTGGGCTTTTGCACAGGATGCAGAATTTTCGCAATATTATGCTAATCCGCTTAATCTTAATCCGGCATTAGCCGGCAATAAATTATGCCCAAGGATTACATTAAATTATCGAAACCAGTGGCCTTCAATAGCAAACGGTTTTGTTACGTATACAGCTTCGTATGACATGTATGTGGAAAAATTGCATGGCGGTATAGGTTTCGTTTTTTTAAACGACAAAGCGGGTCAGGGAGCTGTCAGTTCTACTGCATTTAGTGGAATTTACAGCTATTGCCTTAACGTTTCCGACAAAATGGAAGTAAATACCGCTATGCAACTTACCTATCAGCAAAATAAAATTAATTGGGATAAATTAACCTTTGCCGATCAGGAATCAGAAAAAAGGCCTGATAATCCAAGCAGGGGATTCCCTGATTTTTCTGCCGGTATTACTGTCGGATACAATAAGATGATGTATATGGGTGTTGCAGTGAATCATCTTACCCAACCCGACATCTCATTTTATGATAATAGTGAAAAAAGTACGCTCGACATGAAAATAACTGCCCACTGGGGAGCGTTATTTGATTTGCATAAAGGAACAACGTATGGGAAAACGGAAAATCAAATGTCGGTTTCCCCAAATATATTGTACCAGCAACAAGGTAATTTTCACCAGCTTAACATTGGTTGCTATCTGGATAATTACCCTTTTACCGGAGGCGTTTGGTATAGAAATAGTTTTGAAAATCCTGATGCAATAATTGCGATGCTTGGTTTTAGATTTTCAAATTTTAGAATAGGGTATAGCTATGATTATACTATATCCAAACTGGCAAATGCCGGCGGTGGAGCACACGAGCTTTCTTTTGCTTGGCAGCTTCCCGGTTTTGAAAAAAAACATACTCTTCGTCAACTCGAAGTGCCTAATTTTTAATTATTTAAGCTTGAATAAATATAAATAAATATCAACAATGATTAATTACAGTAAAATTTTCGTTGCATTTACAATTGTTACTTCTGTAGGTCTCTTTTCTTCCTGTCACAAAGAAGTATCACGAACTACCGGCTGGGATTACAATAATCCTAAAAATGGTGGCTTTGAAAAATCCGACTTTAAGGAACAACAGCCTGGACCTGGACTGGTTCCTATCGAAGGTGGAACTTTTGTAATGGGAATGACCTCCGATAATGTAATGTATGATTGGAACAACATTCCACGCCGGGTTACCGTTGCTTCTTTTTATATGGACGAAACTGAAGTAAGTAATTTCGATTATGTTGAATATCTTTACTGGCTTCAGAGAGTGTTCGGAGCCAACCATCCGGCGGTTTACCGTAAAGCCCTGCCCGACACCCTTGTTTGGCGCGACCGCTTATCATACAACGAGCCCCTGGTGGAAACCTATTTGCGCCATCCCGCTTACCGTAACTATCCGGTAGTAGGAGTAAGCTGGCTTCAGGCTAACGATTATTGTTTGTGGCGTACCGACAGGGTGAACGAAATGCTACTTGTTAAAGAAGGTATACTCGAACATGATCCTGCCCAGCAGGATGATAATAATTTTAACACCGAAGCCTATCTGGCAGGACAGTATACCGGTACGGTAAAAACGCCGCTTGCCAATCTTGCTCCCAACAGTACTGGCAAACGCGGAGCTAAAATTGAAGACGGAATCCTGGTCCCCAAATATAGACTCCCTACCGAAGCCGAGTGGGAATATGCAGCCCTTGCCCTTGTAGGTAATACCGATAATGAACGCATAGCCGAACGAAAAACTTACCCTTGGAATGGAAACGGTTTAAGAGACTCTGAACGGAAAAATTATGGAGAATTTATGAGTAATTTTAAACGGGGAAGAGGCGATTATATGGGCGTTGCCGGTAATCTGAATGATAAAAACGATTATCCAGCCGATGTCAAATCATACTGGCCCAATGATTTTGGTCTTTATAACATGGCCGGAAACGTAGCAGAATGGGTGCTTGATGTATATCGTCCTCTTTCTTTTGAAGATGTTTCCGACTTAAGTCCTTTCCGTGGCAATATTTTTAAAACCAAAGCTACAACGCCTGAAGGCGCCCTCGAACAAAAAGATAGTCTGGGACGGTTAAAATGGCGCGAAGTAACTACTCAGGAAAGCCTTAACCGCCGCAACTACCGCGAAGCTAATAATATAAATTATCGTGATGGCGATTATGCTTCCAATATTAACAGTAGTTGGAACAGTAAACCTTCAGATCCCAATACAACAAAAAGCATGTACGAATATGGAGTTACGTCTTTAATAAGTGATAAATCAAGAGTATATAAAGGCGGATCATGGAAAGATGGAGCATATTATCTCAGTCCGGGTGTAAGAAGATATATGGATGAAGATTTGAGCACCGATTTCATTGGATTCCGTTGTGCAATGACACGGGTTGGAAGTACTGTTGCAAGTAAAAAACATCGTTAGCAGGAGATAACCCTTACGACAAAGGGTATGAAAACTGACTATTGATTTTGTATCTGAAAATCTGTTAATTACATTTAGCCTAATAAAATATAATCGTCCGGAATACAACTTTTTATATTTAGTACAAATATTGATATTCCGGACAGTTTTTTTCTTGTTTTATAATAATGATTGCTATCGAACAATTATACGATTTATTTAAAAAACATCCGCTGATTTGTACCGATACACGGAAAATTCTTCCCGGTTCGATATTTTTTTGTTTAAAAGGTGAAAATTTTGATGGCAATTCGTTTGCCTTAAAAGCCCTCGAAGCTGGAGCCACTTATGCCGTAACGGATGATAAAAATTGCCCTTCGGACAGTCGTTTGCTATTGGTTGATAATGCGTTATTTGCCTTACAGCAATTAGCTTCCCTGCATAGAAAGCATTTTCAGATACCCGTGGTGGCAATTACCGGGACCAACGGAAAAACAACTACTAAGGAATTAATATGTAGTGTTTTAAAACAAAAATTCAAAGTGATTGCTACTTCCGGAAATTTTAATAATCATATCGGAGTACCACTTACGCTACTTTCAATCACTGACACTACGGAAATAGTCGTCGTGGAAATGGGCGCAAATCATCCCGGGGAAATAAACCAGCTTTGCCAGATTGCCGACCCCAATTTCGGATTGATTACCAATATCGGAAAGGCTCATCTGGAAGGATTTGGAAGTATAGAAGGTATCATTAAAACCAAAAATGAACTGTACCAACATTTAAAAGGAAATAGCGGGCATGTGTTTGTAAATTATAATAATAACATTTTGATGGACTTATCCCGGAGCATATCCCGTTCTACCTATGGCTTTACCACGGAAGCGGATAATGTTTTTGTTGCCGGTGAAGCAAATCCGTATGCGGAAATTTACTGGCAATATTCGGTTGACTCAAAAATAATGATAAAATCGCAACTGATAGGTAATTACAATTCAGAGAATATGATGGCTGCCGTTTGTGTCGGTAATTATTTTAATGTAGGTTCCGATAAAATAGGATCTGCTATTTCGGAATACAAACCGGAAAATAATCGGTCACAAATTGTTGAAACCCCAAATAACACTATCATTCTTGACGCTTATAATGCCAATCCCACAAGCATGGAGGCTTCCATTCAAAATTTTGCTTTGTTAAAGGCGAAGCATAAAATGATCATCATAGGTGATATGCTCGAATTGGGAGGGGAAACGGATAATGAACATCAAAAAATAATACAACTGCTTGAAAAACTTGGTTTTAAGTATGTTTTTTTTGTAGGTCCAAGATTTTCAAAGCATTGCAACCACAAATCGATGAGGTGTTTTGAAGATGTAACCGAAGCTATGGCTTGGTTGCAGCAGCATTTCGTGAAAGGAGCATACATTTTAATTAAAGGATCCAGGGGAATGCAGCTCGAAAAATTGGTTGAATATCTGTAATTTAAAATGTTTTATAGTATATTTGTATCGTAAAGATTGTTTATAAAAAATCAATAATTAGTAATGCTTTTTTGTAAGTTTAATAAAATTTCTACTTTTGTATCAATAAATATTTTGCGAAGCTATGAGAAATGATGATGCGGAAAATAAAGACTTTAACTCTTTTAATTTAATATTATTCCTTTATCATTGGCGTAAACCGCTAATTATTTTCACATTAATTGCAGCCGTTGCGTCCTTTATTTTTACATCTCCTTTTTTTATAACCCCTAAATATCGTTCATCCGTCATTTTATTTCCTACTTCGAGCAATTCGGTTTCCAAAGCCTTATTAACAGATAATCCGAATAGTAAGCAGGATATTCTGGAATTCGGTTATGAAGAACAGACCGAGCAAATGCTTCAGATGTTGAATTCCAATAAGATCCGCGATAGAGTAATTAAACGGTTCGACCTGATGAAACATTATGATATTAATCCGAATTCCCAATATAAAAACACTCACCTTAACCGGGAATATGATAACAATATTACTTTCGGGCGTACAGAATTCATGGCGGTACAAATTTCCGTCATGGATAAAGATCCCCAGATGGCTGCCGATATTGCCAATACGATAGCCGATTTACTCGATTCCATTAAAAATGAGATACAACACGAACGAGCCATGAAAGGATATAAAATTGTGGCAGCCGAATATCTAAAACTGCAGAATCAGATAACGGTAATGGAGGATTCCATGACGACCCTGCGTAAATTAGGTGTTCATGATTATGAAACTCAGGTAGAAATGATTAACCAGCAGTTAGCCAAAGAACTGGCAAAAAATAACAAGGCGGGTATCAAAGCGTTGGATGATAAATTGAACGTATTGGCCCTCTATGGCGGACCCTATGTATCGCTTCGCGATGCTCTGGAAAACGACCGTAAGCAATTGAGTCTGATTAAATCAAAATATGAGGAGGCTAAAATTGATGCTGAAGAAGTATTACCTCAGAAATTTATTGTTAACAGCGCGTTTAAGGCCGAAAGAAAATCATATCCCATACGCTGGCTGATCGTTTTGGTAACCACCATTTCGTCCTTTTTACTCATCAGTATGGGAATTGTTATTTATGAAAATGTTAATAAAAAGCAGATTTAAAAATTACAAATAAACTCTTTATTAGTAAGTCAATAGTTAAAATTATAAAATAATCACAGGATATGGAAAATTATTTTGGCAACTTTAATCTTTTTAAATTGTGTTATAAATGGAAATGGCATTTGATAATTATCGGGGTAATCGCCGCTATTTTTGGAATAATTTTTTCCTCGCCTTTTTTTATTAAACCTAAATACAAATCAATAGCATTGGTTTATCCTTCCAATATTTCCAAATATTCGGAAGAAAGTGAGACCGAGCAGATGCTTCAGTGGTTCGAATCAAGGGATATCGTTGATAGTATGATCAAAAAGTTTGATTTGCCCAAGCATTATGATGTTAAAACAAACGATAAACATTATATGTCGAAAATATATCGGATGTTTGATGAAAACGTAACAGTTGCTAAAACAAAATATGAATCGGTTAAGATTGAAATTTATGATACCGACCCTCAGACGGCCTGTGATATGGTTAATTCCCTGATTGATTTTTACAACCAAAAGGTACAGAAAATACACAGGGAAAAATATCAGGAAGTATTAGCTATAGAAGAAAGCCGGCTCAACGAAAAAAGAGACCAACAGGATTCGTTGATGAAAATTATCAATAATATTCGTACCAAATATGAGTTGATTGATTATGGTATTCAGACCAATGAGGTTACCCGCGGATACTTGGGAACTTTCGACGGTTCAAGCATGGCCCGTGTTAATAAGAAAGAAGTGGGCCGGTTGAAAAACAACATCGAAAAGAAAGGCGATTCGTTATTGCTGATCACGAATCAGATTTCGAGTGTTTCGTCGGCCTACAACAATGATAAAATTTCGTACGAGGATGCTTTGCGTAATGTGAATAAGGTTCAAACCTTTGCTAACATTGTTACCAGTCCTTATCCTGCCGATAAAAAATCCTATCCGTCTCGTTTGCTTATCGTTTTTTATGCCCTTGGAGCTGCGCTTTTCTTTTCCATCATTGTTATTGCTATTATTGATGGGCGAAAAATATTTACTGTAAGTGAGTAAATGTCTGAAATTCAATTAGTAAATTATAAATATCTCTGAATCTGTTACCAATGATAAACAAGAAATTAAGCTTGAACAATAAAGTATTGTGGGTTTATTTAATCAGTTGTTTTATTATTGCTGTTAACTGTATTTTTATCATCAAGGAATTCTGGTTTGGGATGCTTTTGCCTGTGGTTTTTTTACTGGCATATTTATTCTTTTTTAAACTTGATATTTTATTACTGCTGATTCCTTTATTTACACCTCTTGCGATAAATATACGGGATTTCGATATGGGATTTGGAGTATCTCTGCCCACAGAACCTATTCTGTTTGGTATGCTTGTACTCTTTTTTATTAAATTACTATGGGATAAATCGTTCGACCGGAGGATATTGAAGCATCCTGTAACTATCGCCATTGCCTTTAGCTTGGTATGGATGTTTATTACCTCTATAACCAGTTCTATTCCTTTGGTTTCTTTTAAATATTTGATTGCCAGACTCTGGTTTGTTGTTCCTATTTATCTTATGGGTACACAGTTATTTAAAAAATTCAATAACATAAAGTTATTCAGTTGGTTATACGTCTCAACGCTTATAATTGTAATTGCCTATACCATTTATAACCATGCGCAATTCAATTTTAATGAAAAAGCGGGACACTTTGTGATGACTCCGTTTTATAACGACCATACAGCCTATGGAGCCATTCTCGCATTTTTCATTCCTGTTTTTTTAGGTTTTTCCTTTAATGCGAAGTTTAAAAAAAGAACACGGTTTGCTTCCTTTATTGTTTTTAGTATTTTAGTAATAGCCATCATTTTATCGTTTTGCAGAGCAGCTTGGGTTAGTTTGGCTTTAGCATTAATCGTTTATTTTATCATTTTATTTAAGATCAAATTACGTTGGGTATTTCTGAGTATGGGTGCACTCGTCGGACTTTTTTACCTATTTCAGTTCGAGATATTTAATGCACTGGAAAAAAACAAACAAGGCTCTTCAGCCAATTTTGTCGAACATATTGAATCCATAACAAATATATCGTCAGATCCATCTAACCTTGAGCGCATTAATCGGTGGCAATCGGCTTTTCGTATGTACGCGGAACGTCCAATGTTGGGTTGGGGACCAGGAACATACCAATTTGTGTATGCGCCATTTCAGCGTGCAAGGGAAAAAACAATTATCAGTACGAATGCCGGAGACCTTGGAAATTCGCACAGTGAATATTTCGGACCCCTTTCGGAAGAAGGAATACTTGGGATGTTGGCATTTCTGGGAATTGTAATAACGGTAATTTCTACCGGGATGAAAATTTACAAAAGGACAAAGGATAAGGAAATAAAATTATTAAGCCTCATTACATTATTGGCGTTAACTACCTATTTTATTCACGGCATGATGAATAATTTCCTTGATACCGATAAAGCTTCGGTACCTTTTTGGGGCTTTATTGCCATTTTAGTAGCCTTAGATGTCTATCACAACCCCAAGTTTGATAAAGAAATAACGGATGATAAACCGGAATTGCCTGATAAAATTTCCAAAGCATAGCCGTTTTTTCGTATCTTTGCATTGATTAACAATCAATCGTTCTATCGCTCTTCCGGGTAATCGGAAGGGAGGAAAGTCGGGACAACACAGAGTGCCATACTTCTTAAAGGGAAGGTCGCGGCGAAAACCGTGAACAGATAGTGCCACAGAAAATAACCATCCTGTTTTTAACGGGAAAAGGGTGAAAACGCAGGGTAAGAGCCTACGACGGCGGGGGGTGACTTCCGGCGGGGGTAAACCTTATGGGTTGAAAGATCAAATATATCCCGTTAATCATGCAGTTCATTATTGGACCGTATGATTTCTGGGCTGCTCGTTCAGTTTTCATTGAGTGATTGGTGAGATGACGGGAGGGGTAGATCGTTTCAGGTGCTGGGTGACTGACATCGCAGATAAATGATAGAAGCTCCATTTTATGGAGATACAGAATCCCGCTTACAGATTGATTGTTTTATTAATCCTTCCCTTACAACGGGGAAGGATTTTTTATAATATATTCCACATCGTTTCGTTAAGTTATTAAGATTACTTTGTTAATAATTTCTGCTTATAAGCGAATGCCATACTGCTTTTTGATGTATTTTAGTCATCGTTTCAAATCATTATTATGAGGAAAATAAGTATTTGTCTTTTTATCGTTTGTTTGTTGTTCTCTGGGAAATTTACCTCCCTTTATGCTCAGCATACTGCTATTTATTCAAATCCCGACAAAAATTACCGCCTTGCAACGGAACTGTTCGAAAACGAAAAGTTTGGCGCAGCGCTGCAAAAATTTACATCAGTTATCCAACAGGTTAATGATCCGAATTCTATCTTGCAGATTGATGCTGAATATTATGCCGCCTTTTGTGCATTGGAACTTTTTCATGATGATGCCGAATATCGTTTGTTAACTTTCGTTAAAAATCATCCCGATAATCCCAAGGCAAAACAAGCCTATTTCCAGATTGGCAAATTCCAGTACAAGCAAAAAGATTATTCCAAAGCTATCACGGCATTTGAAAAAGTGGATGTTTTTAATCTTAACAATGAAGAATTTGGCGAATTTTATTTTAAAGAAGGTTTCAGCTATTACAAAACCAATAATTTTGAAAAAGCAAAGGCCGATTTTTATAAAATTAAAGAATCGGACTCCGGATATGCTCCTTCAGCCAATTATTATTACGCTCACATTGCCTACCTCGAAAAAAATTACGAGACAGCCCTCCAGGGATTTAAAGAGTTGACAAGTAATGAAACATTTAAAAACATTGTTCCTTTTTATATTGTTCAGATTTATTATATAAAAGGTGATTATGAAGCGTTGCTCCAAACGGCTTTGCCTATCCTTGATAATGAAAAATCGAAGAAGATACCCGATATTGCCCGTCTGGTTGGTGAAGCTTATTATAAAACCGGGAAATATAATGAAGCCATACCCTATTTGGAAATGTATGAGGACAAAACCCGCAGCAGAGTCAGTCCGGCCGAAAAATACCAGTTAGCTTATGCTTATTATAAAACAGCTCATTACGATAAAGCCATCACGCTATTTCAGGATGTTACCTATAATAGTGATTCTCTTGCTCAAAATGCCTGCTATCATTTGGGCGAATGTTACATAAAAACGAATCAGAAACAGTTTGCACGAAATGCCTTTTATTCGGCCTTTAAAATGCCCTTTTATAAGAATATTTGCGAAGATGCATTATATAATTATGCCAAATTATCCTACGAATTGGGTAAAAATCCCTTTAACGAAGCCATTAAATCCTTAAAATTATATATCAATCAGTATCCCGATTCGCCTCGCGTTGACGAACTCTATATCTACTTGGTCAATCTTTTTATCTCTACCAATAATTATAAAGATGCGTTTACTTCGCTCGAAAACATCAAAGTAAAAGACGATAAACTACAAGCTGCCTATCAAAGTATTACCTATAACCGTGGAGTTGAATTGTTCAACGAGGGAAAATACAGCGATGCCATTACCCTTTTAAAGAAATCATTGACATTAACTTACGATAAATTATTGATAGCTAATGCAAGATATTGGGTAGGTGATGCATATTATCGTAGCGGGGATTACGATGAAGCCCTTGCCAATTACCGCACTTTTTTACTGCTACCGAGTGCTTATAATTCTGAAATGTATGGACTTGCCAATTATAACATTGCCTATGTGCATTTTAAAAAGAAAAATTACGACGAAGCCAGCATTTATTTCCGCAAGTATTTGACCGGCAAAACCAAAAAAGACCCCAAATTTACAAACGACACTTATTTACGCCTGGCCGACTGCTATTTTATTAATAAAAAATACAACGATGCGTTGGAAAATTACGACAAGGTGATCGCTTCAGGAATAGCAGATATGGATTATGCTCTTTATCAGAAATCGCTGGTACTTGGTGCACAGGGCAACATGAAAAAGAAAGTCGCTACCCTTGAAGAATTGACATCTAATTATAAAAGATCGTCCTATCAGGGAAATGCCCAATACGAGCTCGGTGTTACTTATTTGGTAACGAATAGTTTGGAAGATGCCATGCGTTGTTTTAAGAACATTGTCAGTGAGTTGCCCCGTAGTCCGTTTGCCAGGAAAGCCAAACTTAAAATCGGGATGATTTACTACAACAACAATCAGAATGAGCTTGCATTACAAAGTCTTAGAGATGTGGTTGATAATCATCCGGGTACACCGGAAGCCAAAGAGGCATTGATTACGATAAAAAACATTTATATCGACATGAACCGTGTGGACGATTATTTTGCCTATACCAAAAAAGTTCCCTATTCCGACGTTTCTTCCTCCGAACAGGATTCTATATCGTATATTGCTGCCGAAAATCTGTATATGAATGGTGATTGTCAGGCTTCGTCGGAGGATTTTGATAAATATATCATCCATTTTCCGCAAGGCTCTTTTATTGTGAATGCCAATTTCTATAAAGCCGAATGCGAATATAAAAACAATCATCCCGAAAATGCCCTGAAGGGATATGAGTTTGTAATAAGTCAGCCTGCCGGTAAGTTCACCGAATCGTCGCTACTGAATGCTGCAAGTATCCATTATTCGTTAAAAAACTATCCGGCGGCTTTAAACGAATACCGGCGATTAAATGAATCTGCCGAATACAAATCAAATGTTATTGAAGCTCTTACCGGGTTAATGAGATGCTATTATTCTTTACAGAAATATGACACCGCTATCTTTGTTTCCGAGAAACTGCTGGGTCAGGAAAAAATTCAGGACAACCTTTCCAATGAAGCTAACCTTACCATAGGTCTTGCCTCGTTGGCTACCAATAATCTGACGCTGGCTAAAGAACAGTTTATGAGTGTTTCTAAAAATTCGCTGAATGAAACGGGGGCGCAGGCCAAATACAACTTGGCTTATATCCTTTATTTACAGGAAAATTATCCGGAAGCTGAAAAAACAGTTTTTGAACTCACCGAAAAATTTTCCTCCTTCGACTATTGGGTTGCTAAAGGCTATATCCTTTTAAGTGATGTGTATGTTAAAATGAATAATCGTTTCCAGGCAAAGCAGACATTGCAAAGTATTATTGATAATTATGAAGGCGAGGATCTGAAAAAAGAAGCCACCGAAAAACTTTATTCTATCATTGAACAGGAAAAAAATGCTAATGCTCCCACCAACAATGGAAATCAATAATCGTCAATTGTAAACCGAAAATATTTTTAAAATAATGAAGAAAAGCATTCAATCCACTTACCGTTTGTTACTTTCATTTTTGATTGGCATTTTATTCGTTTTTACGTCAACCCTGGCTAAGCCGCAAAACAAACCTTACAACGAAGAAGTTACCGTGGTTGCTCCCTATGAACCAACCATTTCCGATGCTTCAAAAATAAACCTGACGCCTTCGCTGTCGCTTTCTAAACCTGAAACGACACCGCTTTCGTATTCTATTCATTCCTTTGTCGTTCCTACTTTTTTTCAAGTGGAACCGATTAAACCTGCCAACATTGCTGGCGAAACCATGCCCGATTTAACCAAAGGCTATGTTAAAGCCGGTTTAGGCAATTACTGGACTCCTTATGTAGAGGCTTTTTATAATAGTTTGCGTAACAATCAGTATGCCTGGGGAGCCCATGTGATGCATTTATCGGAAAACGGGAAAATCAAAGGCTATTCCACTAGCACCAATGGCTTGAGCCAGTTGGATGTATATGGCAAAAAATTCTTTACCAACAAAACGATGCTTTCCGGCGAAATGGGTTTTAGCCGACAAACGTTGCATTTCTATGGCTTCCATCCCGACGATTTTATGGTTCAGCCAGCAAAGGACGATCTCCGTCAACGATTTGCCCTGTTTAATGCTTCGGCGGGATTTCAATCGGATAAATCTGATTTTTCGAAGTTAAATTATTCATCCAAAATAAGTTTCTATCATTTTGCCGATCGCTTTCAAACCGGCGAAACCAACTTGAGCATAAGCGGAGCAGGCGCTATCGATTTTAAGTTATTACCTTTTACCCAAAAACAATCGCTGGGCTTGGATGCACAATGGGATTACTATCATAATGCCGACAGTCTGAAAAAATATAATAATTCCATATTTGCGATTAAACCTTACATCGGCACGCAGTATAATGACTTTTATTTTAAAGTGGGATTAAATCCCGTTATCGAAACGGGCGATGACTCCCGTTTTCACCTCTATCCGGTTGCCTTAGCTTCTCTGAAAGTCATGGACGAAGCATTGGTATTGGAAGCCGGTATTGACGGCGGATTGCAACGAAATAGTTTTAAAGAACTAACGTCTGCCAACCCTTTTGTCAACTCCGATATAACGCTTAAAAATGCTAACAATAAATTCAGAATTTTTGCAGGAATAAAAAGCCGTTTATCCTCCAATATTGATTTGAAGGCAAGCATTTCATCCTCCCGTATCAATGACTTCCCGTTCTTTATTGCCGATACCCTGAACGTTTACAAAAACCGTTTTCTGGCGGTTTATGACGATATAAACCTCTTTAATATTCATGCAGAAGCCGCTCATAACCTTGGTGATAAGTTGGTGCTGACACTGAAAGCCGATTATTTTCATTATTCAATGGATAAACTGAGCAAGCCATGGAATTGCCCGGATTTTAAATTCAATTTTTCGGCAAAGTATAAATTTCTGGGAAAATTTACGGCTACCTCCGATATATATGCCTGGAGCAAAATGTATGCAAGGGGATGCAATATCATAGATTTTGATGGCCCTATCGTTAATTTGCAGGAAGAAGATATAAAAACGGTGAAAGGAGCCGTGGATGCAAACCTTGGATTGGAATACCGTTATTCCAAAAAAATCTCCGGTTTTGTAAATTTAAATAATATGCTAAATACCAGGTATTTCCAATATTATGACTATCCTTCGCAACGTTTTAATTTTATGCTGGGAGCCACCTATTCATTTTGAACAAAATTATTAACATCTACCATGCGTAATTGTTAATAAAATCAATGGTTTCTTCGCATTTTTATGTAGTTTATTTCCTTATTTCTTCGTAATTTTGTAGCTTCTTAAAATAAGTATAATTAATTGATTATGACGGATAAACAAAAAAATAGTGATGCACAGGATAATTACACTGCCGAGAATATTCAGGTACTGGAAGGATTAGAAGCTGTAAGGAAACGTCCTGCGATGTATATTGGTGATGTGAGTGAAAGAGGACTGCATCATTTAGTATACGAAGTGGTTGATAATTCGATAGATGAGGCGATGGCTGGCTATTGCAATAAAATTGATGTAGCCATCAATCCCGATAATTCCATTACCGTAATAGACAACGGGCGTGGCATACCTACCGATTGGCACGAAAAAGAACAAAAATCAGCATTGGAAGTGGTAATGACAGTTCTTCATGCCGGCGGAAAATTTGATAAAGGTTCCTATAAAGTTTCCGGTGGCTTACACGGTGTAGGCGTATCGTGCGTGAATGGACTTTCGGAACACCTTACCGTAAGAGTATTCCGTCAGGGAAAGGAGTTTAAACAGGAATATGAATGTGGCAAACCGCTTTACGCAGTTAAAGAAGTTGGCGAATCGGATAAATCCGGCACCGAAGTTACCTTTAAACCCGATGCTACTATTTTTAATACAGTAATTTATAATTATGACATTTTAGCTTCGCGATTACGCGAACTTGCTTTTCTTAACAGGGGAATCACCTTAAACCTGATTGATTACCGAGAAAAAGATGAAAATGATAATTATCCCACTGATGTTTATCATTCCGATGAAGGGTTGAAGGATTTCATTGAATATTTGGATGGCAACCGCGAATGCCTGATGCCTGACCCGATATGTATAGAAGGTGTTAAAAACGAGGTTCCTATAGAAGTTGCCATGCAGTATAATACTTCTTTTTCAGAAAATATTCATTCTTACGTTAATAATATCAATACCCATGAAGGGGGAACCCATTTAGCCGGTTTCCGCCGTGCACTTACCCGCACACTGAAAAGCTATGCCGAAAAATCGGGGATGCTTACCAAATTGAAATTCGATATCAATGGCGACGATTTCCGCGAAGGACTTACTGCGATTATTTCGGTTAAAGTACAGGAACCCCAGTTTGAAGGTCAGACCAAAACCAAACTCGGCAACTCAGATGTGATGGGAATTGTTGATCAGTTGGTAGGCGAAAAACTAAACTACTACCTCGAAGAGAATCCCAAGGAAGCCAGAATTATCGTAAATAAAGTTATTCTTGCCGCCACGGCACGTCATGCAGCACGTAAGGCAAGAGAACTGGTACAGCGTAAAGGCATTCTTTCCGGTTCAGGTTTGCCTGGCAAGTTGTCCGATTGCAGCGAACGAGATGCCACGTTATGTGAAATCTTCCTTGTTGAAGGCGATTCTGCAGGTGGAACGGCTAAACAGGGCCGCGACCGCAAATTCCAGGCTATACTGCCCCTGCGCGGTAAAATTCTTAACGTTGAAAAGGCCATGCAGCACAGAGTTTTCGAAAGTGAAGAAATCAAAAATATATATACAGCCCTCGGTGTGAGTGTAGGTACCGATGATGATACCAAGGCACTTAACTTAAATAAACTCCGCTATCATAAAATCATTCTCATGACCGATGCTGATGTGGATGGAAGCCATATCGATACACTGATTCTTACTTTTTTCTTCCGCTACATGAAAGAGCTTATCGAACAAGGCTATGTATATATTGCTACTCCACCGCTCTATCTGATTAAAAAGGGAAAAGAAGAGGAATATTGCTGGACAGAAGAACAACGTCTGGAACTTGTACAAAGATATTCCACCAATGGCGATGATAAAGGCGTTCATATACAGAGGTATAAAGGTCTTGGTGAAATGAATGCCGAGCAATTGTGGGTAACCACCATGAATCCTGAGTTCCGTACCCTGCGCCAGGTCAATATTGAAAATGGCACCGAAGCCGACCGGACATTCTCTATGCTTATGGGCGATGAAGTTCCGCCCCGTCGCGAATTCATCGAGAAAAATGCCAAATACGCTAAAATTGATGCTTAGTTTTCGATAGCCTGGTTCAAAAACTGGTTTATCGGCAACATCGCCTTAAAAATCATAATACTATATTCCATCAGATCGTTGGAATATAGTATTTTTTCGTTTAGAGAATGACTAAAAGTGATGCTTCGGTATTTTAAAAGATCAATATTGGGAAAATCAACCGGAAAATCTTTGGGTGGTTTTTTCATCTTATCAAAGTCGTCGAGTGTTCCGAAATATTTTATAAAATCATCAGAACCAATGATCTGTTTAAACGTTTCACAGTTGAAATATATTTCTTTCCTTATTTTTTTAACTATTTCCGGCTGCGGCAGATAAATGCCTCCGGCTACAATGGAAGTGCCGGGTTCCAGATGAAAATAGTATCCAGCCTTACCGCCTTTTCGGCCTCCGGCTGCCATATATCCTCCAAAATTGGTTTTATAAGGCGTTTTGTCCAGCGAAAATCGAATATCGCGGAATATTCTGAAAACACAATTTTTAGCATTTAACAGCCCGATGCTGCCGTCGAATTTGGCAATTTCGGGGATGAGCTGATTGATGAAACACTCAAATTCTTTTTTTACTTCGTCGTACCATGTTTTGTTTTGCGTGAACCATTCACGGGTATTATTTTCCTTAAGCTGTGTGAGAAAATCAAGACAATTTTTTGTATTCATGCGATTTTTTTTCGCAAAAGTATAAAAAATTAAAGTATATTAGTAGCCTTAATTTTTTCGATGAAAGTCTATATTTTGCTTGTTATCGGAATAATTTTCGGGGCTTCCGTAAGTTTTGCAGCCCACGAAAACAGCCCTGCCGGCGGACGAGGCGCTGGTATGGCCAATGCTTCGGTATGTCTTTCCGATTTTTGGGCCGTGCAGAATAATCAGGCGGCTTTAGCCGGCCTCCGGACGATAACTGCTGGAGCTTTTTACGAAAACCGGTTTTTGGTGAAAGAGCTAAGCCTGAAATCAGCGGCATTTATTTTACCTGTTAAATCCGGAGTATTTGGCTTAACGACTTCCTATTTTGGCTATTCGCTTTATAATGAAACCAAAACCGGAGTATCATTCTCCAAACAGTTGGGAAAATGGCTTTCAGCCGGCGTTCAACTGGACTATTTAACCGTTCACCTTGGCGATAATTATGGTAAAAAGAATGCTTTTACTTTTGAAGCCGGCATACTCGCTTCATTGACAAAGGATCTCACCTTTGGTTTTCATGTCTTTAATCCGGTACAGGTAAAACTTTCCGGCGATTATCCCGAACGCATCCCGGCAGTTATCCGTACAGGTTTTTCCTATGCGTTTTCCGAAAAAGTATTGGCTGCTTTGGAAATTGAAAAAAATAGCAATGAAAAACAACAGTTTAAAGCTGGCTTGGAATATAAAGTAATACAAAGCGCCTATATCAGAGCCGGTATAGCAACTAATCCGACCATGGAAAGTTTTGGTTTCGGGCTGGATTTTAAAAATTTCACCATTGATTTTGCATCGTCGGTTCACCAGGTTCTGGGCTTTAGCCCGCAGGCTTCAGTTATCTATCATTTTTTGTCCCATAAATAAATCCATGGTTCCTTATGAATCATTTAAAGCGTGTTGCTATCGGTCTGCTCCTCCTTTTCGGAATATTTTATTTCTTGCCTGATGCTTTTGCGCAAAACGAGGAAATGCCGGGAGCCGTTGATCAGGATATGGAAAACCTGACGGAGAGCCTGAATGCCACTGTTGATTTTACCGACCTGACTGAACATTTGATTTTTCTTCAAAAACATCCGCTAAACCTGAATTCGGCAGATGCCGAAGAACTTAAAAATATATATTTTCTTAATGATATTCAGATAAATAATTTGCTCACTTACCGGGAAGTTTACGGAAAATTTCTTTCGGTGAATGAACTGTTGGCGGTGGAAGGTTTTTTGGCGGATGATATACACAGACTTATGCCTTATGTTACCGTATTGCCGGTGGCTGAACGGATAGTGATTAGTCCCCGGCGATTGATGAACGACGGCCGGAGCGAATTGTATTTGCGTTATCAACGCACAATTGAGCAACAACAGGGTTATGCCCCAATCAGCGATTCGCTTTTACGCTTAAATCCCAATGTTCGTTATCTGGGAAGTCCCGATAAGCTTTATTTGCGTTATATTTATGAATTTTATGATGATGTTCGTTTTGGTATCACCGCTGAAAAAGATGCTGGTGAAGAATTTTTTCGGGGAACCCGGAAGAATGGATTCGACTTTTACTCGGCTCATCTGTATCTTAAAAACATAAGAAAACTAAAGACGCTATCGGTTGGCGATTATCATTTGCAATTCGGACAGGGGCTGACGATGGGTTCTGTTCTTTCCATTGGTAAATCGGCAGACGCTGTTAACGTCAGACGGATAGCCAAAGGTATTACGCCAAGCAGTTCAGTAAATGAGTTCATGTTTTTCAGAGGAATAGCCGCCACCTATCAGTTAGGCAATTTTGAACTTAGCGGTTTTTATTCCGGACGAAAACTGGATGCCGGCATAAAGGATACTACCGGAGGGGACATTATCCTGGGTTCGGTAAAAGAAACCGGATACCACCGCACACCCGCTGAACTTGAAAGCGAAAAAAAGATAAAACAAACAGTTGCCGGCGGACACCTCTTGTATAAAAACAATAATTTCAGGCTCGGTTTCACCGCCTTTGAAACGATGATGAATAAAAATACAAACACGAGCGACGAATTGTACAATATTTTTGCGTTTGATGGAAAAAACAACTTCAATGCCGGTTTGGATTATGACTATTTTTACAAGGACTGGAATGTCTTTGGTGAGATTTCGCGCAGCCAAAATGGAGGAATGGCGCAGATTCATGGGCTTACGGCTTATCTGGATGAACGTTTGCTGTTAACGGCTGTTTACCGTAATTATCGTAAGGATTATCAGAATGCATTTTCCAATGCTTTTGGCGAAAGCTCAACAAATATGAATGAAAAAGGCTTTTATCTGGGATTTGATGCAAAATTGCATCCATACTGGAGCCTAAGCGGCTATGGCGATTTTTTTACGTTCCCCTGGCTTAAATATCGTGTGGATGCTCCTTCGCGAGGTTCGGAATATCTTGCAGGTTTAAACTTTACACCATCCGACCGTCTTGTCTTTGTTTTCCAGTTTCGCCAAAAAATTAAACAAATTAACCATGCTGGCGATTTATCGGAAATCAATTTTACGGACGAAACCCGCAAACAAGCGTTTCGTTTACGGATGAATTTTGCTCCTTTTCCTTCTGTTACGCTCAAAAGCAGGATAGAGTATGTGGAAAATTTTCTTCCGGATGCTAAAAAATCCGGTGTCTTGATTTATCAGGAGATGCAATATAAAAGTAAAAAATGGTCGCTGATGTCTGGTTATGGACTGTTTGATACCGATAGTTACGATGAACGGATTTACGTATACGAAAGTGATGTGCTGAATGCCTTTTCCGTGCCTTCGCTCTATGACAGGGGAAGTCGTTTATATATTTTTATGGCTTACAATCCGCTTAAAAATCTGGATATTTGGATTAAATATTCACGAACCCGCTTTGATAACAAACAGGTTACGGGTACGGGACTGGAGGCCATCCAAGGCAACCATCAGTCGGAAATAAAAATCCAGACGAGGATAAAATTTTAATAATTCATTGTATTTCTCAACTTATTTGTAAATTAGCCCCCTGAAATTCTAAACAATAATGATGAAATATCCATAATGGCAATGCTAATACAAACCGAAATAATATTTTATGGATATTCCATGTGACCAATAAATTAATAAATTAATAACACATGAAAATTGGAATTATTGGCGGTTCCGGCCTGGAGAAACTCAACATTTTCAATCAGGTAAAAGAAATCTCTGTCGAAACTGCTTATGGCTTGCCGAGCTCGACGTTTTTTTCGGGTACGTTTGACGATAAGGAAATTTTTATCCTCTCGCGGCACGGACGCGATCATACGATCAGCCCTACACATGTAAATAACCGGGCAAACATCAGCGCACTAAAGCAGTTGGGTTGTCAGTATATCATCGCTTCCACAGCTTGCGGTAGCCTGAGGGAGGAAATACACCGCGGCGATCTGGTGCTTGCCGATCAGTTTATTGATTTCACCCGTTTCCGTAAAAATACTTTTTTCGATACCTTTGAAAACGGTAACCTGGGGCATGTGGCAATGCCAGACCCTTTTTCTGAAGAATTGCGTAAACGTATTCTTGCCTGTGCCCGTGAGATGAATATTACGATGCATCCGTCGGGAACCATTATCACCATTGAAGGACCACGTTTTTCCACCCGCGCCGAATCGAAGATGTTTCGCTTGTGGGGTGCCGATATTGTGAATATGAGTACCGCTCCTGAAGCTATGCTTGCTAACGAAGCCGACATTTCCTATGCCGCTATTGCCATCAGCACCGACTATGATTGCTGGAAACACGATGAAGAGCCGGTAACCTGGGAAGAGGTACTTAGGGTGTTTGATCAGAATGTGCATCTTCTTACGTCGTTGATCATGAAAGTAGTTAAAGGTTTATAAAGTTTATAAAGTTTGAAGGTTTATAAAGTTATAAGGTTTGTAAGGTTTATAAGGTTTGTAAGGTGTGATGATTAAAAATGTTAGTTTTTTATTATTAGCTAAAAGCCAATAACAATAAAAAAATAAGGAATGATAGAAATAAATGAAGTGAAATGCCGGAGGGATTTACGCAAATTTATCCATCTCCCGGAAAAAATACATAAAAATCATGCTAACTGGCTTCCGCCGATTTATTTTGATGAATGGAATTTTTTTAATCCAAAAAAAAATAAATCCTTCGATTACTGCGATACTATTTTATTGCTTGCTTATAAAGATGGAAAAATAGCAGGACGCATTATGGGCATTATCAACCGCAGGTATAACCTGCTGCGTAATGAAGCCCACGGAAGATTCGGTTACCTGGAGTGTTATGATGATACTGAAGTATCGCATGCCCTTATTAAAGCCATCGAGGACTGGGCAAAGGAAAAAGGTATGAAAAAGCTTATCGGTCCGTATGGCTTTTCCGACAAGGATCCCCAAGGACTGATGATCGAAGGTTTTGAACATCCTCCCATCATTGATGCGCCGTGTAACTTCCCTTACTTAGTTAACCTGGTGGAGCAGGAGGGATATGCCAAAGAGGTGGATTGCCTGATTTATAAATATGATATACCCGAAAAATTCCCCGACCTGCATACCCGTATCATCGAGCGTTTCCACGAAAAATCGGATTTCCGCGTCATCGAATTTACCAAACGAAGCCAGATAAAATCGTATATCATTCCTGTACTTAAGCTGATGAACGAAGGCTACAGCCATATTTATGGGTTTGTTCCCCTCGACGACAGGGAAATGAACGACTTTGCCGCCCGCTATATGCCCTTGCTCGACCCACGCTTTCTTAAAGTGGTTGCCAAAGGCGACGAAATTGTCGGGTTTGTTATCGGATTGCCATCACTGACCCAAGGCATACAAAAATGCCGGGGCCATATTCTGCCATTTGGTTTTTTCCAGATCATATGGACGGCCAAAAGGTCGAAACAACTCGACATGATGCTTGGTTCTATAAAACCGCAATTCCAGGGACTCGGACTGGAAATACCTATGGGGTTGCAATTACTCGAATCCGCCCGCAAAGCAAAGATGAAAACGATGGAAGTGCACCTTATCCTCGAAACCAACAACAAGATGATTGCCGAAGTGGAAAAAATAGGAGCAAAGGTTATAAAACGATTCAGGGTTTTTCAGAAAGATCTTTAGATTATCAGACTGGACTAAACCAATTTATCCGGTGGATGTACTATCGCAGATGCAGGTGTGCAGTGGCGGGAGTAGGTCCACCGTTTTTTTAGTTATAAAACAGATATTAAAATCTTAAATTTTTCATTGTGAAATAAAAAAGTATTTTAACTTTGTATGCGATAATAAAATTTATAAAGCAATCAAAAGTTAAAGCCGATGAAAAAATTATTACTCTTCACATTATGGTGCGCTTTGTCGTTACCTTTATGCTACGCTCAAAAACAACATTTTCCAAAACAGAATATTGTTGAAAAAAAAATTCAGCAGCTTCGCGAACAAGCTAAAGAAAGCTTTCAAATGCACAAAAGCGGTTCGATATCTTTGCTGCCCGGTAATTCTGTTTATCGCCCCGATTCCATGTTGGGTTATCAGTGGAATAGCCAATGGATACTTAATTCAAGAGAAAAGGTAGTTGCCGTAAACGACAGCGGAAAAATACTCGAAGATATTTTTCAGAAAAAAGATGAAAATGAACAATGGCAAGATTCAACTCATTATGTGTATGAATTCAATCAGCAGCAAAATGAAACATACAATCTCGTCCAGTTATGGAATATCCCAACCAATTCCTGGGTTAATAAAAGAAAATCAGAACGAGTTTTTGATGGAACCGGATTAAATTCGCTGGAATGGAATGGCTATCGTTGGGATGCAAGCTATGGATGGATCCTTATGATTAACGATACCTGTACTTATTATAATGATAATAAAATTCATTCTGATAATATGTTATATTGGGATGGAAACCATCCTTCAATGTTGATAAGTTCTTATTATATGGAATATACCCCTTTGGGAAACCCATTGACACTTTTATTTAAATATTGGAGATCGGATTCCATTGTTGCCAATGGACAAAAGGTCATTTATTCTTACAATGCGAATGAGAATACTATTATTGAAATAACGGAACAGGAATGGGATACTACGGCTAACGACTGGGTTAACTCAATCCATGGCATTCCAACATACGACAATGGCTTATTAGTGGAATTGAATTATTTTGAATGGAATTCTTATACACAAAGCTGGGATAACACCCCTTATGAAAAAGATATTTATTCTAATGACGAGTCAGGACGTTGCGTTCAGGAAATTGATCAATATTGGGATGGTGCAGCATGGGTTAACGATATGCGCTATCAGTACCAATACGATCAAAATAATAATGTTCAGACATACAATGAAGCACTATGGTTTGCTGCAAATAATCAATGGCTGGTTCAGAATTATTATATGAAGGATGATAAGGGAAATTACTTGGAAAACTATTCTATGAACTTTGACTCATCTACAGGGATAGCTAATGATGGTAGCCGGGATGTTTTTAATTATAACGATGATGAAAGCTTAAATTATCAAAATTCTTATACATGGGACAGCCAAGCTAATCATTGGGCTGTTACAGATTCTTCTCAATATTATTATTCCGCACTTCATTATGGTATTAACGAAAATCAGAAGGAAAATGCCTTTTGCAACTTCCCTAATCCTTATACCATAGGGCAGACGGTCAATTGCAATCAACTGAAACCGGGAGAGAACTACCGGATAATAGTTTATAATTCCAACGGAGCAATGGTCAACAGCCAAACGATTACCGGCGGACAATCCTTTGCCATCCGCTATCCGTTACCTGACGGGTTGTATCTGATAACCGTCAGCGGGAAGGAAGGCGTGATTTACCGGAATAAACTTTTAATTGTTAAATAAACTAAAACCCGTCAGGCTTTTAAAACCTGACGGGTTATTTTCATTTTCAACGATTGAAAACCTTCTCCCAAATTTATAGGTCGAACTTTAACGGTTGAAAACCTTCTCGAATTTTTGCAGGCTGAATTTTAATGGTTGAAAACATTCTCGCATTTTTGCAGGCTGAATTTTAATGGTTGAAAACCTTCTCGCATTTTTGCAGGCTCAACTTTAACGGTTGAAATCTGCCTCGCATTTTTGCAGGCTTAACTTTAACGGTTGAAAACCTTCTCGCATTTTTGCAGGCTTAACTTCAACGGTTGAAAATCTTCTCGCATTTTTGCAGGCTCAATTTCAACGGTTGAAAAGCTTCTTCTTATTTTTTAATAAACAAAAACCCGTCAGGTTTTTAAAACCTGACGGGTTTATTTGCATTTTTAACGGTTGAAAATATCTTTCAAAACCTGTAGGTTCAATGCTATTGATTCCCGAAAACGATTCCGTTTTCGTTAGCATCCACTTCGATAGCGGAATCTTTATGAATAACGCCGCTAAGGATTTGTTTCGATAATTCGTTCAGTACCGAGCGCTGGATTATCCGTTTCAGCGGACGGGCGCCATATTGCGGGTCGAAACCGGCATCGGCTAACCATTTTATGGCTTTTTCGGTAACTGTTAGTTTAATGTCGTTTTTCGCCAGCATTTCTTTCACCTGGTTGAGCTGCATACCGACAATCTGATGAATTTCGTTTAGCGAAAGCGGTTTGAACATAATGGTCTCATCGATACGGTTCAGAAACTCGGGACGTATGGTCTTTTTCAGCAGGTCGAACACTTCGTTTTTGGTTTTTTCCATCAGCATTTCGCTGTTGTCAGGAGTCATCCGGCTGAATTCTTCCTGTATCAGTTGCGAGCCGATGTTGGAAGTCATAATAATGATGGTATTCTTAAAGTCGGCAGTCCGGCCTTTGTTGTCGGTAAGTCTTCCGTCGTCCAGCACCTGAAGAAGGATGTTGAACACATCGGGATGCGCTTTTTCGATTTCATCGAGCAATACGACCGAGAACGGTTTACGGCGTACTTTTTCGGTAAGCTGTCCGCCTTCTTCGTAACCCACATATCCCGGAGGCGCACCGATGAGTCGTGAAACGGTATGGCGTTCCTGGTATTCCGACATGTCTATTCGCACTAATGAATTCTCGTCATTAAACAGAAATTCGGCAAGGGCTTTGGCTAATTCGGTTTTTCCCACGCCGGTAGTTCCCAGGAAAATAAACGAACCGATAGGTCGCCGGCTATCCTGCAATCCGGCACGGCTACGGCGAATGGCGTCGGCAAGGGCTTCGATGGCTTCGTCCTGTCCCACTACGCGTTTATGCAGTTCCTTTTCGAGATTCAGTAATTTTTCGCGTTCGCTTTGAAGCATACGACTTACGGGAATACCCGTCCAGCGGCTTACTATTTCAGCAATTTGTTCGGAACCGATTTCTTCGTTAATCAACGGGGTGTCGCCCTGAAGTGCGGTGAGCTTGGTTTTTAGATCCACCAGTTCCTTTTCGGTCTGTTTTATTTTGCCATAGCGAAGTTCGGCAACTTTACCATAGTTGCCTTCGCGTTCGGCCTGGTCGGCTTCAAGCTTATCGTTTTCAATATCGTTTTTCTTCTGCTGGATGGCTTCCACCACTTCCTTTTCCGATTTCCATTTGGCTTTTATCGTATTGCGCTGATCGTTGAGGTTGGCAAGTTCTTCGTTGAGTCCCGAAAGTTTTTGCTTGTCGCTTTCCCGTTTGATGGCTTCGCGTTCAATCTCAATCTGGCGGATTTTACGTTCGATTTCATCCAGTTCCTCCGGCACCGAATCTATTTCGATACGGAGCTTAGAAGCGGCTTCATCAATCAGGTCAATGGCTTTATCGGGCAAAAAACGGTCACTGATGTATCGTTGCGACAATTCTACAGCCGCAATGATGGCCTCGTCTTTAATTCTTACGTGATGATAGGTTTCATAACGTTCCTTCAGTCCACGGAGAATAGAAATGGCATCCAGCGTATCGGGTTCGTCCACCATCACAATCTGGAAACGACGTTCGAGGGCTTTATCTTTTTCAAAATATTTCTGATATTCCTTTAACGTGGTGGCTCCTATGGCACGCAATTCTCCACGGGCAAGAGCCGGTTTCAGAATGTTGGCTGCATCCATCGCTCCTTCACCGCCTCCGGCGCCGACAAGGGTATGAATTTCGTCAATAAAAAGCACGATTTCTCCTTCCGATGAAATTACTTCTTTTATTACACTCTTCAGACGTTCTTCAAATTCACCTTTATATTTAGCCCCGGCAATCAGGGCGCCCATATCAAGCGAAAAAATTTGCTTCGATTTCAGATTTTCGGGCACATCGCCATTGATAATACGATGCGCTAATCCTTCGGCTATGGCTGTTTTGCCCACGCCGGGTTCGCCGATAAGGATAGGATTGTTTTTTGTCCTTCGCGAAAGAATTTGCAGAATACGTCGAATTTCTTCATCGCGTCCAATAACGGGATCAAGCTTACCGGAACGGGCTAACTCGTTCAGGTTACGGGCATATTTATTCAGTGCATTGTAGGTTTCTTCGGCAGTCTGGCTTTTTACCGAAGAGCCTTTACGCAAATCCTTGATGGCGGCAATCATATCCTTACGGTTAATACCGTAATCCTTCATCAGGTTGGCGGTTTTATCGTTACCGGCTAAAATGCCTAAGAGAATGTGTTCGATGGAAACAAACTCGTCGTTAAAATCCTTAAGGTATTGATTGGCTTTTTGCAAAGCCGAAGAAGCATCGGATGATAAATAGGGCTCGCCGCCAATTACTTTTGGAAAGGAATCCAATATTTTATCCAGTTCACGGGTAAAGGCCTGAATGTTGACATTAAGTTTTTTAAGCAGGTAAGGAGTTACATTTTCATCCACCGAAAGTATTCCTTTCAGCAAATGACTACTTTCAATAGCCTGATGTTGGTAAGCCTGTGCGATTTCCATTGCTTTTTGCACAGCTTCCTGCGATTTGATGGTAAAATTGTTTAAATTCATGGTCAAAAGTTTATGGTTTTATATGGAACATCAAAAAACGGGCCGGAAGAAGGAAAATGGGAAAACCCTGAAAGAAAGTCATAATTTATTGAAATATAACTGTCTTTTTGACGTTTTATTTTTTAAACGAAAGATTGTGATGTCAAATGTTAAGCTGATATTGATTAATTTTATATTTTCGCTTCCAAATTATAATTCATGAAGAAAACGGTTTTCCTGACAGTTTTGTTTTTTAGCTTTATATCAATAATATATTCGCAAACCTTACAATTGCCTGATACCGTAAGAGGGTGTCAGCATAATCCGGTAACGCTGGATGCCGGTGCCGACTTTGAAACCTATTTATGGAGTACGGGAGATACTTCTCGGACAATAGCTGTTACAACGGCAGGAAGATATTCGGTTACGGTTACCGATACCACGGCTATTCATGCCACACAAAAAGATAGTACTTTTGTAACTTTTTTGCAATTTAGCATTTTACCTCAGGATACGTTGCTGATTTGTCCCGACAGTGTTACGCTGACAGTAGTGCCATCAGATTTATGGTGCGTTTGGTCCACCGGAACTACTACCAATTCAATAAAAGTGAAGCCTAAGCAGACAACAAAATATTGGGTAACGGTAAATGATGGCGCTTCTGTATGTACCGATACGGTAGAAGTGAAAGTACAGGCTCCGTATCATGTGTTTATGGAACAATTTTATAAAGGCTGTGCCGATACCTGCGATGGGCAGTTCAGGGCAAAGGTTACCGGAGGAGCGCCACCTTACCATTTGTTATGGGATAGTCATGCGGCATTGTTTGATACGATTGCGGTGGATCTATGTCCCGGCGACCATCAGTTTACGGTTACCGATAATAACGGTTGCCGCTTCGACACCGTTTTTACTGTAGAAGCATATCCGGCTGCAAAGATTGAGATTCAAACCGATCCGGATTCTGTTTTCTTACAAAATCCCACCGTTAAATTTTCATTTACCGAATCCGAAGGCTCTCAGGTCAGCGACTGGCAATGGAACTTTGGCGACAGCACTACTTCAAAGGAACACGACCCTTCGCATACCTATATTGCTATTAAAAAATATTACAAACAGGATGTCAAGTCATACCAGATATCGTTATGGGTAAAAAACGAAAACGGTTGCGATACTACGTATGTTGTCGAATTGCCCATTGAAGAAATAAAACTTAAAATTCCCAATGTTATTACGCCCAGTAGGGACAACAACCATTACTTTGTCATTAAAGACCTTGATGAATATATAAGTACTCAGTTGATTATTTTCGACCGATGGGGCAGAAAAGTGTATGATAAAAACAATTATGACAGTTCATGGGATGGTGGTGGTTTATCCGATGGAGTTTATTATTATATTCTTAAATGTCAAGGCTATTTTAAAAACGATGCTTTTAAAGGCTCAATTACGATAATCCGTTAATCAATAGTTGAATTTAATGTTATTGTCCGTTACGTCCGACTGATATTCCGGTTTGTTTTCTTCTTTCTTTTCGGGTTGTTCCGGCAGTAATTCGCCCGATGGAGAATATTTGGCATATTCTGGGTTTTCTTCTTCTTCCTCCTCTTCTTCGTGCCATTCGTATTTTTTACGTTGAATGCCATCATTATGATAATAAATTGCCAGAACGAATCCTGAAATCAATCCCATAAGGTGCGATTCCCAGGAAATGTTCTTGTCAGGAAAAAACTGTGGAAATATTCCCCAGATTATACTTCCGTAAAGGAAAATAACCAATAACGAAAATGCCATTAACCGGGGTTCGCGGCGTATCAGCCCGCTGAAGAGATGAAAACTTGCCAGTCCATAAACCAAGCCGCTTGCTCCGATATGAGGAGCTTCACCGCGGGCAAACAGCCAGACCCATAACCCAACCATAAACCAGTTCAGGAAAAAAATTCGGAAAGCAATCTCCCGGTAAAAGTAAAATAATCCGGCAGTTAAAACAAATAATGGCAGAGTGTTGGAACCAAGATGTGCAAAGTCGGCATGGATGAGAGGGGCGGTAAAAATGCCGATGAGTCCCCATGCTTTTAAAGGAAGAATTCCCAAAAAAGTCAGGTCGAAGACAAAAAAAACTTCAGCAGCTTTTATTATCCAAAGGATAACGATTAAAAGGAAAGGAAAAATCAGACTTCTTATCAGTTTATTTCGCTCGTTCTGCATAGGAATTACGTTTGAGGAATTGAAGTATCAATAATCAGGCCTGAGATGTTAATTTTTCCAAAAACCAAATTTAGGCTTCAAATATAATGGATTTTATACTATTTTTGATGTCTGGTTCAGAAGGAATTTTTTTTACCATGTAATTTTGTCAGCTTGTCTTCGTTTCCCTTTTTTATCTGGGTTGCAAAATAATCGAAAACATTTTAAACTAATTTTTTTAACAATAAAATAGCGTTTATGAAAAATAGACTTTTCCGTCAGTCAGTATTTATTCTGGTTTGTTTTGTTTCTGCGTGCTTACCCTTTGCGGGAAAAGCTCAGAATTTTGATTCCAAAATGACTTTTCAGAAATTTGCTGCTGCCATACAAATTATCCGTTATGCTTATGTGGATACGGTGAACGAACCCAAACTTACGGATGCCGCTTTAACAGAGATGCTAAAAGAACTTGATCCTCACTCTGTTTATATTCCAAAGTCAGAATTAAATGAAGCCAATGAGCCTCTTACAGGTTTTGATGGCATTGGTGTCCAATTTCAGATATATAAAGATACAATTTTGGTCGTTGGGGTTATCGTTGGCGGACCGTCCGAAAAAGTGGGCGTGATGGCAGGCGATAAAATCATAAAAATAAACGGGGAAGATGCCTACGGAAAAAAGGTGAACAACAAACTGGTGATGGAGAAACTTAGAGGTAAAAAAGGTACTCAGGTCAACGTTAGTATCTTTCGTAAGGGCAGGAAGGGGCTGATTGATTTCGTGATTACTCGCGATAAAATTTCGCCATTCAGCATTGATGCCGCTTTTATGGCTACACCTCAGATAGGCTATATCAAACTCAGCCGTTTTTCCGAAAGTTCGACCAAGGAATTTCTGGAAGCTCTCGACAAGCTCAAGGCCAAAGGGATGAAAAGCCTCATCCTCGACCTCCGTGGAAATGGTGGTGGATATATGAATATTGCACTTGACCTTGCTAACCAGTTTGTAGAAAAGAACAAGCTCCTGTTATATACCGAAGGGTTGCGTAGCCCACGCCAGGATTTTTATTCCGATGCCAATGGTAAATTTGTGAACGGTAAACTGATAGTTCTGATCAATGAAGGTTCTGCTTCGGCAAGCGAAATTGTTTCCGGTGCCGTACAGGATCTGGACCGTGGACTTATCGTTGGAAGACGGTCATTTGGAAAAGGGTTGGTTCAGCGTCCGTTTATGCTGCCCGATAGTTCAGTCATCCGTTTGACCACCGCCCGTTATCATACGCCTACTGGAAGGTGCATCCAGAAATCGTATGCTTCCGGCGTTGATGATTATTATGAAGATTTATACAAACGATTTAAACACGGCGAATTACTTAACCCCGACAGTATTCATTTTCCCGATTCCCTCAAATATTATACTCCGGCCAAACGCGTGGTTTACGGTGGCGGTGGTATTATGCCCGACATTTTTATTCCCTGGGATTCTACCAAAATTTCCGATTATTATGCCGACCTGATCCGCAAAGGTATTTTAAACCAGTTTACCACTCAATATGTTGAAGATCATCGTGCCGATTTTAAAAACCTTTATCCTGATCTGAAAACTTTTTCTGATGGTTTCCAGTCCGATCAGGCTTTCCTGAAACAGTTTACCGATTTTGCCGAAAAGGAGGGCGTAAAATTGGATGAAAAAGGATTCCAGACTTCCGAAAAATACATCCGACTTGTGCTTAAAGGACTTATTGCCCGCAACCTTTTCGAAATAAGTTCCTATTACGAAATGGTAAGTCCACTTGATGAAGAGCTTCAAAAATCAATCGAATTGATTCAGGATGATGCGTTATTCAAAAAACTAAAGATTAAATACTAATTCGATGATGTTTCTGGGAAACAGATTTATAATTCTGTTTCCCTTATTTTTTTTCCAGATATTATATTTAAAATCAAACCACTTCTGTGATTTTGTTGTCTATAACCGTTTTGTTCTGTCATGAACAATTGTTGTTCGTTTGCGAACAATAGCTGTTCAATAAATGACATTTCCTGGAAATTTTTTATTGTTTATTTGCTTTCAATTTATTGAAAAATAATATGATATATTCTTTGGCACGAAGTGTGAATAAGAATGTACGAAGGCAAGACCTTCAAAAAAATCAAACCAAAAAACATTAACCAAAAAATGGAGGAACAAAACCATGAAAAAATCAATTATTTTAATCGTACTGGTAACACTGAGTTTAGCTTCTTTTTCAAATGTAAGAAAAACTTTCAGTTACCTTCTGACTTCAAAAGGCGCAATTTATTGTACTAACGTAAAAGTAGGTCCATCTCAAACCACGTATTTTCTTGACAACGGCGACCGTTTAACGATAGCAAATAGCGAATTGTTGGGATTTTACAAGCATGAAAGACTGTATAAGAAGATGCCCGAAATTTTCAATAACCAACCAAACGGCGATTATGTTTGGATGGAATTGATAGCTACCCGTAACGGGCAATCGGCTTACATGTATCACAATTATTTGCCATCGGGAGATGAAAAAGATGAAATCTATATTTTTGAAGATGATCGTTTTATTGTAAAAGTGGATGAAAAAAATTATTCAACCATTCTTCCATACTTTAATCTGCAATTGAAATAATTGCCGGATTAAAGGTATCTGTACAAAAAAGCCGCTTCCCGAAAGAAGCGGCTTTTTTGTGCATTAATTCTTTCAGTTTATGATTAGATAACGTTGGTTATTGTTTGCCGGGTGATAATTTCCACATTGTTCTTTAGCATTGACCAAACGGGGCATATGGACTTTTCAGCCAACTGAATAGCTTTTTGGAAATCGACATCGGTGGCATTGTCAGAGATCAATCCGAACTCAAGAAAAATCTGTTTAAATGCCATTGGATGTACATCCCGCCTTATTCCTTTGGCATTTACCGTAAATCCGCTAACATTTACCTGCATTTTCCGGAGCAAACTTACGATAGCAGTGGCGCTACATCCGGCAAGACTTACTAACAATAATTCCAGTCCTGTATAACCTTGCCCGTCGCCGGCCGGAGGAAAGTAATCCATAATTATCTCGGGATTTTCCCTGCATATTCCCGAAAACTGAATTTTGTCGTTAATTAACTTAACATTGGCTTCCATGATTTCGTACATAATATCAAGTGTTTTAATTTTTTAAAAAATAACGATGACAAATAAAAAGCAAATTTATGTACCGACAAAATATTTTTTAAATAAATAATGTTTGGGTTCGGAGATGTTTAAATGCAATCAGGCAAGCGAAGCTCCGCGGGTGGTTATCCATAAATCATACCAATCCTCGCGGCTTATTTGCAATGCAGTGGAAGCTTTACAGTCGCGTATCCTGTCGGGATTTGTAGTACCGATGATTGGTTGGATGACGCCAGGAATACGGAACAGCCAGGCTAAAAGCAATGAAGCGGCAGAGACATTGTATTTTTGTGCAAGTTCCCGAACCAGAGCGGCAGTTTCCTTGTCGTTTCCTTCGGGCAATTCATCGGAATTTTTGGTAAACAATCCTTTAGATAGCGGGCTCCACGCCTGGATGGCCATTTTATTCATTCGGCAATATTCGAGCATTCCCTGCATTCCACTATCATAGCCAAGCTTGGTAGTGTTTACGTTCACACCAGTTTCGAGCAGCAGCGGGTGAGTCAGCGAAAGCTGAAGCTGACTGACTACCAGCGGTTCATCCCAATAGTGCTGAATATATTTCAGTTGAGATACGGACATATTACTTACGCCAAAATGCTTTGCCAATCCATTTTTTCGGAGATAATCAAAGGCTTCTGCTATTTCCTCGGCATTCATCAGGCTGTCGGGACGATGAAGCAGCAGCGCATCAAGATGATCGGTTTGCAATCGTTTTAGGATAGACGAAACCTGACTAATAATGTATTCTTTGCTGAGATTGTAAAAGTTGGAATTATTCTTTCCCTGATGCAGGCAAATTCCGGTTTTGGATTGAAGAAAGATTTTTTCACGCAAACCGGGATGATGCTTTAAAACCCTGCCAAAAACTTCTTCGGCTTTACCAAAGGCATAAATATCGGCATGATCGAAAGTGGTAATTCCAATTTCAAGAGCTGTTTGAATGGCTTCTTCTGCTATCCTTTCATCATCAGCGGTAATAGCATTGGCTTTCCAGCCACCGCCCAAGCCCATGCACCCATAAATCAGACAACTATTTTTTGCGATGTCCATAAAAAAGTTCTCCTATATTATTGTTTATTACTGATTTTGTTAAAAATGAGATTTAACTGAGCATTGGCAATCGTTTTAAATTCATTGTAAGAGGTGGGATGACGGCGATTGATATACAACAGCAATAATCCGGGAAGCAAATATTTTATTCCGTTTTGAATGAGTTTGGCATCCTCTTTTGTGATTGTTTCTTGTGCGATACATTTGTCCCATTCTTCTGTGCATAATTTGTCAATAAAAGTACAGATAAGTTCGGAAGTTGATGGCTTTTTACCTGTTTCAGTAATTCTTTCGATATAAAATAGTTCGAAAATTCCGGGGTATTGCACAAAATATCCAAGATATGCCTTAGCAATAGCTTTGATTTTTTCGAGTCCTTTTTTATTATCCGTTTCGCTTTTAATGTATTCTTCGCATTCATCTTCAAAATCCTGTACGCATAAGAATACCAGCTCGTTGATATCTTTAAAATAATTATAGATGGTGCCAAATGAGTAGCCGGCGCGATCGGCAATACTTCTCACGCTGATGCTTTTCAACCCTTCACCTTTCAACATTTCCTTTGTAGCCTGAATGAAATATCCTCTCATTCGTTGTTCCTGAATTTCTTTCTTTTCCATGATTAATGATGTTTATTAAATTAATGCTGCAAATATAATGAACATTGTTAATACGGCAAGCTGATTTTTTAAAAATGATAAAATTTAATTTCAGAAATTAGGAATAAGATGACTGGTAAAAGATAATAGCTTAATTTAAAGCTCCTTTCTTCAATAGAAATAGATGTTGATAAAAAACAAAAACTACAACTTATCCGGTAGCTTGAGTTTTTAACCAGCTAAGCGTTGCGGACATAATTGAGAAACGAAGAAGCGAACGTTTGTCCGTCTCTTTATTTGGTCATCAGCTTTTCTATCTCCAAAGAGCAGATATAATGATAATTTGGCTTTGCTTTCTCAAAAATGGATTTTGCCATTTTATTTGTGCCTTCTGAGGTAATCATGGCCTGGTAAAGCGGTATTAAAAGCTTGAGTCTGCCTTCGGTGGTAAGAAAATTTTCCAGCATTGCATAACAGTTTTCGTAATGATTGTTCACAGCCACCAGCAGCCATGCGGCTAATATTTCCTTGTTTTGGGTAAGGCTGAATCCATAATCATAATCCAATTCGTCCATCTGTTCGGTGGTAAGGTTAGCCGGCAGATGCCTGAGAAAATGCAGCCATTCGTTAGTAGTCCATTTTTTGGTATACAGTTCTGATAAGGGTGTACTGCTTTTCCATTTAAATACCATTTGACTGACATTAAAAAACCGGATGGATTTGGGCATGGGGCAATTGGATGGCAATCCGCTTTCAAAAATCCATTTAAATAATCCCAGTTGATCTTCTGTTTTTTTATCACCGGCAATGATACAACGCTCAAAATATTCGATAAACTTATCCGTAGTTATCGCTTGAAAAGCCAATTCAGTAAAATAATTTTTCAGGAAAGCATCCCAGCGTTCCCTGCCGATAATTTTTTCAATCTTTAACAGAAAAAGATAGCCTTTTTCTCTGGCAATAAGGCATTCATATTGATCGGGAAGATTAGCTGGATGTTCGGTTTTAAGTTTGGTATGTTCGCTATGGTATCCGCAAATTTTAAAGTCCTGATGTAAATCCTGGTATCCAATAACGGCAAGCATATCGGCAACGGATTTTCCGTCGAGTTTTTCCATCAGGCGGCGCTCGATGTATGTGGCGAAGGCTTCGTTGAGCCATATATCATTCCAGGTAGCATTGATTACCAGGTTGCCGCTCCAGGAATGTGCCAGTTCATGTGCCAGGATGTTTACCAACGAACGATCGCCCGAAAGGACGGTGGAGGAAATAAAATTCAGTCGCGGATATCCTGCTCCGTCGAACGGAAAAACCTTCGGAAGAATCAACACATCAAACTGATCCCAACGGTATTTGCCACATAATTCTTCGGCTACCGTCATCATTTTATTCATTTCTGCAAATTCCCAACTGGCTTTTCCCATGATTTCCGGCTCGGCATAAATACCTGAGTGTTCGTCGACAGCTTCATAACTTAAATTTCCGGCTGCCAATGCCACCAGGTAGGATGGAATCGGTTGATTCATTTCAAAATGGTACTTGCCATCGGACGATTTTTCCTTAGGGTTTTCCGCACTCATAAGCGCTATCATTTCATTAGGCACTTTTATATCGGCAGTATACGTAAAACGTACTCCCGGTGTATCCTGGCAGGGGAACCAACTACGTGCTAAAATGGATTGGGAAAGCGTAAATACAAAAGGATGTTTTTTGCCCTGAGTCTGTTGAGGTGAGACCCATTGTAACGCCGGGCATTCGGGCAACGTAGAATAAAAAACGGTAACCTTAGAAGTTGGTTCTTTAATCATTATTTTTAACGGCCTGCCTAAATAAGGCACTTCATCCCCTAAGGAAAAGGAAGCAGGAATCTGTTCATCGAGGAATACTTTTTCAATATTCAGCCCTCGGGTGTCGAGGATCAGGTGATTACTGCCGTTTTTATTTTCGATATGATGTATCACTTTTCCGCTTAAGGTCTTTGTCTGAAAATTTACTTCCAGCTCAAAGTCCGTATGTTTCACAACCACTTCCTGCGGATTAGAAAGGGTGTGAAAATCATTACAATCGTTGCTTTCCATTTATGAGTATATTTGCAGCGAAAATATGCAAAATTATCTAACTTTCGCTTATGAGCTTTCAGAAAAGTTTAAAAATTCCTAAAATATTTGTTGCACTCCCTTTGATGAATGAATTTGATACCGTTCAGTCAGTCATAGATTGTTTGAAAGAACAGGAAGTGATTAATCCGGTAGATGTGTTTGTGTGCGTTAATCAGCCAGATCAATGGTGGGAAGATGAGGAAAAGCGGGCCGTATGCAAAAACAATATGCGGACGATACGCCTGCTCGAAAAGGGATTTGAAAATTCCACCATACCGTTGACCATCATCGACCGTTTCAGCCCGGGTTCGGGATGGACGGGCAAGCACTATGGTGTAGGCTGGGCACGTAAAACGGTGATGGACGCTATCAATACAGTGGCTTACGGACCCGACATCATTGTCAGTCTCGATGGCGATACTACGTTCGGAAAGCATTATTTGCAAAGCATATCCGATAATTTTGCCGCTAACGTTCATGCCACAGCACTGGCAGTTCCTTATTATCATCAGTTAACCGGTGACGAAACTACTGACCGTGCCATGTTGCGTTACGAAATCTATATGCGTTATTACGTACTTAACCTTTGGCGGATCAAATGTCCGTATCATTTTACGGCTTTAGGTTCGGCTATGGCGATACCCATCTGGGCTTACCGTTCCATCGGTGGGATGACTCCCCAAAAGAGTGGCGAAGACTTTTATTTTTTACAAAAACTCTGCAAATTCGGCGACATTTTAAATTGGAATAAAGAAAAAGTCTATCCCGCCGCCCGTTTTTCCGACAGGGTATTTTTTGGAACCGGTCCCGCCATGATCAAAGGCAGGGATGGCGACTGGAGTAGCTATCCTATTTACGATTACCGCCTTTTTGATGAAGTAAAACAGACCTACGATAGTTTTTCTGAATTATTTAAAGAAGATATTCCAACGCCTATGACGGCTTTTTTGTCGGAACAGGTTAAAAAGGATTCGCTTTGGGAACCCTTGCGTAAAAATGTTGTTACCAAAGAGCGGTTTATCCGTGCCTGTCATCAGAAGGTGGACGGCTTGCGGGTGCTGCAGTTTCTTAAAACCCGTCAACAGGAAACGGAACATTCTGATGAACAAAACCTGATTTCGTATCTCGAGAAATTTTATACAGAAGATAATCTTAGGACATTGGAGATTGATTTCAGTCAATTCAGTTTTGGAGGAGCTACGGTAGCCGAACTTAACAGGTTACGGGATTTTCTGGTTGGGGAGGAAGAAAAATATCAAAAAATTACGAATTAGAATTACGAATTACAAGTAAGCAATGATTGTCTGTTAATGCCTGAATAGCGTTGACCGTTTTCACTTACTTTTTTTCATTTTTTGAGTTGTTAATTCACGAGTGATATTTGAGCCGGAAGGATTGTTGTC